>Ga0209075_1000979_pt1 | contig 27427 bp, 20 predicted proteins | sample Stecom2011_FD_187523 | JGI IMG/M metagenome (GOLD analysis project Ga0209075, IMG submission 187523) | Agricultural soil microbial communities from Utah to study Nitrogen management - Steer compost 2011 (SPAdes) (version 2) | ecosystem: Environmental > Terrestrial > Soil > Agricultural land...
CTTCGGAGGTTGGCGCGCCATCATCTTATACCTCATTGATTTATGGCTTGCCGAAGATTTGGATGGCCGAAAGGACTCCGGACGCCTGGCATATTGGAATGTGTTAATGATCCCGGCTGGATTCGAACCAGCGGCCTACGGATTAGGAATCCGTTGCTCTATCCGGCTGAGCTACGGGACCGAAACCCCAGTTTTTAGCATGCGTTTATCAATGATACAACGGCGTTATTTATGCGAAACCGGCGCGTGCACTGGCTGCTCAACTTCGTCGCTGGCGCGGTCTGCGGCGGCCTCGGGCGCGCCCTCGACGCCCGGGCTGTCGTCAAGTTCGGCCGCCGCGATGGCCTGAAGCTCTGCGTCGAGCCCGCAGAGTTCATCGATGGATAGATTCTGAAATTGCACCTCGTCCGAGAATTGCTCCAGGCGGGCCAGCGCCTCGGTGAGGCTGACGTCGCTGACGGCGTGATTGGCGTGCTGCACCAGGGTGAGGTGCAACTTCTCCAGGGTCATCACACAGCGTTGCTGGCGGGTTTCCAGGCGCACCGCGGCGAGGTCCAGGCGCTCGCGCATCTGGGCCTGCTGGCGGGCGTCGTCGCGGGCCTGGGTAAGTTCGCGGGCGATGGCGGGATTGGTCGCGGCGGCGATGCGCTGGTTCAGGCGGTTGATGCGCTGGCTAAGGCGCTCGGAGCCGGTGGCCTGCAGCGCACTTCGCAGCTCCTGGGAGCGCTCGGCGACGCGCAGCAAGGCGTCGATGGTCTCGCGCGCGATTTCGCCGGCCCGCCGGCGCGTGTCCTCACTCAGGCTGCGCTCGGACTCGCGCATAATCTGCTGGTATAGTTCGCGCGCCGATTCGAGATAATCGCGCACCGGTTGCTGGTGTCGGGCGATTGCCCGCTCGAGCAGGCTGAGTTGCACGTCATCGCGGGAATGCAGGTCGCTCAGCCCGGCGGCCAGCGCCATAAAGATGCCCCAGGTTGCGCCGATCAGCGCCTGACGCGCAAAGATCGGCTCCCAAAAAGCCAGCGCACCCTCGGGAAATAGTACTCCGCTGCTAAAGACGCCCGCGGGGAGCGCGAGGGCGAAAAGCCCGATTCCCACCCACTTTCGCAGCGTCGATTCGCGCCGCTCAAAGGTCACCGCCGCCCCGATAAATCCGCCGCCGATGGCCGCCCCGATAAACGGCGCGCCGCCAAAGTCGAGCGGATAGATCAAGCTCATCAGAACGCCGCCAACCAGCGCAAAAATAAGCCTCAATAGCGCGCTATCCTCATGGGGATCGGCCTGATTGAGCGCCAGGCCCACCACGGCCGCAAAACTCAGCGCGCCCATCTGCGGAATCTGCTCGCCGACCACCAACCCGAGCACGCCGCTGAGCACTCCGGCGGCCAGCCCGCCCCCCACGAGCGCGGCGAGGTGTCGGTCAAAGATGGATTCATTTCTCAGGGTCAATGAGCTCGACATGGTTTTTCCGGGTGTCAGATAGAAGTTGCTAGAATCCGGTCAATCTTCGGGCACAGACGATTCGGGCACAGACGATTCGCGCACAGACGATTCGCGCACAGACGATTCGCGCACAGGTTTCTACCAGAGGTCGACGACGTCGGATTTTTGAATATTTCGACTCACTGACTTCTTCTGTTTAACCATGCGTTTGCGCTCATCCATGGACACCGCAGGTCTATTGACCGCGTCGAGTGTCGCCTCCAATTCCGCGCCCGCCCGGCCGATCGCCGCCGACTTGAATTTATATTTATCACGCGCCTCACTCACCTTCCTTTGGCTGCGCCGCAGCACGCCTTTGGCCTCCTCGTCGCGCCCTTCTTCATAGGCCACCATCGCGTCCTTCAGACTCGCAGCGACCTCGATTTGCTGCACGCGCCCGATGACTTCGACATTTACCTGGCTATTTGCCAGCGCCATATCCTCGGTGCGCACCGATTCCAGCGCGACCAACTGCGTTTGAAGCGCGTCTCGCTGCACGTCCTTATAACTCAAGGTCGCCTCCAGCAGCGAAAACAACCCGCCCTTGGAGGGATCCACGCGAAGCTTGAGCAGGATATTTTTATTGTCGCCACTGCGGAATTCTGCCAGCGAAACCGCAACCTTATCGCCGACCTTCTGATGCGAAAATCCGTAGATATTCTCCATGGTTACACCCTCTCCAAAGGAGAGCAACACCGCGGTATTCTTGGCCACCGTGGCGGCAAGTTGCTCCATTTCGGCCTCAAAGATAGCCACGGCGCTGGCGGGCGTGTCGACAAAATAATAGTTTCCTGCCCCCTCATCGGCCATGCTGGCCATCACGTCCTCATTATAGTCCAGGCCGACCCCGATGGTGCTCAACGAGACGCCCTGACTGCGATAGTTTCGGGCCATCTGGCGGAAGACGTGCGGGCTGGTATTTCCGACGGTTGCCTCGCCGTCGGAGACCAGAATCACCCGATTGATGGTCTCATCACGCATAAATTTGACGACTTCTTCAACGCCGCGGGCATACCCGCCGCTGATATTGGTCCCACCGGCCGCCTGCATATTCTGAACCACCGCGCGCATCCGGCTCAGGGCACTCCCGCCCGCCAGCGTCGAGGGCAGCGCCAGGGTCACATCGGTGCCGTAACTGATAATCGATAGCCTGTCCTGGGGACGAAGTTGGTCGATGAGCGCGCTCGATGCCTGCTTGGCGTAGGTCATTTTATCGCCGCGCATCGACCCCGAGCGGTCAATCACCAGCGAAATATTGAGCGGCGGACGCTCCCCACCGGCGCTCTTCTGGGCGTTGATATCGATGGCCGCGTACACCTCCTGGGCCTGGTTGCTGAGCATATAGCCGTGCGAACTGTCGGCGCTCAGCGTCAACACACCTTCGTGGGAGGCATGCATCGTCGGCCCAGCAGGACTCGCTGCAGCCGCTGTTGTTGCCGTCGCGGCGACTTCGGCCGGCTCGGCGGGCTGCGCCGAGGCGTCGTCGCGAAAACGATAAAAAAGCGCGCTCGCCAATAAGAGTGCCGCAATCACTGCGATGGTTCCAAAACGTTTCATTTTTTGCTCCCTGGGGCGCCGTGGCCGATGAGGTGAAGTTGCCGTCATGGGTTCAAACGACCCGCCACCCAAAGCGATCTAATTTATTCGAATTTTTCGGTGAAAACCCCCAACGCGTGCCATTTATCTTTGAGTCTTCGAGCCAAGACCTCTAATATCAGAACCAGACCGGGCCCGATTTCATTGCCCCTGCGATACCTATGATCCGAAATAATGGCGATTTGGGGCGATTATCCTTGCTGCTGGGCGCGGCGCTGACGGCGCTGGTCTGGGGCGTGCCGCGCCCGGCGCAGGCGGGAACCTGGCCCGAAAATACGCGCCCCCAGACATTCTTTGGCGCGCCGAGCCCTGCCGCCCAATCCACCTATTTTTCGCTCGGCGGCTACCGCGTTGGGGCCGCGGACTTTCCGATTCATATGGTGCACCTGGGCGCCGTGCCCGCCGGCATGACCCAGGCGCAGGTCGACGCCGCCGCGCGCGGCGCGGCCGACACCTGGAGCCGAACGCCCTGCGCATTTGCGCGCATGGACTATGCCGGCCAGCGCGAAACCCTCGCAGAACTCGCCCCGGGCGAAGTCCCGTTTCAGTTTGTAGAGCCCGGCGGTGCGGGGTGTCTTCCGGCCGGGTCGATCGGCTGGACCGCGCTGAGTTGCGGGCCAGACTTCCCCATCAATAGTATTTTTCTGAATCAACAAGATTATCAATGGTCCGACGAAGCTCGGCCCTTTGAGCAAGTTGGGGGCGGCGGGTCTTTGGGGTTAAGCGTCGAACTTCAGAGCGTGCTGACCCATGAGTTCGGCCATGTCTTGGGGCTGTTGCACAGCGAAGATTTGCGCGCTGCGATGGCGCCGAACTACCGGGCGGACGGCGGCCAAAAATACCTGAGCATCGACGATAAGTTGGGCCTATGCGCGCTGTATCCGGCGCTCAACCCGGCGCCGGAATGCCGCAGCGGGCGCGACTGCCCGGCGCACCAGAATTGCGCGCGCGTGCAATTGCAGACGCTTGACGGCGCCGAGGCGGGCGGGCGCATCGCGCTGTGCCACGAGCCGCGCGGCGCGCTTGGCGAGGCTTGCGCGCCCGACCGGCTTATTTGCGCCCAGGGATGTGTTTTTTCGGCTGAGCCGCAAGAATTTGGCTATTGCACGGTGGAGTGCGATGCCGGCGACTGCCCCAGCGATTATGAATGCCAGGAGGGACTGATTCGCCCGGACGAGGCGCATTGCCGGCAGGTTCGGGCGCCCGAAAGCCCCGCATGCAATATCGCCCCGGGCAGCCTGCCCGGGCCATTTGCCATCGGACTCGCCGCCCTGGCGAGCGTCTTTTGGGTCGGCAGGCGCCGGGTCAGTCGACCTTTAAAGACGCGATAACCTGCTGAAAGTCGCTATAATATTTATCGCGACCTTTCTCCGGGAAAAAGCCCACAATCAGATAGGCCGAATCCCCGTGCTGATACTGCCAGATAATCATACGAAATTGCTGCTTTTTGGAGGTGGTTTTATACTCGGTCTCCACGCCCATTTTGCCGCCGTAGCTCTGCTCGCCACGAACCTCGTCGCGGGTAAAGCCAGCTTTTTGCAGACTTGAATGGAAGGAGGCAAAGAAAATCTCCCCCTGGTTGTCCTTGACATGCGGGCTGAGGCGCACCTCGATCTGTGCCTTTTTGTCCCCCGCCGCGTGGAAGGTCGCCAGAACGCCTTTGCCGGATTTCCCCCGAACCCACCCATCGGGGCGCGTCACGGCGCTGCCGCTTTCGCTATCCGTGATGACCTTCGCGCGCATGTCGGGCGCGTCGCCCTCGGGTTCTTTATCCTGGGCAAACGCGTTTGTGCTCAGCGAAAAGCCAACCAGAAGAATCATAACCCAGCAAATTCGGACAGACATAAGAGCCTCGTTGGAAGCAGATTTGGGACAGTCAAAAGACGCACCCGCGCATCATTTGTTCATATTATGGCAAATTTTTATGCGCCCAGCACACGAAAAAGCCCCTCGGGATAATCCCGCCGGGGCTTTCGCCCGGCATGCGGGCTGTTCGTGAGCTCAAGCGATACTTATTCAGCCGCTTTGAACTTCATATTCTCGACCACCGACTTGAAATCGCCGATATAATCGTCCTTATCGGTATCCTGCATATAGCCGACCGCCAACCAGGCGGTGGAGTCCCGAAGGAATTCAAAAACCACGACTTCGAGCGTCACGCCCGAGTGGGTGAATTTATAGCTGGTCAGGGTGCCTTTGGAGCCCCCCAGGGTGGTTTCTTCCTGGCTGATTTGCTCAAAATCGGACTCGGTCAGCGTCTTGTGGAAGGTCTTGAAGAAGACGTCCGCCACATCCGGGGTGACCAATTTGGTCCCAACGACTTCGATCTGGCTCTGCGATCCCTGATGCTTAAAGCTCGCGACCGCCTTGTCGTTGCCCGGGGTAACTTCCCATTTCGCCGGCGGCGTAATGGTCACGCCGAACTCTGCGTTCTCAACAGGCTGGCTCTCCTGAGCGACTGCCGGCGAGGCAAGCAGTAGGGCGACGAGAATGGTGCTAAAGTACTGGGCAAACTTCATCGTGTTTCTCCTCTCAAATTACCCGCAAATTGAAGTGGTTCGGGCAGCGCGCCATCGATTCCACGCGGAGTGTCTTATAACAGCCTAGTGTGGGTCAAGCAACTTATACCAAAAACGGCGCGATTCCATCAATCCGCCGGCAGATATTTGCGTAAATAGCCATAATTTTGTGCATTAAACACCGCCGGCCCCTGGCCGTTTAACTCGGCACGCTCCTCAAACGGGCGCTGCGCGCCCGGATCCATAATATAGGGGCCGTATTCGATATTATGAAAGAAATTTGTGGGCGCAATTTCATCGTCGGGCACAAATGTCATGCCCAGGGAATGGCCGATTTCATGGGAAACCGTATTTCCCAGCACATTTGCGACCATTAAAATTGCCGCCGCAATCGCGTCACGGCGCGGGCCATCGGGCCACTCCGTCCCGCGCACCGCCTGGCCGCCCAGCCCCGGCATAAACGGGCGCATGATGCGATCAAACTCGGCGGAAGCGTGCGGATTATGCGGATTCAATTCGAGGCTGAAAAACGCGAAGGATTCCAGAAAAATTCCGCCATAAGGATTATTGAATTGTTGCTCACTTTGCGCGTTGAGTCCCCCCAGATAATCATTGAGGTAGAGGTTTCCGGTGTCCTTGGCCACGCCATTATAGGTATTATCGTAGCCGAAGGCATTATGTCCGCTGGGGTCCGGGCCGCCCAATTCGAGGGTCGCATAATGAAGAAAATCGTCGGGTTTCTCTTCGCGAAACTCGATATTAATCCCGTCATAGTCACGCCGGACGACCTCCATGATTCGACGGCGAATCTCGAGCTCGACATTGCGCAGGCCATATTTTTCGAGCCCCGAGGAAAAAGATGGCAAATATTTAAGATAGACCACCTGCCGGGTCGGCAGCACCCGAAAATCGCCCTGCCACCCGACGCCTTCCTGGCTCCCCCAGCGGTCAAAGAACTCCGGGATAATCGTCCCCGAAAAGACCCCGGGAACCGCGCCCAGCCCGCTCAACGTGCGCCCTTCCTCGATGGTATACCAGACATTTTGCTCCGCCGTTTGCTCGTCGAGCACATGATCTGGCGCGCGGACAAGAGGTGTGCTTTGACCGATCTCCATGCTTGGAAGCATCGGGTCATCCGGGGTTAAAGTGCCGGCGTAGTGCAGCAGCATCCCGTAGCCAAAATCCGCCTCGTTGGCGACCAGTCCGCGTTCGGTGATCATGATCTTCTGGCCGCGGCTGCCGGCCTGCGGCGCAAGCGTTGCCACATAGGGCTGCTGTAGATTCCCGTAAATATCAAAGACCTGGGTTCCCGGCCATTCGCTCGAGTTCTCGAGCCGATTGACCAGATGAATCGTCGCCGTAAACGAGGCCATCTGAACGCCAAAAACGGCCGGATCGACCCTGAAATACGCCCGTTCTCGACTTTCCGCCCAATCCAGCGCGACCGACTCGCCCGAAATATCGCGACGCGTCCCGTCGGCATACTCCAGCTGCCCAACGTTGATAAACGCCACGCTCTGCCCCTCGGATGGGCGCAAAAAGCCGCTCCCCTCGATGGCGATTCGCTCCCCCGGGAAAACATCGCCGACCTCAATCGCCCGGGCGGTCGGCTCCAGATAGGGCACAAACTCCAACTCAATATCGGCAAGCGATGCCCGGGCAAACACCCCAAGCGCGTCGCTGAGTTCCACCTCGATCGCCCCGCTGAATTTGGCAGGTCCACCTGAATCTGCGCGCCCTCCCACCGTGTCGCCCCAGAGTTTTGAGGCCACCGGCAGTTCCACCAGGATATCGCCCACATCCCCGTCGCGCGCCAGGCGCGCGCGATAGGTCTGCTGAAATTGCCCCTGAATGCTGTGGCCGCCCGTCAGCGTGACCGATGCCGTTTCGGCGACCATTCGGTCACTATTTCGAACTCGAAAGATCAGTGTCGACGTGGGCAAGATCACCCGCTGCTCAAAGTGCAGCGCGACGTCCTGGATCGCGCGCTCTGCCTTCTCATCGGGCACCGAATCCGCGGCCGGCAGGCATGCCGAAAAACCCAGCATCAATAGTACCAGCCAGCCCAAATATCTTTGGCGCCATAACCTCGCCGGCGCGCCTGCTCTTTTCATCGAAAGATTCTTCACACAATAATCTCGCATCATTGCCCGGCCAGTAACCCAGATCTGCAGAGCATCGCAGAATCACAGGGATTTCAACACCCTCAACGAACTCTTTCCAGCAAAATCTAGGCGAAAAAATAATATCCTATATACCGAGGTCCTCGCGAAGAATCTCGGCCTGCCCGTCTGCGCGCGCGACCACCGCCGCCACGGCCTGCGTGATGCGCACCCGAACCTCCTCGACATTCCCCGGAAAATCGTAGGCGCGAAGCGCCTGGACGGCCTCGTCGGAAAAATACGGCCATTCATCCAACCCGGCGCCATACTGGACGCACGCATCTTCTAAAAAGGCGCTCCAGACGGCCTCAAAGATCGACGGGCGATGGGCGAAATTCGGGACGATCAATTCGCGATGCTCCAGGCGTTGCTGGAGCGCCTCATCCAAGCCGTTGAGCACCGAGACGTCTTCGGCGTTCGGGTCATCAAAGGCCAGATACAAGCGGATATCCGAGGTGATCACGGCTTCGTAGACCGAGTTCAATACGGGGTCTGAGAGCCTATTGGCCCGAGAAATCAGCACGGATTGGCCGCGCACTTTCTCGAATATCACGTCGGCCGGCCAACCCTCAAAATCCTGGGCATCCAAAGACCATAATTCGCCCGAAAACGCGCCGTCCAGAGACTGCGCAACCCGCGCGATAAACTCCTTGCCACTGCCCGGCGCGCCGCCCAAGACCAGCGCTTCGGGGCTGGCCAGAAGATACTCGAGCGCATCGACTAACTCGGGCTCGAGCAGCGCTCGAAAGTCACTGGGGGGCGCGTCGAGCGCCCGAAGGGGCGACTCAAATAGGGGCGATACCTCGGGCACGGGCGCATCGGGCGGGGTCTCGATGGACTCCCCGGCGACATCTTCGAGTTCGGGCGCGGGTTCGGGTTCCGGTTCAGCTGCCGGGCGCTTAAAGCTCGCGACGCGCTCGCCGGTCGCGGTCGGTTCGGCCACGGCCTCGGCCTCGGCGTCTTCGCCCTGAAGACGCAGCTTTTTGAGTTCGGCCTCAAGCTCGCTGGCGCGGCGGCGCTCGGCGAGCAAGGCGCGTGATTCCTGGCCAGGTCGAACGGGCTGTGCGGCGGCGACGCCGCGCTGGCCTTCTTCCAGATACGCGCGTCCGATGGCCGCGTAGGCTTCGATGAGCGTGGCCACCCAGACCTCGGCGCTGAGCAATCCCTGGGCGAGGTCGATGGCCTCGGCGCCGACTTCCTCGGGCGGCTCATCCGAATTGGCCGCGCCCTCGTGGATGGCCACCAGGATAAGATGAAGATCGTCGACTTCGATGGCTCCATCCGGCGGACTCAGCGGCAAGGCCAGCACCATATTCATGGCCTCGGCGATGCCCGCCATCGGGTGAGTCTGGCGCTCAACCATCGGCGAGAGCGGAATCTGGGCGCGCTCCTGCACCAGGATCGACATGGCATCGTGGAGCGCGTCGTCGTTTGGTTGAATCTGCAGGCGCTGGGCATCTTCGGCAAGCGTATAGGTCGAGCGCCGGGTCGAGACGACCAAAAATGAGCGTGTCCCGGGCAGCAGCATCTTTGTAATCGCCAGGTACTCCAGAATCTCGCGGTGACGGTCGCTTTGATGCGAGATCAGCGCCCACCCCACGGCCGGCACGCCTCGAAAGCAGTAGAGCAGGTCGCCAAACCATACCAGCCCGACAATCACGGTGGCGAACCATCGCCAGCGATTCTCCTCAAAGGAAATCGGCGCCAGGTACCAGGCCAAAAGCGCCGAGAAGAGCGCCAGTACCAGGATCCAGGCGATATACCCGTTGCCCTCCCCCAGCGAACTTCGCGGCGCATCCATGCCGATGCTCGCCACGAAGATCTCGTAGACCACGAAGAGTCCGGCGATCAGCGCCACCACGTGAAGCGCCTGCTCTGCATCCGTCAGTGGGCCGCCCAGGTACAGCCCCAACATCGCCCCGGAGGCCGCAATCCCCATCAGCAGCGCGGTCCACCCGGCCTGGGTTCCGCGCCCATCGCCAATATTATGGGCAAAAAACGCCAGCGGGCGCACCATCGAGAAGGCCACCAGCAGCACGGCGCTCAACCCGTTGTCGGAGAGCACCCACTGATACTCGAAGGCAAAAAGCGCAATCCACCCGATACACAGGGTCTCCAGGCCCACCACCACCGAGGCAAGCGGCTCAAGCTCCCTGGAGCGAAACCACCAGAGCCCGGCCATAATCACCAGCGCCACCCCGAAGATCCCGAAAACCACATGCGGTGATTCGGGCGCGGGGACCATCACCGAGCCAAAAAATACCGCGTTCTTTCGCTCAAAAACCAGCAGGGCCTCCGGGCGGCTGGCCACGATACTTCGAACCCCTTCCGGGCCGATTTTGGTCTGCAACTGGCGCCCGTCGAGCTCCACCAGACGGTCGCTCGACTCGACTCCCGGCGGCAGCGCGGTGGGGTCCTCGGGTTTTCCCTGCAGCGCGATCGGGAAGCGGTAAAGCGGGCGTACAATCTGATAGGAAACCTTGCGCATATGCTCGGAGGTCGCCGTCGGGTCCTCGACGATCTCCCCGTTCTCATCGACCGCGTCCGGGTCCAGGGCGGCCGAGTCACTCGGCAGGCTCTGGAGCATGGCGCGCAGCTCGCGAAGATCCGAAATCGGCTGGCCCTGCAGCGCGACCAGCCGGTCACCGCGCTTGAATTCCTGGCGCTCGCGGTCGGTTTCGCGGTCCACCGGCACGGCGCGAACGGTGAGATCCGGGCCAAATCGCACGCCGAGATCGGGCAAACCATCGAGTTGCAGATAGCCAAAAACCAGGCTGGCTAATGTGAGCAGGAGCAAAAATGCCCACCCCACCAGATGCGTCGAAGAACTGGACTTCATGGATTCGTTTCGGGTCATTTGAAGACAAATTTAGCTCGCCAAGATCAGGCGAAGTTGCGTATTTGTAAGCCACCGAACCGCGTTTGTCGACCGCGACCTTCCTGTCTAATCTCAATCACTTAGGCGCTCACTCAGGCGATTGGGTGCGGGGCAAATTTGCGGGCAAAAATGACTTCGATTCTGGACCTTCTCGCAGCGTTGGTTTATCTTTGATCGGAGAATACTTCTTATTTTAAAGTCACTTGCGCTGAGAACACATGCCTGGCCAACGGATTGCTGCTGGATATTTTCGCTTTCGATGGGCTGCGTGCGCCCTGGCGATTTTGATGAGCGCGCTGGCATTTGGGGGGTGCGCCGCGCAGAAGCCGGCGCCCGCCGACCCGCATCTTCGCGCGGCGCAAGTCGCTGCGCCTGCGGTGGCGCAAAGCCCCGAGCCACCTGGCGCCCAAACCCCGCAAATCATGGAACCTCGCGTGGACCTTGAACCGGCGCTGCAGGCGGCTTCGGCCACGCTGGATAGCGCGCTGACGGCGTCGGGAACACGCGTGTCCGCATGGTGGAAACCGCTGAGCGCGCAGCCCGATTACCGCACATTGCTCGACCCGAATCGCACCCTCACCGACACGCTTTCGCTCGGGTCGGTCGGCGGCGGACAACTGCTTAACGCGCGTGCATTGCCCCTTGATGGGGCGCATTATTCGGTGATTGAGCGCCACCGCGACCGCGGCACGCACTTTGCCACCGGCGCGATGATCGAGCTGCTCACCGACGCGGCACGCGCGGTTCACGCGCGCGCGCCGGGGCCAAAATTGCGCGTCGGAAATATGAGCCTTCAACGCGGCGGCGACATGCGCTGGAGCCGCTCGCATACCTCGGGGCGCGACGCCGACCTCGCCTTTTATTGCATGGATAGGGCGACCGGCGAGCCGGTTGAGGCGCCCGATTTACTCCGATTTGACGCCTCGGGAGTGGCCATCGCTCGCCCCGACCTGGTCTTTGATACCGAGCGCAATTGGGAGCTCGTGCGCGCCCTGCTGGAGCATCCGACGGTCGATATTCAGTGGCTCTTTATCAGCAATCCGCTCAAAAGTATTCTGCTGCACTTTGCCCGCTCCCAGGGCGCGCACCCCGACCTTATCGCGCGCGCCGCCCGGGTCCTTCATCAACCCACCGACGCCCTTCCCCACGATGATCATCTTCATCTTCGCATCGCCTGCCCCGAAAAAGATCGCCTGGAGGGTTGTCTGGATTACGGGCCGCGATGGGAGTGGGTCGACTGGCATTATGACGCGCTGCGCGCGCGCTCGCTGGCGATCGCCAGGGCGTTTGAGTCGCCCGACGCATCCATGCGCCTGAGCGCGCTGGACCTGCTGGAGCGCATTCGCTCGCCCTATGCGCCGGTGCTCGCGCTGAGCCAGGCGCGCCGCGAGGCGAGCGCCGAGGTGCGCCTGCGCGCGCTCGAAGTGGCCACAAATATCCCGATCGAATCGGGCGCGGCGGTCGTTGAGGCGCTCAAGTTTGTCGCGCAACCCGAATTTAGCCTGCCCGAGAAGGCCTACGCCTATCGCCTGCTTCGCCGAAGCGTCGATCCCTTCGCGCTGGAGCCGCTCAAGAGGATCGTCAGCGCCCCCGACGCCTCGCCCGAAGAGCGGCGCCTGGCGGCCGACGCCCTCATCCATTTTATGGACCCCGAACTTATCCCGTTTCTAATCGCTCAGCTTGAAGTTCAGCCGGCGCAGGTCGGCGAAAGACTCGCCGTCACACTGCGGCGCATCACGAATCATAGCGAAAATATCGACTGGGGATTGAGCGAGCCGGCGTCCCGAGAAAACGGGCTGCGCGCCTGGCGCGCGTGGTGGGATGCCAATCAAGCAAGCCCGCGCGAGGCGTGGCTTGCCGAGGGGTTTTCGACCCACGGGATGAGCGCCACCCAGGCGCTCCCGCTGGATAAAGACGCCGTGGATGCGCTTATCGACCTGCTTGGCAGCGCGCCCGAACACGTGGTTTATAACGCGAATCTGGAGTTAAAACGCATCACCGGGCGCTGGACTCCGCTGGAAGCCTGGGATCGCGCGCGCCTGCAGAAATCCTGGTCGCGCTGGTGGAAATGGTGGCAGCAATACCACCTGGATGACGAAGCGCTGGTCGCCGCGCGCTGACCCGGGAAAACGAACTCTTCTTTATTCCAGGTTTTTGGTGCGCTTGATGCGCGCCATCGCCTTTTGATACTCGACATCCCAATCGCGACTTCCCTCCTCGAGGTTTTTGATCTTGTCGCGCACCTCGGTATCGAGCTCCTCCTGGACCTTCATATACTTCTCAAGCATCGGCTTGAGGGTGGTGCGCAATTCGCGGTCGTCGGCGTAGACTTCCTCGACGAAATTGGAGTGAAAAAAGATGTCGATGATCTGGGCGATGATATAGCCGACCGGATCGTCCTGGAGCTCGTCTACGCCTTTATTCTTCGCCAGGCGCGCCTTGATGCGCCCAAAACCGCCGCCCTGATCGGTCTGAATCTCGCGGGCTTCGGTATTAATCTCGCGGTCGAGTCGAATATACTCATTGAGCACCGATTCGATGTCTTTCTCAACTTCGGCGATATTAATCGGCTCGACTTCAAGGACCTCCGAATCGATAAGCGTTCGCGTGATCTCGGCGGCGACGACTGGGACCTGGCCTTTATATAGACGCATATTTCCTCTGAATTTAACCTTCTAAACGACCCACATGGGTTGATATCGCGTTTTTTGGCAGCTTTATGCCACAATGGCAAGTCGAAACTCGATTGCCAGTGCCGCCAGATTCGCGCAACCTGAAAAAATGCTCGGGTTCGCAAAATATTTCCAGCGCTCGCAATAAAATAATTGAATAACTCGCCCAATACCCCGTCCTAACCTGCAAGACGGCCCATGGATATGGCTCAGGGCGCGCATATGGTTTCAAGCGCCCCCAGTCGCCTCGTACCCACAAAATTTTTTGCATCTCGTCGACCAATCCACTGACCCGAGAACAATCATGGCACCCCAAATGAATAGAATCTGCACCACTGCTAATTTCAAATGGCCCGGGGCACTGCTTTCAAGTCGCTGGATCCGCCTGGCTGCGGCGCTTACGCTGTTTTTTGTCGCGGGTTGCTCGGGTTGCGATGATGACTCTGCCGACGCCAACAATCCGGATGGCACCGCATGCGTGAGCAATGATCAATGCAGCGGCGAGGATATCTGCCGGGGCGGCGAGTGCGTCGCGCTTTGCATTGGGGACGCCGACTGCGAGGCCCCGCTGGTCTGCGGCGCCGGGCGCTATTGCGTGCCCGGTGGGGGCGGCGAGCAGTGCAACGCGCACGCCGATTGCGCGTCCAGAATCTGCGACGAAGGCGTGTGCGCCCCGCCGGTACGCTGCGAGGCGGACGCCGATTGCTTCACCTCACAATTTTGCTCCACCGACGGCGCTTGCGTGCCCCAGTGCAGCGCGCAGCTCGATTGCGCGGTCGACGAAGTCTGCCACGACGGGCGCTGCGTGATCGGCGGAGGCTGCACCACCAACGCCGAGTGCGGCCTGGGCGGCGTGTGCACCGACGGCTCCTGCCAGGTCGCCTGCGACGGCGACGCGGACTGCGGGCGCGACGCAGCCTGCTTCAACGGCTACTGCTCTGCTGGCTGCACCGACAACGCCCAGTGCGACGATGGCATCTGCTGGCGCGGCGTGTGCACGGCCACCGACCCCAATAATCCCGACCAACCGCTTCCGGGCGACGAAGAAGATGATACGACCGACCCGGGCGACACCCCCGACGCGGGTAATCCCGACGCCGGCTCCGATACCGACGACCAAGAAGATCCGGTTACCGACCCCGGCGATGCCAGCGAGTGCAGCTCCAGCGCGGCGTGCGCCGCAGGCGAGCGCTGCGAAGACGGCCGCTGCATCAGCAACGCGATTTGCACCGCCGACGCCGACTGCTCGCCGGGCTCCTACTGCGCCCGCGGCCAGTGCCAGCTCGGGTGCACCGCCAGCGCGGACTGCGCCGCCGGCGACACCTGCGGCGACGACGGGCGCTGCATTGGGGCGAGCAACCCGGGGCCCATCTCCTGCAGCGCGTCCTCGGATTGTGAGCCCTGCGAAACCTGTCTGGACGGAACGTGTCAGATCGTCGAAAAAATCTGCGTCACCAGCGCCCAGTGCGGCCTGGAAAAGGGTTGCCTGGAAGGCTTCTGCCACTTTGACTGCGCAAGCAACGCCGACTGCCCCTATAGCCAGACCTGCCAGGAAGGCATGTGCAAGAGCGACCCCGCGCCAAGCCCGGCGTGCGAAAATAGCAGCGAATGCCTCAGCGGCGAGACCTGCATCGACGGGTTTTGCTTCGAAGGGTGCACCGCTGATGCGGGTTGCGGCGACCAGATGATGTGCGACCACGGCGTTTGTCGCCCGGACTATCGCCCCGGTTTCGAGTGCCGCTCCAACGCCAATTGCGGCGACGGCTCGACCTGCGTCAACGGATTTTGCACCGTCACCTGCGAGCAGGACGATCAATGCCGCACCGGAACCTGCGGGACCGGCGGGTTTTGCTCACGTTAAGAATTTGCGCCCTGAGCGCACACGATTAGGCCGCCGCCCCCGCGCAACGGCCACACGATGGGGGATTGCCGTGGACGGCGCGCGATTGACGGTTATATCGCGCGCCGTCTTCTATTTCGCCCGCAGAAAAAGACGCCCATTGCGCCAGAGTAATCGTTGAATCAAATACCTTTCAGTGCTAACTACCGGGTGCACTTGGGATCGGCTTGACCGAATGAACGGGCAGGACCAATTCCCGGTTTTCAACTTTATTCTTGGGTTGTTTTTTAGCCGATTTTTCAGCACCGAAGTCAGGACACAAACGCGATGGCATCCACAACGAATTGTACCATTGGCCCCGAAATCAAGATCACCGGCCGGCTCAGCGGTGACGAAGACGTAAACGTGCAGGGCACGATCGAAGGCACCATTTCGCTAAGCAGCCGCCTGAGCATCGAGGAAGGTGGCCGGGTGGTCGCCGACGTCGAAGTCGACTCGCTGGCGGTTCACGGGTATCTTGAGGGCGAGATCGTCGCCCGCGAACTCGTCCAACTGCTGCCGGGATGCACGGTTACCGGAAATATCCGCGCCCCGCGCATCAAGATCGAGGACGGCGCGCGCTTCCGCGGCAATATCGACATGGACGTCGCGATGCCGGACGCGGGCTGAGCTGCTGGTTTAACCCATTTCTATTGATATAATTTGAGGAGTAATTTTTATGGCTGACACGATTATTGGAAAAGGAATCGTCATCGACGGCGAGATTTCGGGCGAGGCGCCGGTCACCATTGAAGGCACGGTCAAGGGACGCATTTCTCTGGACTCCACAGTCACGGTCGCCGACGGCGGCTTTGTCGAAGCCGACGTCGCCAGCCACGCGGTCGAAGTCAGCGGGAGTGTGACGGGCAATATCGTCGCCTCCGAGCGCGTCGAGCTTCGCCCCGAGGGCAAGATGGTCGGTGATATTCGCTCCCCGCGAATTTTGATCGCCGACGGTGCCAGCTTCAAAGGTCATATCGATATGGACGTGGAATAAACGATGGCAGATCCGACAATTATCGACGCCGGTACCCGGGTTGACGGACGCATCACGGGCGATGCAGACGTGACCGTTCGGGGTCGGGTCCACGGTGAGATCGAACTCTCCCAGACACTATTTCTTGAGCCCATCGGGTCGGTTTACGGCACGATTCGTGCGCATGACGTCCAGATTGACGGGGCCGTTGAGGGCGATATTTTCGCCCAGGCGCGCATTATTCTGGGCGCCACGGCGCGGGTGGTGGGTTCGCTCGAAGCGCCGGCCATCGTGATGGCCGACGGCGCGCAATTCGCCGGTGAGGTGCGCATGGACCTGGACGCCGAGGCGCCCAGCCCCGTGGCCGCGCGCGCAAGCAGCACGCGCGCGCGCAGCACACCCCCCCAGCCCGCTCGCACCAGCACCAGTGCAGCGCGGACCCCCGTCACAGCCGCGCCGGTGGCCGCACGAGCCGCGACGCCCGCGGTGCGCCCGACCGCCGCCACCTCATCCAGCGCAGCCGCACCCCAGAGCGCCACGACGGTGACGGTTGTTGAGGAAGTCGTCGAAGCCGCCGCCGAGGCCGCACCGGCCGAAGCGGGCGCGCCGTCCGGGGGCTCGACTGACCTGCAGGAACTGACGGTCAAGGAATTGCGCGAAGAGTTGCGCGACCTCGATTTGCAGGTCAGCGGGACCAAAGACGAGCTGATTGAACGTCTTGAACAGGCCAAGCAAGCCTGAGCTTGACCGGCTTTCTTGCGCACCTCGACGGGGCCTGACCGCGTGAATCAGACAAGTTTACTCACTGCCGAAGACGGCACCCAGATCTGGTATGGCACCCTCGGGCACGGCCCGGCCATCGTCCTCTGCGATGGCCTGGCCTGCGACGGGTTTGTCTGGCCGTATCTGATCGATGAATTGGTCTCGGATTATACCATCGTGCGCTGGCATTATCGCGGGCATGGGCGCAGCGATAATAGACCCGAAAACCTGGACTCCATGACCATCCCCCAGCTGGCCCGCGACCTCAAAGCGGTGCTCGACGCGCTGGAGATCGAAGAGGCCGTCCTGGCCGGCCACTCGCTGGGGGTGCAGGTAATCCTGGAGTATTACGCGCTCGACCCTGAACGGGTGCGCGGGATTATCCCAATCTGTGGCAATTATAAGCGCCCGTTGGATACCCTTTTCAACACGCATTATTTCCGCGAGCTCCTCCCCTACGTTCGCAATCTGGTCGATGTCTCGCCCGAGCGCGCGCAGATCTTCTGGAAGGCGGTCATCCCGAGCAAACTTTCGTACCTGCTGACCACCGCCGCGGCGGTCAATACGCGCCTGGCGCGCGGGCGCGATTTTCTGCCCTATCTGGATCACGTCGCGAAGATGAATCTGCCGGTTTTCCTGGCGCTACTGGCCTCGGCTTCGGAGCATGACGCCGAGCATATTTTGCCCACGGTCACGGTGCCCGCCCTGGTGATCGCCAGTGAAAAGGACGAGATGACCCCACTTTTTCGCTCCGAAGAAATGGTCGAACTCATCCCGGACAGCCGCCTGGTCGTGCTCCCCAAAGGCACGCACGTCGGGCCGATTGAACTGCCCGATATGATCAACGAAGCGGTACGCGCGTTTCTTAATGAGCTTCCGCCGCCGGCGCCTTGACGCCTGGCCGGTGCGACGAAAACTAAGCTAAAAAAAAGCGCCTATTTCCTTACGATTTCTCGAAGGAAATAGGCGCATTTTTTGACTATAGGGCGCCCATTGGGGCGCCCCTGTCGCGAAGAATCAGACGACGACCAGACGGAATAATTGCTGCCCCATCAGCAACAAATCCCCGTCGGCGACGTGCGTCTCGGAGCGAATGCGCCGGAAGGTGCCGTTGCTGCTGCCGAGGTCTTCGAGGACTGGCTTGCCATTCTCAAGCCGGATTCCCGCGTGGCGCCCCGACACAAAGCCATCATCCGAGAAGAGAATATCCCCAACTTCTCGCCCGATGATTACGCCATCGTCGCCGATGGGGAACGCGCGGCTGACCAGGTCCGGCCCGGCGATCAAGCACAGGCGCCCCCAATATTGTCCCGCCGGGCTGCCGTCGAGCTTAACCTTGGGCTCGGTCTGCTCGATGACGGGCTCGACCTCGGACATCAATTCGAAGCGCAATAACTCCTGGCCCATGCGCACCAGGTCGCCGTGGGCCAGGTCGACTTTGCCCTCGATGCGCACAAAGACCCCATTGAGGCTGTCCTGGTCGCGCACGGTAAATCCGCCCTCGGCCGGCGAAAACGCGGCGTGCTCGGGGGATAAAAAGGGATCATTTGACAAGGCGCGTCGGTCGCTGTCGCGCCCGATAATATGCGTGCCGGTATGCAGCGCAATCTCGGCGCCCTCGGTGCCGTCGGGGCGAATCACAATCAGGCGCCCGGCGAGCTCGCCGCGGGTCGCCTCGGCGGGCGAGGCGGGCTCGGTGGCGCGCTCGGGCGGGGCGCCGTGGTCAAGAGCGGGCGCCTCAGCGGCCGGCGCTTCGGCCGGAAGCTGGGCGATCGCGCCACCGCAAGCCCCGCAGAACTTGAAATTGCTGGGAACAAGCGTGCCACAATGGGCGCAGTTGATCATCTGCGGCACCTCGGGCTGCGCTTCGGGCTCCTTGGCCACCGGCTTGGCCAGCGCCGAGCCGCAGCCCAGGCAAAACTTATACTCGTCTTCGTTTTCTCGGCCACATTTATTGCAATTGATCACGGCAACACTCGTCGGGAACAGAAATGAGGATCTCAGCCCAAGCGACCCACTCCACGCTCGGCTCAGCTTCGAAGACACCTTCTTCTTAAACAAATAGCTAACAAGGACTCGCCAATTTCGCAACGATGCTCGGCGGAAATCACATTAGATTAACCCCCGTGCGCCGCCCAAGTCTTGGAGGCGAACCCCATGCGTTTATGTTAGAGAAGACACGCCCATATTTTGCTGTTGGCCCGCGCGCTCCCCATATTTCCTAGCCTCGATATTCCATGATGAATTTTTGCTCGCTGCGCCCGATGCTCCCGATACTTTTCTTCCTTGCGGGGATCAGTGTGGTGGGATGTGCCAGCGGGCCGCGAACTGGGGTTCGCCCAGAGTTTCAAGCGCATATTCTGAGGCGCGTTGCCGTGGTGCCCTTCTACGCGCAGACCAACTTTAGCCTCAGCCCCGACAAACTCGCCGCGGTGCTCCAGCAAAGCGAGCGCGCCGCGGTTGAATCGCTTCGTGGCTACGGCTTTGAAGTCATGGGGCCCGCAGATTTTCGCGAGCGTCTTGAGCACGCGGACGCGGCCACACTTTTTGACGACGGCATTGTGCTGCACGCCGGATTAAGCACCTATTTTGAGCCCGCGAAGTCCTCCAACGGGCCTTCGCTGGAGGTTGCCACCCTCACCCGCCTCAACCAGGAAGGCGCGCTTGGGGTCGACGTGCTGCTCTTTGGCGAAGTCGTCTATTATACCGAAACACTCTGCAATACGGACCCGAATACGGCTAAATCCCGCGAGGCACCCCGGACCTCGACCACGAGCACACCGTGTGTGGTCAGCCATTTTCAGGCCAAGTTGGTCTATGTCTCCACCGGCGAAACGATGTGGTTTAACCGCGCATTCCTGGAAACCTATCCGCCGCCCGCCACGCCCGATGCGGGCGCCGCGACGATAACACAGACCGTCGCGCGCACCTTCGATGGTCCCGACGGTCTGGCAGACTTCCACCTGCCGGACCCCGTCCCAACACCCGACGCGCGCGTCGCCGCCGAATAGACCAATTTACTCGCGCGCCTCAATGCGCCCAATGGGCTGAATGCGCAGCGCAGGGTCCAATTCCTGGTACGATAATACGATCACCTGGGGCATCTCCAGCGAGACCAATTTCCTTAGATAGCGGCGCACCCCCTGGTCTGTCAGCACAATGGGCGCGCGCCCGGCCGCCACGTCTCCCTCAAGTTGCTCCCGAAGCCCGGCGAGGATCTGCTGGGTATGCATGGGCGCAAGCGCCAGAAAGCTCCCCTGCGCGCTCTTTCGAATCGCCTTGCTGATCATTTCCTCCACATCACGGTCGACGACATAGACCACCACTGTGCCGTCATTGCCCGCATATTTATGGGTGATATAGCGGCTCAAACCCGCCCGGACTTCTTCGGTGAGGTCCACCGGATCCTTGATATTCTGGGCGCGCTCGGCCAGGACCTCCAGAATGCGCGGCAGATTTCTGAGCGAAATGCCCTCTTCGGCCAGACGCCTCAATATATTGGTCAATTCGGGCAGCGCGATCAGCTTCGGAATCACCTCCTGGATACTCGCCGGATACGGCCCCTCAAGTTGGTCGAGCATCTGCTGAACCTGCTGCAAGCCCACGAAATCGCTGGCGTTATCTTTGAGCGCGGCGGTCAGCCGTAGCAGCATATATGCGGCGGCATCCCAGGTGGAATACCCCGCGGATTCGACCGTCTGGCAGTCCGCGCGGTCAATCCATGCCGCCGGTTGCCCCGTCACCGGATGACGCGTTGGCTGCGCGTCAATCTCAAAGACCGCAAGGCTCTCCGGGGCTTCGTTGACCAGCGCGCGTCCCTGCGGAATCTCACCGGAGTCCACCGGCACCTCGTCGACCGAAATCATGAATTGGCGCGCCCCACAATCGCGCGCGCCGGTGCGCACCCGAACGCCCGGCACCTTCACGCCGAGCTCATGAAAGACGCCCTCGCGCATCGACGGGACCATCGCGCGCAACCACTCCTCGCGCTCCCCGGCGATCTCGGTGGCCAGCGCCGAACCGATATCCAGCGCAAGCGGGGTCAGTGCGGGAATCATCGCGCGCGCCTGGCGTGCTCCCGACTTCGCTTCTTCTTCCACCGCTTCGACCTGCTCCGCCTGCTCCTGGGTGAGCGCGTCATCCTCCAGCGGATTGGCGCGCATCAGCCCCCAGGCCGCCAATCCCACCACCGTTGCCATCAATAAAAATGGCACGGTCGGCAGCCCCGGAATGATGGCGAGCAACCCCAACATCACCCCGGCAATCGCGATCGCTTTGGGCTGCGCGACAAGCTGCTCGAAGATATCGCCGCCCAGATGCCCGTCCTCGTCGCCCCCGCCAACCCGCGTCACGATGATGCCGGCAGCGGTCGAGATAAGTAGCGCGGGGATCTGGCTGACCAAGCCGTCGCCGATGGTCAAGAGCGTATAGGTTGCGGCCGCCTCCGCGACCGGCATCTCCATCATCACGATGCCCACGATCATCCCGGCGATGATATTGATCGAGGTCATGATAATCCCGGCGATGGCGTCGCCTTTGACGAACTTCATCGCGCCGTCCATCGCCCCGTAGAGCTTGCTCTCTTTTTGCACCAGCGCGCGCCGGCGGCGCGCCTCATCCAGGTCAAACGCGCCGGCCCGAAGATCCGCGTCGATCGACATCTGCTTTCCCGGCATCGCGTCGAGTGTGAACCGCGCCGCGACCTCCGAGACGCGCTCCGACCCCTTGGCGATCACCAGAAACTGAATCAGCGTCAGGATCAAAAAGATCACCGCGCCGACCACATAATTTCCCTGCACCACGAAGTTGCCAAACGAACTGATCACCTCGCCGGCGTCCGCATAGAGCAGAATAAGGCGCGTCGACGAGACGTTTAGCGCCAGGCGAAAGAGCGTCGTCACCAGCAAGAGCGACGGAAATGTGCTGATCTGAATCGCCCCCGGCACGTACAGACTCACCATCAGCAAAGTCACCGCGATGGTGATATTGAGCGTCAGCAGCATATCGAGCAGAAAGCTCGGCAGCGGCACGATCATCATCCCGATGATTGCGATCACCAGGAACGCCAGGGCGAGGTCGCTATTTTTTGTCAGAAAGGTCTGAATCGTACCTTGCTTCATCGTCATCATCCTGCGCTCTGCCGGGGTCGGTGATCGGAGTGAGGCGCCGCGCGCCTTCCCTAATGGTTTTCGACAAAACGCCGTGATTTGTTGCGTGTTTTTTGAAAAATTATTTAAAATCGCCGCCTGGCGCGCATATTGGCGGGCAAAAATTCATCCATCTCTGTTTTCCGAAAGAAAACTTCACCCAAATATAGCACCTTACCCAATCCGATTTTCGCTAAAAAATGCTGAATTACGGGCGTTTCGTCCCACATGAAGGCGACAAATCTGGGTGGATTCGTTATGCTCCCAGCGAGTTAAGCGTTGGGAGAAACTGAACCACCATTCAACACAAGGATTTTTTATGAGTCGCAAGGTCTATGTAGTCGGCGTCGGGATGACCAATTTCGAGAAACCCGGCGCGCGCGATTGGGATTATCCGCAGATGGCCAAAGAAGCAGGCACCCAGGCGCTCGAAGACGCGGGGGTGGACTATGCGAATATCCAGCAGGTCTTCGCCGGCTATGTCTACGGCGACTCCACCTGCGGGCAGACCGCGGCCTATGAGCTGGGGCTGTCGGGCGTGCCAATCTATAATGTGAATAATAACTGCTCGACCGGCTCCACGGCGCTCTTTATGGCCAAGCAGCTTATCGAAGGCGGCATCATCGACTGCGCCCTGGCCATCGGTTTTGAGAAGATGGAGCGCGGCTCGCTGACCAATAAATACGACGACCGCCAGAACCCGCTGGGGCGTTTTTTCAAGACGATGGCCGAGCAGCGCGGCATGACCAAGGCCCCGGGCGCGGTGCAAATATTTGGCAACGCCGGCATTGAGCATATGGAGAAATACGGCACCAAAGCCGAGCATTTCGGCATGGTCTCGCTCAAAAACCATATGCATTCGACCAAGAATCCGCGCTCGCAATTCCAGGACGAATATACCCTTGAGCAGATCATGGGCTCGCGCCAGATTCACGGCCCGCTGACGATGTTGCAATGCTGCCCGACCTCCGACGGCGCGGCCGCGGCGGTGGTGGTGAGCGAGGACTTCGTCAAGGAGCACGGGCTGGAAGATCAGGCGGTTGAGATCGTCGCCATGACGATGACCACCGATACGCCCTCAACCTTTGGCGATAGCGCCATCAAGTTGGTCGGCGCCGATATGACCCGCAAGGCCGCCCAGCAGGTCTTTGCCGCCTCGGGGCTTACTCCCGAGGACGTCGACGTCATCGAATTGCACGACTGCTTCTCGACAAACGAGCTCATCACCTACGAGGGCCTGGGGCTCTGCGGCGAGGGCAAAGGTGGCGAGCTGATCGAGTCGGGCAATGTCACATACGGGGGGAAATGGGTCGTCAATCCCTCGGGCGGACTGATCTCGAAGGGCCATCCGCTCGGAGCGACCGGTCTTGCTCAGTGCGCCGAGCTTAACTGGCAACTTCGCGGACTCGCCGATAAGCGCCAGGTCGACGGCGCCGAGATCGCCCTGCAGCATAACCTGGGGCTGGGCGGCGCGGCGGTCGTGACGCTGTATCGGCGCTAATTCTCAGCGTTTTTTCGCGAAGATCGCGGCGCCCTGGCGCGATCTTCGCGAAATCAAAATACCGACACCGGCCGGATGCGCTGCGCCAGGCATCACCTCGGGGCGGCGCGAAGTTGTAGAATTTGCATCCCAATCGCCATCGCCGGGCCAATCCCCAACGCAAAGAATACCGTTCCCAGGCCAAGCGTGCCCCCCAACGCCCAGCCGGTGATGACGACGGCGATTTCAAGAAACATGCGCACAAGCGCAATGGGCTGATGGGTGACGGCCTGAAGCCCGGTCATCAGGCCATCGCGCGGGCCGGGGCCGAGGTTCGCGATCAGGTAGATCGCGCCGCCGAAACCGGTCACCATCACCCCCGCCAGCGCCAGCGCGGCATTGGCGACATATGTGTCAAATGTCGGCAAAAAGGGGCGCACATATTCCAATACCAGCGCGATGATAATCGCGTTGAGAATCGTTCCCATCCCGGGCGTCTGCTTGAGCGGAATCCATAGGATCAATACGCCGACGCTGATGACAAAGGTCGCAAATCCCAGGCTCCAACCTGTGGCATGGCTCACGCCTTCGGCGAAAACGGTCCAAGGGCTCGCGCCCACGCCTGCGGTGACAAGCAATGCTTCGCCCAGGCCAAATATCACCAGACCGATGACGAGAAATGCGACCGACGCCAACGGCGGTTTCATGGTGAACGCCCTGGGCGAACTCCACCGAAGCTTCGGGACTGCCTTAATCGAAAGAAAGCTCAAGATTGATTCCAGGTAAAGCGTTCGCGCGGCCGACGATGATGCGGCGGTAGCTTCCGCGCACAGTCGCCAGATACCGCCAACTCTGTCGCGTGTCCACATCGCCGCCACGCTTGGCGCGCCCTGGGCCAGGCCGCCACACACCTCTCTCACATTCGAAGGTGGTATTCCTATCAAGTTGCATTTGCATAGGATTTCCCTTGTAATATAAACGATGTGTAACTAGACGGTGTGACGTATTCATCAAATTTTCGGGCCATCTCAAGCTCTCTTCATTCGGCATCAAGGACGGACCTATGGTTGGGCGATATAGCGGCGCTTCATCTTCTTCACGGCTGGCTCGCACCCGTGGGCAGATCCTCATCGTCGTCGCGCTTATAAGCCTTGCGTTCGGGTGCGGCACCGACGAGAACTCGAAGGCATGGAATATCAATGACAGCGACGCCCAGGGTGATACCGAGGTCTTCGAGGATGTGCTCGACGAGGATTCGACGTCGGCCGACGTGGACTCGCCGGACGCCATCCCGACGGTCAATCTCGTCCCGGTGAGCGTCGAAACGGTGCTCACCCCGACGAGCGCGACCGCTGGGAGCACGGTGACCGTCGACTGTCAGCTATTGAACTCGGACGGCGCGCAGGTCGCGGCGCCTGAAGATGCTGACGCGCGCCTGGTCTATGCGCCCATGCAGTCGTTCTTGCCCTCAACCTCGCTTGAATTGATTCCCATCGTCGCCGGCCAGGCGAAGGTTGCGTGTCAGTTCGCGAGCCTGAGTCTCGTCGACGAGACGCCCGCCACGCTTGAGATCGTCGCGGGCGCGGTGTCCACGGTCATAACCGAACTCGACCGCAATATGATGCGCGCTGGCGAGTCGGCGACCGCCTCCTGCGCGGCCTATGATGCCTACGGAAACCGCGTGGAGGACGCCGCGACGCGCGTCACCGTCGACTCCAGCGGAAGCGGAATTTCGGTCAACGATCATAGTGTGACGATTACGCAAAGCGGCGTGCACGAGGTTATTTGCACCGTCGACGGCGCCGACGAAGAACACGGCCAATTTCTCGAAGTCAGCCCCGGGCTCCCCGCTCATCTTGCCGTCTCAAAGGTCCCGGATCTTGCGTTCTATGATATCGGCCAAGTGGTTGAAATCGCGACAATTATCACCGACGAATTTGGAAACCTCGTCGAGAATGCCCACGTCACCTTCGCCGAATTAAGCGCCTCGATCGGCCAGGATCATAGCTTCGGACACGGCAAGTTTCGCTTTGAGCAGGAGGGCATTTATACGGTGAGTGCGACCGTCGATCCGCCGACTCATGACGATATCGCGCTGAGCGCGAGCGTCGAGATCGCGGTCAACGGTCAGGGGCCGAGCATCGAATGCCTGTCGCCAGCCAATGGCGAGATGCTTCACGCCAGCGCGGGAGACACGGTGAAATTTCGCGGCAAGGTCAGCGACGCCCAGGGCATCTCCGAGGTCACGGTCAACGGTGTGACGGTCAACGTCGGGCCCGGCGGCAACTTCACCCACGACGTCACCACCCGCTTTGGCATCAACTTCGTCGACGTGCGCGCGATCGACGCCGCCGGCAGCGAATTTGTCCAGGAAAATAGCGCCACCTGCGCCTTTTTGGCCGCTGACAAATGGGGCGGCGAGAACACCTTTATGAATGATGCGATCTCACTGTGGCTCGGCCAGCAGGCGGTCGACGACGCGAATATCAATGACCCGCTCGACAGTCTCAATGATGTGTTGCACACGGTTTTAAGCAGCAACGGGCTCAAGAACCAACTGCATAGCGCGCTGAGCGCCCAGAATCCGCTGACGAGAGGTTGCTACGACCTTCCCTGGCCGCTGACCTGTACGAGTTATCGCGTCGACTATCGGGGCAGCCGCATCGACGGTCCCCATGATACCTCGCTGAGGCTGATCCAAAATGGACTCAACCTGCGGGCAGTGATTCGCAACTTCGAGATTGAATTGCACGTCGATGCGGCCATCAACGCCACCGGAAAACTGAAGATCGACTCGCTCACCGGCGACCTCGACGTCACGCTTTCGCTCAGCGGCGGGCGCCCCACCATTACGCTGCGCCCGAGCAGCGTTGAGATCACTTCTCAGGGCGTCCACACCTCGATCAACGGGCTGCCCGGCTGGCTCAATAATATCATCAGCGGGCTCGTTGAGAATATGGTTCGAGGCATTGTTGAGACCCAGGTTGAAAACTTCCTGACCAGCCAATTGCAGGGCGTCCTCGATTCGCTGGTCGCCGGCCTGGACATTACCGCGCTGGGCTCGACCTTCGACGTGCCGCGCCTAGACGGCAGCGGGACAATTGGCCTGGGCTTCGGGGTGAACTTCTCAAGCCTGTCGGTCAACTCCACCCGCGCGCTCTTTGGGCTGGCGAGCAAATTTACGGTCAACCCGGTGACCCGGGCGACGCCGTCGCTGGGGGTCGCGATGCCGGCCGGGGCAAGTCTTTTGAGCAGCAATCCCCTGCGTCCGATCGCCGCCGGCGTGCATGTCGGCGCGCTCAACGCGGTGTTGCATACGCTATGGCGCGGCGGTCTTTTCGACGCCACGATCGCGAGCGGTGCCATTGGCGGCTCGTTTCCGCCGGGCACCGAGATCGAAATCTCGACCGCCCTTCCCCCGGTCGCCCAGCTCAACGGGGCCAACCGCCTCGACCTGATGCTTGGTGCCATGCGCATGTCGATCGTCTACCCGGGGCTCTTCGACGAGCCGGTCGAGATGTATATCGGGGCGCTCGCGCATACCGATGTCGACGTGGTCCAGGTCGGCTCGGATGCGACGCTCAACTTCTCAAATATCATCATCAGCGAGCTGTATTTCAGCCCGATCGACATCACGCTCGACGCCCAATCGCGCGCCGTGCTCGCCGACTTTCTGCAGGATATTTTGCAGGATCTGGTCGACACCTCGCTCAATAACGCGCTGCCCGCCCTGCCCATCCCGAGCTTCACCCTGCCGACGTCGTTGAATACCTACGGACTCCCGGGCGGAAGCGCCCTGGGCATCAAGAATCCGGAGCTGGGTGGCGGCGGATTACATCTGCAAATCAAAGGTAATTTTGGAGTGCTTCCATGA
>Ga0209075_1000980_pt1 | contig 27392 bp, 23 predicted proteins | sample Stecom2011_FD_187523 | JGI IMG/M metagenome (GOLD analysis project Ga0209075, IMG submission 187523) | Agricultural soil microbial communities from Utah to study Nitrogen management - Steer compost 2011 (SPAdes) (version 2) | ecosystem: Environmental > Terrestrial > Soil > Agricultural land...
CTGGGCGAGATCACCTACGGTGATAACTTCGGGAATCTGTACTTCTCTTACCATGGGCTTGGTTGGCCTCTCGAAAGCATGACGCTTTTCTTTCGGTTTCTTTTTAGCCCGCAGCTGCTTGCGAGGAGAGCTATCTTCCTCGTCTTCAGTAATTACCAACGGTTCTTCAACCGGACGGCTGCGAGGGCCGCGATGGCCAGCCTGTTTCTTCTTCGGCTTGCCTTCTTCAGTTTCGTCGCCGCGCTCGCGTACCTTTTCTTTTTTCTTCTTGGGCTTGCGATCCCGACCTTCGTCGTCGGCAGGAGGAATAGGCATGTCCTCCGGCGCCAGTTCCGGTGCGGGCTCCTGGGCTTTTTCCGGCTCAGCAGCAGCTGCCGCCTGTTCCGGAGCAGCGGCAGCAGCGGTTACATCCGGCTGTGCCTGCTCTGCTGCTACTTGCGGCGCAGCTTCCGGTGCCGTTTGCTCGGCAACCGGCTGCTCTGCCATTTCTTCCGGCTTCGGTGTTTCTACTTCCGGCTCGGGCTGCAATTCCGCACGCTTGATATAAGTACGACGCTTGCGCACTTCCACATTCACGGTCTTGGCCTTGCCGGCTTTCAGCGTGGTGGTGGTTTTACGCTTGAGCGTAATCTTGTTCGGCTCTGCCTGAGCGTCGCCGTGGGTCTTTCTCAGATACGTCAGCAGCTGCTGCTTCTCATCACTGGTGACAGCGTCGTTCTCTCCACGGGCTTTCAGGCCCGCTTCAACAATCTGCTTCAGCAAACGATCCACGGGAGCGCCTACATCTGCGGCCAGTTGTTTTACCGTTACATCAACCATACTGGTCCTCCTCTCCCGAATCAGGCCTGGTCTTCAAACCAGGGTGCACGTGCGGCCATAATCAGCTGACCGGCGCGCGCTTCATCCATACCATCAATATCGAGCAGATCATCCACCGACTGCTCGGCCAGATCTTCCATGGTGCGCACACCCATCCCGGCGAGTTTGAACGCCAGAGAACGGTCCATGCCTTCCATAGTCAGAAGATCTTCAGCGGGTTCTGCACCCTCCAGGGCTTCTTCACTTGCCAGCGCCTGATTCAGCAGCACGTCTTTCGCACGGCGCCGCAGCTCAGTAACGGTGTCTTCGTCAAAGCCCTCAATCGCCAGCATTTCTTCCATCGGGACATAGGCGACTTCTTCAATAGAAGTAAACCCTTCATCGATCAGAACACCGGCAAACTCTTCATCAACGTCCAGGTGAGCCGTGAAGTGCTCCAGCAGGCGACTGTGCTCCTGCTCCTGCCGCTCACCGGCCTCTTCCTCGGTCATCACGTTCAGGGTCCAGCTGGTCAGTTCGGTAGCCAGGCGAACGTTCTGCCCGTTACGACCGATAGCCTGGGCCAGGTTATCCTCGGCGACGGCCACATCCATGGTGTGACGGTCTTCGTCCATCACGATGGACGCAACTTCTGCCGGCGCCATGGCGTTGATTACCAGCTGGGCAGGGTTGTCGTCGTACAGAATAATATCAACCCGCTCGCCGCCCAGTTCGTTGGACACGGCCTGAACGCGGGAACCGCGCATGCCGACACAGGCGCCCACCGGATCAATACGGCGATCGTTGGTTTTTACTGCTATTTTGGCACGGGAGCCCGGATCGCGGGCAGCGCCACGAATTTCAATCAACTCTTCAGCGATTTCCGGCACTTCGATACGGAACAGTTCGATCAGCATCTGGGCATCGGTACGGCTGAGAATCAGCTGCGGGCCACGGTGATCCGTGCGGATCTCGAGCAGCAGCGCACGCACGCGGTCGCCCATGCGGAAGGTTTCCCGCGGGATCAAGTGCTCCCGGGGCAGCAGCGCTTCGGCATTATTACCGAGGTCTACAATAACATTGTCTCGTGTCACCTTCTTGACGGTGCCGGAAACCAGCTCGCCAACGCGGTCACGATAGCTGTCGACAATCTTCATGCGCTCAGCTTCACGCACTTTCTGGAAGATGATCTGCTTGGCAGCCTGGGCACCAATACGCCCGAACGCCACAGAGTCGACCTTCTCTTCGTACATGTCGCCCGGCTTCAGGTTGGTATCGATCTCTTCAGCTTCCTGGAGGGTCAGCTCAGTACCGAGTGCCGGAACCGCATCGTTGTCTACCACCAGCCAGCGACGGAAGGTTTCGTACTCCCCGGTACGGCGATCGATAGCAACCCGGATGTCGGCGTCTTCGTCTTCATAACGTTTTTTGGCAGCGGTAGCGAGTGCGAGTTCGATCGCCTCGAAAATCACATCCTTCTCGACACCTTTCTCGTTCGAGACTGATTCCACTACCAGCAAGATCTCTTTACTCATTGGATTGCCCTGCCCTCAAAATAATCGATACATCTACAGATTTGTTTGAATGTGTCATTCAAAAACCGGAATGATGTTGGCTCTCTCAATACTGTCGAACGGCAACAGGTACTCGTGGTCATCTACCACAACCACCACCTCGTCGCCTTCAACCCCTTTGATCAGGCCCTGAAATTTGCGCCGGCCTTCAAACGCCATACGCAACTTGATCTGCACCTGGTGACCGACAAACGCCTCATACTGTTCGAGACGAAATAAAGGCCGATCCATACCCGGAGAAGACACCTCCAGCGTGTATTCACTCTGGATGGGATCTTCCACGTCCATCACGCCACTGACCTGTCGACTGACCTTTTCACAGTCTTCAATGCTGATGCCGTTTTCCGCGTCATCAATAAATATCCGGAGCATGGACTGATAGCCCCGGGAACGATATTCAATGCCCCAGAATTCGTATCCGAGCCCTTCTACTACCGGGCGCAGGATGTCTTCCAGTTGTTTAAGCTTGGCTGACAAGTGTCGCCGCCTCCGTCTTCTGATTTTCAGGGTACAAAAACAAAAAAAGGGCTGTTAATCAGCCCTTTTTATGCACCAGGGCCCTTGCGCCAGGCCCCTTAATCAAAAAGCCCCTTCAAATGGGGCCTTTTGTTGCAAGAATTCGCAGAAAGCCAACCCAATAACGCTTTCCGCCGACAGACACCTGGCCTGCCTGGAAGCCAGGACGATTCACTGACTCCAATAACCGCCGGAGTATAGAGGACGCCGCGCGGGATGGTCAAGGACTGACCAAAAAAAACGGCCTGGGTTTGCCAAGCCGTCTTTTTATAAATGGTGCCCGGGGCCGGACTCGAACCGGCACGGCTTTCGCCACCACCCCCTCAAGATGGCGTGTCTACCAGTTTCACCACCCGGGCATCAACCTTTACTCGAGATCAGGGAGATCAGACCCCCCGGTCCCGCTTGCTGAACCGTCTTCGTTAGCCGGCACGCCACTTCCTGCAGGAGCCTGCGTGGATTCCTGAACCGTCGGAATGCCAGCCTCACCTGCCACTTCAGCGCGCTGCTTGGCGAAGATCGCCAGCGAAAAACTTGTCACGAAAAAGACAACCGCCATCAGGGTGGTCACCCGAGTCAGGAAACTACCGCTGCCCTGACTACCGAAAACCGTTTGGGAGGCTCCGCCACCAAATGCCGCACCGGCATCCGCGCCTTTGCCCTGCTGGATCAGAACCAGGCCCACCAGCGCCACGGCGATCACGACGTGAACTACAACTACCAGTGTTTCCATCCAATCCATACAGACTCTCGTAAACGTTTCGGATTACGCACCCGCCGGGAAGGCCCGACAGATACTGATAAACTCTTCAGCCTTCAGCGACGCTCCGCCAATAAGACCACCGTCAATATCCGGCTCTGCAAACAGAGCGGCCGCATTATCCGCTTTTACGCTGCCGCCGTAAAGTACCGAAATGGATTCTGCCGGCGCTTTCATGCTCGACAGCACATTACGGATTTCCGCATGCATAGCCTGGGCGTCTTCTGCGGTCGCGGTTCTGCCCGTACCAATGGCCCAGACGGGCTCGTAGGCAATCACCACCTGCAACCAGCGCTCACCCTCAACACGAGCCAGGGCTCGCAGCACCTGGGTGGCAACTACACGCTCAGCATCACCGGCTTCACGCTGCTCCAGGGTTTCCCCAACACACAGCACCGCCGTCAACCCGCTTTGCAGAACCTGCCCCAGCTTGTCCGCGACTACGTCGTCACTCTCGCCAAACAGCTGACGGCGCTCGGAGTGGCCCACCAGCACGTAGCTACAACCCACATCCCGGGCCATCTCGGCGGAAATCTCTCCAGTGTAGGCTCCCGCCTGCCACTGACTGACGTTCTGCACACCCAACGAAAGTTCGCTGCCGGCTTCGGCCTTCACGGCACTCACATACAGGGCCGGAGGAATGATAACAACCTCAGCGCCATTATCGAGCAGCCCAGCCTGATCGCGGACGGAGCCAACCAGCTGCTGCACCAGGTCTTTCGACCCGTTCATTTTCCAGTTACCGGCTACAATCTTGCGACGCATACTGATTCTCAGCTATCCCGAATACCCTGAATGCAAGGGAGCGCGAACTATACAGCAGTCATTTCCCTTGCACAACCCGCCCCTAGCGCCTTGCAGCTCAGGGAGTTGAGGCCGCCACCACTCGCGCCAACTCTTCCGCCACCCGGGTAATATCGTCTGCATTCCGGCCCTCTGCCATCACCCGGATCAGCGGCTCGGTACCGGATGCCCGCAGAAGAATACGACCTGCATCGCCCAGATACTCTTCTGCCTTACGCACAGCCTCAACGATATCGGCCCGGGACAGCGGATCAAAGCGCTGAGCCACCCGCACATTCACCATTTTCTGTGGCAACTTGTTCATGCCCTGGCGAAGCTCTGACAGGGTTTTGCCGGAATTCCGGATCGCCAGCATCACCTGCAGGGCTGAAACAATGCCGTCTCCGGTGCTGGTGCAGTCACGGATAACCATGTGCCCGGAACCCTCACCCCCAACCACCCAGTTGTTGGCCAGCAATCTTTCCATAACATAACGGTCGCCCACTTTCGCACGCTCAAAGTCGATGCCAATTTCGCGCAAAGCCAGCTCGACACCGAGATTGGTCATCAAGGTTCCAACCACACCACCTTTGAGCCGCCCTTCGGCCTGGCGCTGAAATGCCAGGATATACAGCAACTCATCACCGTCCACTTCAGAGCCGTCACGGTCGACCATCAGCACCCGGTCGCCATCGCCATCAAAGGCGATACCCAGGTCTGCCTTTTTCTCGGCGACGGTTCGTTTCAGCGCATCGAGATGGGTGGAGCCAACGTTCAGGTTAATGTTCAGGCCATCGGGGCTGGCGCCAATCACGGTAATGTCTGCCCCCAGCTCTCGAAACACCTTGGGCGCCACGTGATAGGTTGCACCGTGGGCACAGTCCAGCACAATGTGCAGGCCCTCAAGGCTGAACTCGTTAGGTACGGTACTCTTGCAGAACTCTACATAACGGCCCGGGGCGTCATCGATGCGGGTTGCCTTGCCCAATTCATTGGGCTCACACACCTGAATCGGCTGATCCAGCCAGCGCTCAATCTCCGCTTCAAGTGCATCGTCGAGCTTGGTGCCCGCAGCCGAAAAGAATTTGATGCCATTATCATGGTGCGGGTTATGGGAGGCACTGATAACAATACCGGCTGAGGCGCGGAAGGTGCGCGTAAGGTAGGCAATAGCCGGCGTAGGCATCGGGCCCAGCAACTTCACATCCACACCGGCGGCGGAGAGGCCTGCCTCAAGGGCCGATTCGAACATATAGCCAGACAAGCGGGTATCCTTGCCAATCAGCACACTGTTGCGCTGCCCTTCCTTTTTAAAGGCCTGACCGGCAGCCCACCCCAGATGCAGCATGAACTCAGGGGTAATCGGGCCTTCACCGACATGGCCACGAATGCCGTCGGTACCAAAATATTTACGCTCAGACATCAGACTGCCTCCTTAACCGCTGCAACTACCTTTACAGCGTCTACCGTTTCCCTAACGTCGTGCACCCGGAGGATGCTCGCACCTTTCATAGCTGATATTGTCGCGGCGGCAAGGCTTGCCGGCAACCTTTCATTCACCTCACGACCGGTAATTGCCCCCAGCATGGACTTTCGGGACAGGCCGATCAGCAGCGGGTGCCCCAGCATGTGTAATTGCTCCAGCGTTGCCAGCAACTGGACGTTATGCTCAACGGTCTTGCCGAAACCAAAGCCCGGATCCAGGATGATCTTGTCCGGATTTACCCCGGCCGCCTCAGCCACGCGCATCCGCTCGGTCAGGAACGAACTGACCTCCCTGCGCACATTGCGGTAGCGGGGGTCGATCTGCATGGTGTCCGGCTCGCCCTGAATGTGCATGATGCACACTGGAATGTCGGCCCTCGCCGCCACCTCCGGCGCACCGTCGCGTTGCAGGGCGCGCACATCATTAATCAGCCCGGCACCGAGCTTTGCGGTTTCCTTCATGACCTCCGGGTTGCTGGTGTCGACAGAAATCACAGCATCCAGCTCACGGGCAATGGCCTCCACCACCGGGCACACCCGATCAAGCTCTTCCTGGGTAGACACCTCAGCCGCGCCGGGCCGGGTGGATTCGCCACCCACATCAATGAACGAGGCACCGTCGGCCACCATCTGCCTGGCGCGAACCATCGCCATCTCCAGCGAATTGAACCGGCCGCCGTCGGAAAACGAATCCGGAGTCACATTCAGGATGCCCATAACATGGCAACGGGCAAGGTCCAGTTCACGGCCAGCAAAGTTCATTTTCATAAGGAGGGTTCCAGGCGCAGTATTTTCGGTTCGACAAAAACAAACGCCGCCCGGAGGCCGGGCGGCGCATTCATTTATCCAGGTTTCTGAGACGAATCAGTGCTCGCCGGCCGGGCGACCGACTCCTGGCTGGCGCCCGTCGTCATCCGATGCTTTGGGCTCCGGCGCCTGCTCCGGCTCGTCGGCCTTCACACCGCCAGCTGGGCCACTGTCACCCCAGTTTTTGGGAGGACGAGGCTCACGGCCAGACATGATGTCGTCAATCTGGTGGCGGTCGATGGTCTCGTACTTCATCAGGGCCTCAGCCATCAGATCGAGCTTGTCACGATTCTCAATCAGGATCTGCTTGGCCGTGGCATAACACTCATCGATGATGTTACGGATTTCCTCATCAATACGCTGAGCGGTTTCCGGAGAGTGATGGGAGTGCGACTGTCCCGCAGAGCGGCCCAGGAACGGCTCTTCGCTGTCGGTATCGTACTGAAGCGGCCCAAGCTTTTCAGACAGGCCCCACTTGGTAACCATGTTACGGGCCAGACTGGTGGCACGTTCGATGTCGTTAGAGGCACCGGTGGTCACACCATCAAAGCCCAGAGTCAGCTCTTCCGCAATGCGGCCACCAAACAGACTGCAAATGGAGCTGGTCAGGTAACGCTTGGAGTGACTGTACTTGTCTTCTTCCGGCAGGAACATAGTCACACCGAGGGCCCGGCCCCGGGGGATGATGCTCACCTTGTACACCGGGTCGTGCTCGGGCACCAGCCGGCCAACGATGGCATGGCCAGACTCGTGGTACGCGGTGTTACGCTTTTCTTTCTCATTCATCACCATGGACTTGCGCTCAGCGCCCATCATGATCTTGTCTTTCGCCAGCTCAAGCTCTTCCATGGATACCAGGCGCTGGTTCCGGCGCGCGGCAAACAGGGCGGCCTCGTTTACCAGGTTAGCCAGGTCGGCACCGGAAAAACCGGGAGTACCACGGGCAATCAGGGCCGGGTCGATACCATCGGCCAACGGCACCTTTTTCATGTGCACTTTCAAAATCTGCTCGCGACCCAGGATATCCGGCAGGCTAACCACCACCTGGCGGTCAAAACGACCCGGGCGCAACAGTGCCGGGTCCAGTACGTCCGGGCGGTTGGTGGCGGCAATCACGATAACGCCTTCGTTACCTTCAAAGCCGTCCATTTCAACCAGCAACTGGTTCAGCGTCTGCTCACGCTCATCGTGACCACCACCCATGCCAGCGCCACGGTGGCGACCAACAGCATCGATCTCGTCGATGAAGATGATGCAGGGGCTCTGTTTCTTGGCCTGCTCGAACATGTCGCGAACCCGGGAGGCACCCACGCCCACAAACATTTCCACGAAGTCGGAACCGGAGATGGAGAAGAACGGCACCTTGGCTTCACCGGCAATGGCCTTGGCGAGCAGGGTTTTACCAGTACCTGGAGGGCCAACCATCAAGACACCCTTGGGAATCCGGCCACCCAGTCGCTGGAACTTGCTCGGATCACGCAGGAAGTCCACCAGCTCTTTGACATCTTCCTTGGCTTCGTCGACACCGGCGACATCACCAAAGGTGGTTTTGATCTGATCTTCACTCAGCAAGCGCGCCTTGCTCTTACCGAACGACATGGGGCCTTTGCCGCCACCGCCGCCCTGCATCTGGCGCATGAAGAAGACAAACAGCGCGATAATGATCAGAATCGGGAACGCGGCCACAAGCAGCTGTGTCCACAGACTCTGACGCTCCGGTTCCTTACCGATCACCTCCACGCTGTTGGCCAGGAGATCATCCATCAATTTGTTGTCAGCAACCTGAGGACGAACGGTCTGGAACTGGGAACCGTCACCGCGGACGCCCTGTACCTGAAGCCCATCGATGGTCACCTGCCGGACCTGGCCCTGCTGGACCATTTCGACAAACTGCGAATAATTAACTTGTTGCCCGCTGGTGGTGGGAGAGAAATTCTGAAACACCATCAGCAGCACAGCGGCTATTACTAGCCAGAGAACCAGATTTTTTGCCATATCGTTCAAGGATCATCACCTGTGAATTGCAGGGCCGGCGCAAGGACGCCGCACACCCTTTTCTGACACCTTACACTAATTGTACGCCGGTAAACCAGAATCAGCCCATCCGAAAACGGCCATCCTGCCCTTTATAATGGGCGCCAAATAGCGGATTGCAACGCCGGTTGTAAGTGAATACGACCATTTGTGGCGATGCACTATCTGTTACAATCACGAAATTATACGACGTTGTCAGCCAGTTCGCCGCTGACCTTTTGTTAATTGCACCGATAAAGAGAACACATCATGAGTCTGTCTCCGGAACAGCGCCGGGAATACCGGGCCATCGCCCACAATCTGAAGCCCGTCATCATTGTTGGCGACAAAGGCCTGTCTGAAGGGCTCCAGGAAGAACTGGACCGGGCCCTGAACGACCATGAACTGATCAAGATCAAGGTAGCCAGCACCGACCGCGAAGTGCGCCAGGAGGCCATCCAGGCCCTGTGCGCAAGCTCCGGCGCCGAGCTGGTGCAGACCATCGGCAAAATCGCCGTCATCCTGCGCCGGGCCAAGAAGCCTAATCCGAAGCTGTCTAACTTGCTAAGGAATAAGTGATTTTTAGCCACGGAAGGACACGGAAAAATAAAAACTTAATTGCCACGAAATCCACTAAAGAACACGAAAAAATAATTCTTGGGATTACCTGAAAGCCGTTTTCCCTTTCGTGTTTTTTCGTGGATTTCGTGGCTAAAATATCTTTTAATCTTTTCTTTCCGTGTTTTTCCGTGGATTCCGTGGCTAAAAAACCAAAAAAGCCGGCTAGGGTAACCCAGCCGGCTTTTTCGTGTGTGCCGATTTCGTCAGATGTATTCTACTTCGGAAATCTCGTACTCCACGGTGCCCGAGGGAATGCGGATGGCTACCACATCACCTTCGTTTTTGCCCACCAGCGCCCGGGCGATGGGGGACGATACCGACAGCTTACCAGCCTTGATATCCGCCTCGTCTTCACCAACGATCTGGTAGACCACCTCTTCATCGGTGTCCATGTTGAGCAGATGCACGGTGGTACCAAAGATCACCCGGCCGGTGTTCTCCATCGTGGTAACGTCGATCACCTGAGCCACCGACAGCTTACCTTCGATTTCCTGAATCCGGCCTTCGATGAAGCTCTGCTGCTCGCGGGCGGCATGATACTCAGCGTTTTCCTTGAGATCACCGTGCTCCCGGGCATCGGCGATTGCCTGAATAACCCGGGGACGATCTTCTGATTTCAGCTTTTTAAGCTCCTCACGCAGGCGGGCTTCGCCCGTCTGCGTCATAGGTACTCTCTCAGCCATAATATTACTTCCCTGCGTGAAGGTCCTGGAGACGACGAACGGTCCGCTCCGGGCCAAACTTAATAGCGCGGCAGAGGGCTTCGCCACCCGCCAGCGTCGTGGTGTAGGTCACCTTGGTCTGTAACGCAGACTGGCGAATCTGGGCAGAGTCGGAAACCGCCTTGCGACCTTCAGTGGTGTTAATGATCAGCTGAACCTTGCCGTTCTTGATGGCGTCAACAATATGGGGCCGGCCTTCGCCAACCTTGTTGACACGCTCAACCTCGATACCCTCAGCCTCGAGGGCTTTTGCTGTCCCGGTGGTGGCAACGATCCGGAACCCTGCATCGACCAGGTCCCGCGCCACTCTGGCAGCACCGTGCTTATCAACATCACGGACCGACATAAACGCCACGCCCTTCGCCGGCAGGCGCTCGCCCGCGGCCAGAGACGCCTTGGCAAAGGCTTCATCGAAGCTGTCACCCAGGCCCATAACTTCACCGGTGGATTTCATTTCCGGGCCGAGGATCGGGTCTACCGACGGGAACTTGTTGAACGGGAATACCGATTCTTTCACCGCGTAGTAAGTCGGCACGATTTCCTGAGTAAAGTTCAGTTCTTTCAGGGTCTTGCCAGACATCACCCGGGCAGCGACCGCCGCCAGGGACACACCGATAGCCTTGGACACGAACGGTACCGTACGGGACGCCCGCGGGTTCACTTCGATCACGTAGATCTCACCGTCCTGCCAGGCCAGCTGTACGTTCATCAGGCCAATCACTTCAAGCTCGATGGCCATTTTCTTGACCGCATCGCGCATGGCATCCTGAACGTCTTTAGGCAGGCTGTAGGGCGGCAGTGAACAGGCAGAGTCACCGGAGTGTACGCCGGCCTGCTCGATGTGCTGCATGATACCGCCGATAACAACGTCAGTACCGTCGCAGATGGCATCGATATCCACCTCAACCGCGGCGTTCAGGAAGTGATCCAGCAGCACCGGGCTGTCGTTGGACACCAGTACCGCACTGCGCATATAACGAACCAGTTCGGTTTCGTCATACACGATTTCCATAGCCCGGCCACCCAGCACGTAGGACGGACGGACCACCAGCGGATAGCCAATTTCACGGGCTGCCAGAACGCCTTCTTCATGGCTGCGTACCGTCGCGTTCTGAGGCTGCTTCAGGCCCAGACGCTGAATCATCTGCTGGAACCGCTCACGGTCTTCCGCCCGGTCGATGGCGTCCGGGCTGGTGCCGATAATGGGCACACCAGCGGCTTCCAGGCCACGGGACAGTTTCAGCGGGGTCTGGCCGCCGTACTGGACAATGACGCCCTTCGGCTTCTCAACGTTGATGATTTCCAACACGTCTTCGAGAGTGATCGGCTCGAAATACAACCGGTCAGAGGTATCGTAGTCGGTCGATACGGTCTCCGGGTTGCAGTTGATCATGATGGTTTCGTAGCCGTCTTCACGCATGGCCAGGGCCGCGTGCACACAGCAGTAGTCGAATTCGATGCCCTGACCGATACGGTTGGGGCCGCCACCGATGACCACGATTTTCTCGCGGTCAGACGGCTCCGCTTCGCACTCTTCCTCGTAAGTGGAGTACATGTAGGCGGTGTCGGAGGCAAACTCGGCAGCACAGGTGTCTACCCGCTTGTATACCGGACGAATACCCATGTCGTGACGCAATTTGCGAAGGCTGACTTCGGAAATACCCAGCAGCTTGGCCAGGCGGGCATCGGAGAAGCCCTTGCGCTTCAGGCGGAACATGGCCGCCTTGTCGATATCGGCCTTGCCGGCGGATTTCAGGGCCTGTTCTTCTTTGATCAGGTCTTCAATCTGCACCAGGTACCAGGGGTCTACCTTGGTGTGCTGGAACACTTCATCCACGGTCATACCGGCGCGGAAAGCATCACCGATGTACCAGGCGCGCTCGGCACCGGGCACATTCAGCTCGCGAATCAGGGTTTCACGGGCGCTTTCGGACTCCAGCTCGTCCAGCTTCTCGTCAAAACCGTCAGAGCCCACTTCAAGGCCTCGCAGGGCTTTCTGCATGGACTCCTGGAAGGTGCGGCCAATGGCCATGACTTCACCCACAGACTTCATCTGGGTGGTCAGGCGGGCGTCGGCCTGGGGGAACTTCTCGAAGGTGAAGCGCGGAATCTTGGTGACCACATAGTCGATGCTGGGCTCGAACGAGGCCGGGGTCACGCCGCCGGTAATTTCGTTCTGCAGCTCGTCGAGGGTATAGCCAATCGCCAACTTGGCCGCCACTTTGGCAATCGGGAAGCCGGTGGCCTTGGAGGCCAGCGCTGATGACCGGGATACCCGCGGGTTCATTTCGATAACGACCATACGACCGGTGTCCGGATTGACGCCGAACTGCACGTTGGAGCCGCCGGTTTCGACACCGATCTCACGCAGTACCGCCAAAGAGGCGTTGCGCATGATCTGGTATTCCTTGTCGGTGAGGGTCTGGGCCGGGGCCACGGTGATGGAGTCACCGGTGTGCACGCCCATGGCATCAAAGTTTTCGATGGAGCAGACGATGATGCAGTTGTCGTTCTTGTCGCGAACAACTTCCATCTCGTATTCTTTCCAGCCGATCAGGGACTCGTCGATCAGCAACTCGTTGGTTGGCGACAGGTCCAGGCCACGGGTACAGATTTCTTCAAACTCGTCCTTGTTATAGGCGATACCACCACCGGAGCCGCCCATGGTGAAAGACGGGCGAATGATGCAAGGGAAGCCGATGTCCTCAGAGATCTTCCAGGCTTCGTCCATGCTGTGCGCGATGGCGGCACGGGGACATTCCAGGCCGATTTTCTTCATCGCCTTATCGAAGCGGCTGCGATCTTCTGCTTTATCAATGGTGTCGGCGTTGGCACCGATCATTTCCACGCCGTGCTTCTTGAGGACACCGTATTTTTCCAGGTCCAGCGCACAGTTCAGCGCGGTCTGGCCACCCATGGTGGGCAGCAGGGCGTCCGGCTTTTCCTTCTCGATGATTTTTTCGACCGTCTTCCAGGTAATCGGCTCGATGTAGGTGGCATCGGCCATGGCCGGATCGGTCATGATGGTGGCGGGGTTGGAGTTCACCAGGATAACCCGGTAACCCTCTTCGCGCAGCGCCTTGCAGGCCTGGGCTCCGGAGTAATCGAACTCACACGCCTGCCCGATCACGATGGGACCTGCGCCCAGGATCAGGATGCTTTGGATGTCTGTACGTTTTGGCATGTCTCGGTAAACCTGTCAGCAACTTTTGAATTCTTGCAGCGCGGTGTTCAGCGCCGGTGAGCTATCTCTGATGGCCTTGCCCTCAGGCAGATCGCGCTTCCATCAACTGGATAAACTCGTCGAACAACGGTGCTACGTCGTGGGGGCCTGAGCTGGCTTCCGGGTGACCCTGGAAGCTGAAGGCCGGCTTGTCCGTGCGACGAATACCCTGCAGGGTACCGTCAAACAGCGACTTGTGGGTGGCTTCCACATTGGCCGGCAGGGTTGCTTCGTCTACCGCAAAGCCGTGGTTCTGGCTGGTGATCATCACCTTGCCGTTGGCAATGTCCTGCACGGGGTGGTTAGCACCGTGGTGGCCGTGGCCCATCTTCATGGTTTTTGCACCACTGGCCAGGGCCAGCAACTGGTGGCCAAGGCAGATACCGAATACCGGAATCTCGGTTTCCAGCACTTCCCGGATGGCCGTGATGGCGTAGTCGCAAGGCTCGGGGTCGCCCGGGCCGTTCGACAGGAAGATGCCGTCCGGATTCATGGCCAGCACTTCGGAGGCCGGGGTTTGTGCCGGCACCACAGTGATGTCGCAACCCCGGGCGGCCAGATTGCGCAGGATGTTGTACTTTACGCCGTAATCCCAGGCCACCACCTTGAATTTCGGGGCAGACTGTTGGCCATAACCTTCAACAATGTCCCACTCGGTCTGGTTCCATTGGTAGGATTTGTCACTGGTGACTTCTTTGGCCAGGTCCATGCCTTTGAGGCCGGGAAAGGCTTTCGCCAGCTCCAGGGCCCGCTCGGCGGTGGCGTTCTCACCAGCCACGACAGCTCCGCTCTGGGAACCTTTATCACGCAGTATTCGGGTCAAGCGGCGGGTGTCGATGTCCGCAATGCCAACAATGTTGTTGCTTCGCAGGTAGTCGCTCAGGCTCTGCTGGTTGCGCCAGCTGCTGGCGAGCAGAGGCAGGTCACGGATGATCAGGCCGGCGGCGTGGATGCGGTCGGATTCTATATCTTCTTCGTTTACACCGGTGTTGCCAATGTGGGGATACGTCAGGGTGACGATCTGGCGCGAGTAGGACGGGTCGGTCAGGATTTCCTGGTAGCCGGTCATGGCAGTGTTGAACACTACCTCGCCGCTGGTTTCTCCGTCTGCGCCGATGGCGGTGCCGTAGAAGAGGCTTCCGTCTGCGAGTGCAAGGATTGCTGGTGTGCTCAAGGCTTGTATCCTCATCGAGTGGCGTAAGTTCGTCACGAACAGGAACGCAAGCGCAAATTCAGGTTGCAAAAAAGCGAGACAGAGTAAAAACCCGGTCCCGCTTTCTTATAAACTTTTCAAAGGTACGCTTGGTGCAGTCAAATCGCCTTATTGTAAGCGATTCTGGCGCTTTTTGTCCACGGGGATTTGCCCAGTCGTCTTTGATGCAACTCCGGGCGAAGGCTCGGGTCGCTCTTCCGAAAACCGCTACAAGCACATCCCTGTGCGCTTATTTCAGGCCATCCATGGCCTTCAAAATTTTCGGAAGAGCGACCCGAACCTTCACCCTCAGTGTTAACCTCTCACGAAAAGCAACTCTTCAATCTTTTTCCGTGTACTTCCGTGTTTTCCGTGGCAAAAAACCTTATTTTTTCGTGTTCTTTCGTGGATTTAGTGGCAAAAATCAGCCTTTAAGCCCCAAAACATCCTGCATGTCATACAAACCAGCCGCCTTACCCTCAAGCCACAAAGCAGCCCGCATGGCGCCTTTGGCAAAGGTCATCCGGCTACTGGCCTTATGAGTGATTTCAATACGCTCGCCTTCGGTGGCAAACAGCACAGTGTGGTCACCCACTACATCCCCGGCACGAATGGTCTCGAAGCCGATTTCCTTGCGGGTGCGTTCGCCGGTGAAGCCTTCGCGGCCGTAGACGGCGCACTCTTTCAGATCGCGGCCGAGGGCGTCAGCCACCACTTCGCCCATGCGCAGGGCGGTGCCGGAGGGGGCGTCTTTTTTGTGGCGGTGGTGGGCTTCGATGATTTCTACGTCGTAGTCGTCACCCAGGGTAGCCGCGGCTGTGCGCAGCAGATTGAGGACGACGTTGACACCCACGCTCATGTTGGGCGCGAACACCACGGGGGTAGATTCGGCGGCCAGGGCGAGCTGCTCTTTTTCGGACTCGGTCAGGCCGGTGGTACCGACAACCAGCATTTTGCTGTTGGCGCTGCAGAACCTGGCGTTCTCCAGGGTGAGATCCGGGAAGGTGAAGTCTACCAGTACGTCGAAGTCGTCTTTGACGTCTTCGAGGCTGCCAGCCATTTTTACGCCGGTTCTGCCGACGCTGGTCATTTCGCCGGCGTCAGCGCCGATCAGGCTACTACCCGGCTCGACGATGGCGGCACCGAGCTCAAGGCCCTCGGTGCCGTCTACCGCTTCGATCAGTACTTTGCCCATGCGCCCGGCGGCGCCAATGATTGCTACCCGCATCTGTTCTGCCCTCAGAATTTCATTTCGTCGAAGAAGCTTTTCACACCCTCAAACCAGGAGGTTTTCTTCGGAGCATGATGGGTGCCGTTGCTGCCGTCCAGTGTTTGCTGGAATTCTTCCAACAGTTCTTTCTGGCGCTTGGTCAGCTTGACAGGGGTTTCCACAATCACCCGGCACAGCAAGTCGCCAGCGGGGCCGCCGCGCACGGGGCTCACGCCTTTATTGCGCAGGCGGAAGAGCTTGCCGGTCTGGGTTTCGGCCGGGATTTTAAGCTTCACACGGCCATCCAGTGTAGGCACTTCCAGTTCGCCACCCAGGGCGGCATCCACGATGCTGATGGGCACTTCACAGTACAGGTTGCGGCCATCGCGGGTAAAGATCGAGTGCTCACGTACAGCCACCTGTACGTACAGGTCGCCCGGAGGCCCGCCATCCACACCCATTTCGCCCTCGCCAGACAGGCGAATACGGTCACCAGTATCCACGCCGGGCGGCACTTTAACCGACAGGGTTTTCTCCTGCCTTACCCGACCCTGGCCATGACAGGCCTTACAGGGGTCTTTGATAATCTGGCCAGAGCCACGACATGTGGGGCATGCCTGCTGCACGGTGAAAAAGCCCTGCTGCATGCGCACCTGCCCCATACCCTGACAGGTGCCACAGGTTTCTGGCCGGGAGCCTTTTTCGGCGCCGCTGCCGTCGCAGACTTCGCACTCTTTATGGCCCGGTATTCGGATTTCGACGGTTTTGCCCTTGACCGCCTCTTCCAGGTCCAGCTCCAGCGTATAGCGGAGGTCCGAGCCACGGGTGTTGCGGCCACGGCCTCCGCCGCCGCCACCAAAGATATCGCCGAATACATCTCCGAAGATATCGGAGAAGCTGCCACCACCGCCACCAAAGCCGCCGCCGGCCTGGCCATCTACACCGGCATGACCATACTGGTCGTATGCCGCGCGTTTACTGGAGTCGGAGAGAACTTCATAGGCTTCACTGGCCTCTTTGAACTTGTTCTCGGCGTCTGTGTCGTCCGGGTTACGGTCCGGGTGGTACTTCATGGCGAGTTTCCGGTACGCCCGCTTTATTTCCTTCTCGTCCGCACCCCGGGCAACCCCGAGTACTTCGTAATAATCGCGCTTGGCCATGCTTTAAAACCCTGTTGCTATAACGCGGAAAACGCGGAGATGTCTCCGCGTTTTCCAACTGCCTGATGTACTTCGAATTACTTCTTGTCGTCGTCTTTGACTTCTTCGAACTCGGCGTCGACGGCATCGTCTGCAGCCTGGGACTGAGCATCTTCCTGCCCGCCAGCCTGCTCGGCCTGATCCGCGTACATCTTCTGGGCCAGCTCGGAAGAGACTTCAGTCAGCTTCTGGGTCTTGGCTTCGATATCGTCTTTGTCAGTACCCTTCAGGGCCTCTTCGAGGTCCTTGATGGCAGCCTCGATAGACTCTTTCTCGCTGTCGCTGACCTTGTCGGCAGCATCCGTCAGGGTCTTACGCACGGCGTGAACCATGGCGTCACCCTGGTTGCGGGCCTGTACCAGCTCTTCGAACTTGCGGTCTTCCTCGGCGTTGGCCTCGGCATCGCGCACCATCTTCTCGATTTCTTCATCGTTCAGGCCGGAAGAGGCCTTGATCACGATGGACTGTTCCTTGCCGGTGGCCTTGTCTTTGGCAGACACGTTCAGGATACCGTTGGCATCGATGTCGAAGGTCACTTCGATCTGCGGCACACCGCGCGGTGCCGGCGGAATGTCGGCCAGGTCGAAACGACCCAGGGACTTGTTCTGTGCCGCCTGCTTGCGCTCACCCTGAACTACGTGGATGGTCACCGCAGTCTGGTTGTCGTCCGCCGTGGAGAACGTCTGCGACTTCTTGGTCGGGATGGTGGTGTTCTTGTCGATCAGAGGAGTCGCCACGCCACCCATGGTCTCGATACCCAGGGTCAGCGGGGTTACGTCCAGCAGCAGTACGTCTTTTACGTCACCAGACAGAACTGCGCCCTGAATGGCAGCACCCATGGCCACGGCTTCGTCCGGGTTTACGTCTTTACGGGGCTCTTTGCCGAAGAATTCCTTAACCTTTTCCTGCACCAGCGGCATGCGGGTCTGACCACCAACCAGGATAACCTCGTCGATTTCAGACGCTTTCAGGCCGGCATCCTGCAGAGCCACTTTGCAGGGCTCGAGGCTGCGCTGAACCAGCTCTTCTACCAGGGACTCCAGCTTGGCACGGGTCAGCTTTACGTTCATGTGCTTGGGGCCGGATGCGTCTGCGGTGATGTACGGCAGGTTCACATCTGTCTGCTGGCTGCTGGACAGTTCGATCTTGGCCTTCTCGCCAGCTTCTTTCAGACGCTGCATCGCCAGGGAGTCGCCGCGCAGGTCGATGCCGCTGTCTTTCTTGAACTGGTCCGCCAGGTATTCGATGACCTTCATGTCAAAGTCTTCACCACCCAGGAAGGTGTCACCGTTGGTAGCAAGCACTTCAAACTGGTGCTCGCCATCTACGTCGGCGATTTCGATGATGGAAAGGTCGAAGGTACCGCCACCCAGGTCGTAAACGGCCACAGTACGGTCACCGCTCTGCTTGTCCATACCATAGGCCAGGGCAGCCGCAGTCGGCTCGTTGATGATCCGCTTCACTTCAAGACCGGCAATCTTGCCGGCGTCCTTGGTCGCCTGACGCTGACTGTCGTTGAAGTAAGCCGGAACGGTGATAACCGCTTCGGTGACCTTTTCGCCCAGATAGTCTTCTGCGGTTTTCTTCATTTTCTTCAGAACTTCTGCAGAAATCTGGGGCGGCGCCATTTTCTGGCCCTTCACTTCTACCCAGGCATCGCCGTTATCAGCCTTGGAAATCTTGTACGGCACCATCTTGATGTCTTTCTGAACCACATCGTCTTCGAAACGACGACCGATCAGACGCTTGATGGCGTACAGGGTGTTATGGGGGTTGGTGACCGCCTGGCGCTTGGCGGACTGGCCAACCAGGATTTCGTTGTCGTCGGTATAGGCGATAATGGACGGGGTGGTGCGATCACCCTCGGCGTTCTCGATTACCTTTACCTTGTCACCATCCATGATGGCCACACAGGAGTTGGTGGTTCCCAGGTCGATACCAATAATTTTGCTCATCGAATCACTCCAAGATCTTTCTGAATTCCGCTCCGGAGTGAGGCACTCCGGCTGTCGCTGTTTAATCGCTATATTGGCGCTTTCCCCAGAGTTTCAAGCCCGGAGGGCACCTTTTTTGATCAGCTTTATGCTTTTGCCACTACAACCATCGCAGGACGAACCACACGACCGTTGAGCAGGTAACCTTTCTGAACCACGGCGACCACACTGTTCGGCTCGGCGTCCGGGGCCGGCACCATCGACATGGCTTCGTGCTGTTGTGGGTCGAACGGTTCGCCCACCGGGTTCACCTGCTCTACGTTGAATTTCTTCAGGCTGCCCAAGAACAGGCTGAGAGTCATTTCCACACCTTCACGGATAGAAGCTACCAGCTCGCCCGCCTGCTCTTGCCCCTCGGTGCTCTCCACCGCTTTCTCAAGGCTGTCGGCAACCGGCAGCAGCTCCTTGACGAACTTCTCCAGCGCGAACTTATGGGCCTTTTCCACATCGATCTCGGCGCGGCGACGGACATTCTGCATTTCCGCCTGTGCACGCAAGGCCTGGTCCTGGTACTCCTGCAACCGTGCGTTCAACGCTTCCAGTTCGGAACCTTCCTGCTCGCCTTCCGGCCCGGTCTCAGCCTGCTCACCGGAGGCCGCCTCTGCAGCCTCATTCAGCTCTTCTTCTACCTGCTCGTTGCGCTTTTCGTCAGCACTCATGACTACTCCTGATGGATTCTCCCAGGGCCCTAAGGCCTGCGGCTAGATTAAGCCCCGCCCCTTTACCGGGGGCAGGAAAATACGACTTTGCGAACGGATATGGGGCCCGCCGGGCAGGATTCAACCTTCCGCATTACATTCTTTGAAATTTTGTGGCACCGAGGATTTGCAAACCAGAAAAACCCTGTATATATTCACAGCAACTGTATGAAACCACAGTGTTCGAAATTTTCAGGGACAACAGGCTCTGAACGGAGGTTATCGGCATGCTTATCCAACTTACGGTCTCTAACTACGCCATTGCTGAGCGGGTTGAACTGCAATTCAGCAAAGGTATGACGGCACTCACCGGTGAAACCGGTGCCGGCAAGTCCATCGTTCTGGATGCCCTGGGCCTGGCCATGGGCGGCCGCACCGATGCCGGCGCCGTGCGCCACGGAGCCGAACGTGCCGATATCAACGCCAGTTTCGACATTTCCAGAATTCCCGAGGCCAGGCAGTGGTTGGAATCCCACGAACTGGACGACAAAGAAGACTGCATCCTGCGCCGCACCATCCGCAAGGATGGCCGCAGCAAGGCGTTTATCAATGGCCAGCCCTGCCCCCTGTCCCAGCTGAAAGAACTGGGCGGCATGCTGATGGATATCCACAGCCAGCACCAGCACCAGTCCCTGTTGCGCAAAGACACCCACCGCAAACTGCTGGACGAATTCGCTGGCGCCGAACAATTGGGCGACCAGACCCGTACCGCCTGGAAAGCCTGGAACAACACCCGCCAGAAACTGGAGCAAAGGCGCCAGAACGCGGATGAAGCCGAAGCCCGCCTGCAACTGCTGCGGTATCAGGTAGAAGAGCTGGACCGGCTGGCACTGGAAGACGGCGAGCAGGAAGCCCTTGAGCAGGAACAGGCCCAGCTGAGCCAGTCTGATTCGGTGCTGCACCACAGTCATCAGGCGGCCCTGCTCTGCACCGAAGACGACGCCAGCGCAGCCGCCCTGGTACGCCAGGCCCTGCAGCAACTGGAGCAACTACCGGTAGAGGTACCTGCCCTGGCCGACACCCTGCAGATGCTGAACGATGCACAGATCCAGATTTCCGAAGCCGGCGATAACCTGCGCCGGTTTGTCGACGACTACGAAGCCGACCCCGCACGGCTGGCAGAGGTGGAAGAGCGCCTGAGCGCCATCTACCAGATGGCCCGCAAGCACCGGATCGGCCCGGAAGAGCTGCCGGAACTGCACCAGCGCCTGGCCGGCGAACTGGCCGAACTGGACGGCGGCGAAGGCAGCCTGGAACAGCTGGAAGCTGAGCTGGAAAGCCAACGCAAACAGTTTGATGACCTGGCACAACAGCTGTCGGCAAAGCGGGAACAGGCCGCCATGGAACTGGACCAGCGGGTTGCCCAGGAACTGGCCCAGCTGAGCATGCCCAACATGCAGTTTGTCACTCACCTGAGCAGTAACAGCAACAACGAGCCAGCACCCCATGGCCTGGAAGATGTTGAATTCCTGGTCAGCGCCAACCCCGGCCAGCCGGCGCGGCCGCTGGCGAAAGTGGCCTCTGGCGGAGAGCTGTCCCGGATCAGCCTGGCCATCCAGGTGGTCGTCGCACAGACCTCCACCACACCCACACTGGTGTTCGATGAGGTAGACGTAGGTATTGGCGGTGGCACCGCAGAAGTGGTCGGCCGCCTGCTGCGCTCACTGGGCGATAATGGCCAGGTACTGTGTGTAACCCACTTACCGCAGGTGGCGGCACAGTGTCATCAGCACCTGTTTGTCAGCAAGTTTACCGAGAAAGAGGCAACCTACTCGCGCATTGAGGCACTGGATGATCAAGGCAGGATCAGTGAGGTTGCAAGAATGCTGGGCGGCGTGGACATGACCGAACATACCATTGCCCACGCCCGGGAGATGTTCGTAAAGGGTCAGGCGACCCATCACTGAAATCCCCTCTCGATTCGGAGAGCTTCGGGGCCGGCACTTGCTGGCCCCTTTTTTACATGTTGATTACTTCTTGCCGGAGTTCAGAGGTTTTACGTACAGAATCAGGCTGTGATCCACGATCTCGTAGCCATGTTCTGCAGCTATCTTCTGCTGGCGCTCTTCAATAATCTCGTCCATAAACTCCACTACCTTACCGGTCTCAGTGCAGACCATGTGGTCGTGGTGGTCATCTCCAGCCATTTCGAACACCGCGTGACCGCCTTCAAAGTTGTGCCGCAGCACCAGGCCCGCGGCCTCAAACTGGGTCAGCACCCGGTAAACGGTGGCCAGACCTACATCGTCACCCTGATCGAGCAACTTCTTGTAGACATCTTCAGCGCTCAGATGGTGCTCCATGGCGTTCTCCAGAATATTGAAGATCTTCACCCTGGGCAGAGTAACCTTCAGACCGACTTTTCGTAATTCGGCGTTTTCAGATGGCATGCTACTATTCACTCGTTGGTGTGCCTTACGGCTTCCGGTATGATGAAGCCGCCGTTCAACGGTTAAACCCGTTTCACACCTGCCACAGGCAGGCGATTTCAAGATAGAGGATTTCCCCTGGCGATGCAAAAGCTCACCGCTATCATTCTTATTGGCATTTTATCCTTGTCAGGCTGCGCATTCCCCGGCGTTTACAAGATCAACGTACAGCAGGGGAACATCGTTACCGATAAAGAGCTGACAGAACTTTCCGAAGGCATGCCCCGCAGTCAGGTGCACGCGGTACTGGGCAGCCCGCTGATGCTGAACCCGGTCGATCCTTCCAGAGAATACTACGTGTATACCTTCCAGCGCCGGGGCGGTGACATCGAAGAGCAACGTATTATCGTGTACTACGAAGGTGACCAGTACACCCATTACGAAGCCCAGCTACTGGAAGAAACCCCGGCTTACTGACCGCTCAGGCTTTCTTTTTGGCCCGGTTCAGGCGCGCCTGTTTCGGGTCGATCTTGAGCGGCCGGTAGAGCTCAACCCGGTCACCATCACGCAACTCGTGACTGGCCGGGTCTTTGATTACCTTACCGAAAACACCCATATCGATGTTGTCTGGCTCGATTTCCGGAAAGATGTCCACAATACCGGATAGCTTTACCGCTTCCAGCATTGTGGTGCCGTCGGGAACTTTCACCGGCACGATCTGCTGCTTGTCTGGCCGGGCGTAGGCAACTTCAACCTGCATTACACTAACCCTCCCCGATAGATTTCGTCTGCCCGGCGGCAGAAGGCGTCGACCATCGTATTGGCGGCCTGGTTGAATACCGGGCCAAAGGTCATGCGCGACAAAGAGCCGCCAAACTCGAATTCCAGAGTCAGGATGACCTTGCAGGCGTTGTCGTCCAGCGCCCGGAAGTGCCAGCGCCCGGTCAGGTTTTTGAGCGGACCATCCACCAGTCTCATTTCGATGGCTTCAGGCATCAGCAACTGGTTCCGGGTGGTCAGACGGTGGCGCACGCCCCCCTTGGCAATTTCCAGAGAGGCCATAATCTCGGCATCGGTATGCTCATGCACTTCCGCCCCGGCACACCAGGGCAGAAACTCGGGATAACGTGCCACGTCGTTGACCAGGTGGAACATGCGTTCGGCCGAATGCATAACCAGCGCGGTCTTATCAATCTGATGAGCCATGTAAAACAGAATTCCTGCGCTTTTTTGCTACTACTGACACCAACCGCTATCACCGGCCGATGGGTCAGTCACCATAATACTGGATATCCGGCTCGTTTGGGGTATTTTCAACCGGGGCCGCAACCTCGGCGAACGCAGCGCCCTGCCCGCACCAGATAGCCTGGTTACCGTTATCGCAAAGATTGGAAAGCGAAAAGATGGTGTACTGCACGCCAATCCAGAGCGCTACCACCGGCAGCGCCAACCGCATGACCCAGTACCAGAGCTTACGAAAAAACACCGGGACATCGCCCAGAATCTGCGCGCTGTACCGGCGGGTCAGGCACCAGCCCGCGAAGGTGGCCACAAGGATGGCAACAGCCGGTATCAGAATACCGCCGGTAACGAGCTCCAGCCAGCGATAAACCGTGGCGCCCGCCAGCTGGTAATCCGCCCAGATGTTGAACGAGAACAAAGAGGCCAGGCCGGCAAGCCACACCGCCAACCCGACACAAACGACAGACCAGACCCGGGGCGCCCCCAGCCATTCCCTCAGCCAGCCCACCACGGGTTCCAGTAACGAAATTGCAGTAGCCCAGACAATCAGCACCACCAGCAGAAATACCGCGGTGATCACCACCTGGCTGAAGGGCAGCGAGGACAGCGCCACCGGCAATGACACGAACAACAGACTGAAGCCCCGCTCGCCATCCAGGCTCGTGCCGTCCAGAGCTACGGAAAACATCATCACACCGGCAACAATTGCCACCAGCGTATCCATCAACACCACGGCGAGGATCGAACGCTTCAAGTGGGTATGGGCGGTTGTGTAGGCGCCGAAAATTGCCCACACGCCCACCCCGAGGCCGAGGGTATAGAACGCATGGAAGAACGCGGCCCGGACACTTCCCGCACCTAACTGCTCGGGGCGGAAGGTAAGGATGTGGTCAATGCCGGACGCCAGCCGACCATGACTGGCCGACAACACAAACAGGATTGCCAGCAGGATCAGCGTGCAGGGCACCACGATGCGCAGTGAGCGCTCAAGCCCTTTGACCACACCCCGTGCAGAAATCAGGACCACCAGCAACAGAAAGAACCCGTGCCAGGCCATGAACTCCCGATAGCGCTCCGGACTGGAGACCAGGTCAGCCAGAATACCGGTAGCCGAGGCGGGGGTTGCCCCCGTAAAACGGCCCGAGGCGCCAACGAAGACATAGGCCAGCACAATGCCACCGAACACCGCGGTAAAAGACAGCACCAGAAAGGCTGCCGCCACACTCAAGGGGCCGGTCAGGCGCCATAAGCGATGACTGCCGGCATTGCGCACAAAGCCATCCATCGCCAGCACGATCCCGTGCCGTGAGTGCCGCCCGAACACGGCTTCTGTAACCATCAGCGGTAGCACCACCAGCAGCAAACAGGCCAGGTACAGCAGGATAAACAGGCCACCACCATGAATACTGGCCAGGTAAGGAAATTGCCACAGGTTGGCAAGGCCCACGGTTGCACCCACCGAGGCCCAAAAGAAACTGGATTTTCGGGTAAAAGACCCAATAGATGTCTGGTACTTATGCGGCATTCCGGCCCCTGAAAAATAACAGCACCTTATTGTAGCCGAAGCGAGCGGCCGCAAACGACCGTTATGCCGGTGCAGAGGTGAAATCGTGACCCGTCTGGCAGACCTGGGCTACAATGGTCGTTTTGCCGGCCACCTAACATCTGCCGGCCAAGTCATTCTTCCGATCCCGGACAGGATTCATGAGCAAGAAGAAAGCAAGCGGACCATCCAGCAACACCATCGCCCTGAACAAAAAGGCGAAGCACGAATACCACATTGAGGAGCGCTTCGAGGCGGGCCTGGCGCTGCTTGGCTGGGAAGTAAAATCCTTGCGCGCCGGCAAGGCACAGCTGGTGGATTCCTATGTCCTGCTTAAAGACGGCGAAGCCTGGCTTCTGGGCGCCCACATCACCCCGCTCAATACCGCTTCCACCCATGTAATTGCCGACCCTACGCGCACCCGAAAACTGCTGCTGCACGCCAAGGAGATTTCCAGAATTGTCGGCCAGGTCAGCCAGGCCGGACACACCTGCATCCCGCTGGCACTGTACTGGAAAGGCAATAAAGTAAAGTGCGAGATCGCTCTGGTAAAAGGCAAGAAGCTGTTCGACAAGCGTGCGACCGAAAAAGAGCGGGACTGGAACCGGCAGAAGCAGCGAATCGTCCGCGAGGCCAACGCCTGAGGCTGAGACACAAGGAGGGGGTATGTCACCACAACGGGCACCCATGTCGTCTGTAGACCGATCCTGGCTCCGTATGGACACCCCGGAAAATCCCATGATGATTTCCGCGGTGCTGATGTTCGAAAAGCCGATCGACATCAAGCGCCTGAAGCGAACACTGGAAGAGCGCTTTCTGAAGTTCCGGCGATTCCGCCAACGGATAGTGACCAAGGGCGACCGGATTTACTGGGAAGACGACCCGCTATTCGACCTCGACAACCACCTGCACCGTATCGCACTGCCCGGAAAGGCTGGCAAAGACGAACTCCAGGCCCTGGCCAGCGATTTCAACAGCAGCACACTGGATTTCCGCCACCCGCTCTGGCAAATCCACTACATCGATAACTTTGAGGACGGCTGCGCCCTGCTGGTGCGCATCCATCACTGCATCGCTGATGGCATTTCCCTCGTACGAGTGCTGCTCTCCCTGACCGACAAATCGCCCGAACCCAAACTGGAAAAAGTTGCCAGAAAACCAAGCCCCACCAAGCCTGAAGGCACGCCCGCTTCGCGCTTTCTGAACCGGCTGGTAGACAGCAGCCAGGCCGGCTGGCAGCAAGCGAAACTGTTTGTTGAGTCGGTACGGGAAGAGCCCAACTACCCCCTGAAGCTGGCCACCACCGCGGGCGGGATTACCGTCGACCTGATCAAACTTGGCCTGACCCCGTCCGAGCCGGAAACCAGCCTCAAACAACAACTGCGGGGGCGAAAGAAAGTAGCCTGGGCCGAACCTCTGGCGCTGGACGATGTAAAACATTGCGCCAGACTTCTGGACGGCACGGTAAACGACGTTCTGCTATGCGCCGCCACGGGCGCCCTGAGCCGGCACTTCACGGAGCAGCAGCAAACACTCCCGGACTGCGGCATCCGCGTGGCAGTACCCTTCAACTTGCGCCCGCTGGACCAGCCCATCGAAACTCTGGGCAACCAGTTCGGCCTGGTACTGGTGAGCCTGCCGATAGACGTCACGGACCCACTCATGTGCTTCCGCCAGGTGCAGGAAAACATGAACCGTCTGAAGCGCTCCTACCAGGCCCAGGTCACCTACAGCCTGCTCGACCTGTTCGGACGCGGCCCGGACATCCTCGAACGGCGGGCACTGGACCTGCTTAGCAACAAGGCCTCGGCGGTACTGACCAACGTACCCGGCCCCCGGCACGCAGTGTACCTGGCCGGCAGCAAACTGGTGCAGCCCATGTTCTGGGTACCCCAAAGCGGCAACATCGGCATTGGCATGAGCATTTTCAGTTACGCCGGCACGGTGCAGTTCGGAATTACCATCGACAAAGGCATCCCGGCAGACCCGGTCGCAGTGATGGAATACTTCCGGGACAGCTTCGGAAACCTGTACCAGGCCGCACAGGCCTAGGCCTCCGTTGACCAACTCCGCAACGCCTCCTGACACGGATAGGTACAAATAACCGGGACAATAGTGAAACACCCCTTGAAGTCTTGGGAGACGCCCACATATACTCAACCAAGAGGGGACGACATGGCTTCGACGCTGGTGGCGAACCCTTGGGTGCATGTCGAGATGGCAGCCAATCTCGTTAATCCAAAGCTGCAACGCAATAGTCGCAAACGACGAAAACTACGCACTAGCAGCGTAAGCTGCTAGTCGTCCTGACCGGGTCGCCCGTAGCTCGGAAGCAACATCTCAGGACGTCATCGCTTACGGGATGCTCCTTTATCCAGAGCTCACTGGCTAAAGGCTAAGATTTAAAGAGCTCGCCTCTTGCACCCTGGCCTTCGGGTCGCTTGAGGTTAAATCAATAGAAGGACATAAACATGTAGATCTCAAGGCCTAGTGCTGGCGGACGCGGGTTCAATTCCCGCCGTCTCCACCACCTTCCAGAGAAAAGCCCCGGACTTCCGGGGCTTTTTTCGTTTCAGCCCTTCGGCTTTTCTTGAGGTGCCAACCAAGTGTCAACGGTGCTTGACGGATTGCGCGCTTGAACCA
>Ga0209075_1000981_pt1 | contig 27390 bp, 24 predicted proteins | sample Stecom2011_FD_187523 | JGI IMG/M metagenome (GOLD analysis project Ga0209075, IMG submission 187523) | Agricultural soil microbial communities from Utah to study Nitrogen management - Steer compost 2011 (SPAdes) (version 2) | ecosystem: Environmental > Terrestrial > Soil > Agricultural land...
TCAATTTCCAGGCGGAATATCAATTCGATCAAAACTGGAGTATGCAGTTCCTGTTGAACAACGTGTTCGATACTATTGGGTACAACGCCTATCGCACGAGCTACATAAATCAAACTGATCCGAGAAACTTCGCTGGCGTTTTACGCTATAAATTTTAATTGTTTGAGTTGTTAATTGAGGGCAGGATTTCGGTTCTGCCTTTTATTTCTTAGGGTAATGCTTTTTTCAAAGTTGTTCTTTTTATACAAACACTAAATCGATCTTTTTATGGCCGGGAAAAAATATACGCTCAGAAAATTTATAAATGATATCCATTTATGGTTGGGCATTGGCAGTGGGCTCCTTCTTTTTTTTATATGTTTAAGTGGTAGTATTCTGGTTTTTGAGGAAGAAATCAAGAGTCTTTTCGCTGAGGACATACCAGTTTCTTTAGGCAGTGATCCTCTTTCTATTGAGGACATGGTCAAAATCCTGGACAATGAAGGACAAGTACTTCGGGTGAGTATTTCTTCAGAAATTGAAAAGCCTTATCAGTTTTCAATTAAAACATCGCCGGAAGATAGAAGAGGAACTCTGTTTTTTATGGATCAATATTCTGGCAGTTATACCAAATCTCCACCAAATAGTACCGACGGTTTTTTCTTGACCATGTTTAAAATGCACCGTTGGTTGCTATTGGATATACCCATAGGAAGACCTATTGTAGGAATAGCAACAATTATATTTATGGTATTATCCATAAGTGGAATTGTCCTTTGGTTTCCTAATAAAAAACTATCAAAATTAAAATGGAAAAGTCTCAAACCCGGATTCAATATTGCTTTGCGCGCCAAGTGGAAACGAATAAATCACGATTTGCACGTCACTTTGGGCTTTTATTCCGCCCTTTTTTTATTAATAATGTCGCTTACCGGCCTATTCTGGTCATTTGAATGGTATAAGGACGCTGGAAGTGCCGTTTTGGGCACACCAGTTTTTGGAAATCGCGGCGGTGGACCAAAGGTCGATTCACGGGTAGCTGTAGGTTCTGGGAGTATTGATTTTGCCGAAGTTCTAAAAATTGCAAAGAGTGAATTGGCTTTTGAAGGAACTACAGTATTGCAAATTCCAGAGAGAGAGAATGAGGTTTTTCGGGTGCGAAAAATTCACGACCACGATTTTGTAACTTCGGCCACCGATGAGTTGGAAATTGACCGAGATGGAAAAATATTAAGTAAAGCAGTTTTTACTGAAAAACCTTTGAATGAAAAAATCGCAACCTCTATCCGAGCCATACATGTCGGTAGTATTTTTGGATGGTTTTCAAAAACGATTTACTTTGTTTCCTGTTTGATTGCTACAAGCCTTCCTGTTACTGGAGTTATTATTTGGATCAATAAGTTGAAGAAAAAGAGGAGGAAGAAAAGATCTAAATCTTCCTCACGAAAAGGTTTCCGTTTTTCAAAGAAAATCTAGCCAATAATTTAAGGCGTAGAACTTGAAACTTGAAGGATTTTTCCGTTATAGAATTTATGACCGTTCAAAGAGAAGTCTTTGATGTATTCCGCCATTTCCACAGGTGATAAAGCCGCTTGAAGTCCTGGAAAAGCTTCCGCGAGCATTTCTGTTTGCACTGAACCTAAAGCTAGGACGTTGAAGGAAGGACCTGTGGCTTTGTATTCCTCCGCCAGCAATTCCGTGAGCGTAATTACTGCTCCTTTGCTACTGCTATATGCGCTGAGACCTGGAAACTTTACACTCCCTTGTACTCCGCCCATGCTACTAATATTTACTACATGGCTCTTTTTGCCCATAAATGGCAATACTGTTTTTATTAAGGAAGCAACCCCAAATACGTTTACATCATAAGCCATTTTAAACTCCTCGGAAGAAATCTCAGCAAAGGGTTTGTTCACTAAAAAGCCTGCATTATTTATCAAAACATCCACTTTTTTCATGGCTGTTTGGAGATAGAAGGAAAGTTTAACTATGTCCGATTTATCGGCTATATCAAATTCCAGAGCACTTACGTTTTCAAGTTTTAAATCTGATACTGGTTTTGAGTTGCGTGAAAGGGCTAAAACATTATGCCCTGCTTGGGCGAACAATTTTACCATTTCAAAACCTATCCCACGGGAGGTCCCTGTTATAATTATGTTTTTCATACTTTCAATTTAATAAAAATCCCCACCATAATATAGCTTTGCCCACTTATTTAAACATGGGTCTATAAAACTACAATATTTTTTGGGCTTTGATTTTTAGACGAAGAAGGTGTAGGGAAAATGCACAGACGGTGGATTACCCAATGTTATTCAAGATAAAAAATATACCCAACATTCAACCAATAAATCCACTCATTGGCTTTGTTTTCCGGCGCATCAGGGTTTAGTCCATCCACCCAATTGCTGAAGTAATAATGCCATCGGCTGTCGAGCATTAAGTCACTCATTGGGGTAAGTTTGTACCGGATTCCTACGCTGCCCACAACAGCCCAAGTAGATCCAGGACCTTGTTGAAAAGCATTATAATATTTATCTGGAGTAGAAACGGGGGTGTTTAATGGTCCCATAGTCGATTTAACTTCTGCATTATAATTTACCCAATGTACACCGAAGCTTAAAAAAGGAGCGATTTTATAAGCTCCCGCCTGAAAATCACGGATGCTTAAAGGAAAATACTCCAGTTGCGAACCTATTTCAAAAACACTCACGGTGCCGCTCATGGCCCGAAGTTGATCCGCAAATAAGGATGTTTTGTCCGGGGCGACCCATTCTCCGTAATGCTCCAGATTGGTTTTGTGATAATCAATCTCATTTCGGATTTTGAAATGATCGTTAAAATAGGTGTCACGTGTATAACAGTTGCAGTCAGATCGATAGGCGAAATTTAAATAATGGATAAGGCCTACCCCAATACCGGTGTTCTTAGCGTTGGTTTCAAAATTGTTGCGCTGCCCAAAGTCAGAGTAGAAAACTACGGGTCCAGTAATCAATCCCAGTTCATGGGAGAAACCAAATTGACTGTAAACTTCCTGTTGCACAAAGGCAAACAAGAAAAATACCATTAACCATAACCTGGTATTTATCATATTCGTGGTAAGATTGAGTTTAACAAATATATAAAAACAAATTAGACGTCGAAATTTAATCGTAGTATTTAATAATTTCTTGTTAAAATTATAGTCATGCGGCGAATGTTATTCGCATTCAAGTGATAAAATAACGTGCTCTTTTTTAAATGAGTTGAAAGTTTTTCAATATATATTTGCTTCCAAAGTTGAAGATATAAACGAGCTTTCCATTTATATCCTGCAATAAATACTATTTTAGACTGTTAATAATTCTAAACTAATTCTATGGAGCGGTTGCTCGCTATCTTCTTATTTTCAATCCCTTTGTTTCTCGGTGCCCAAAATTATGAAAACCGGTGGACTGGCCATTTTTCCTATGTATCCATCAAAGATATTTCTGAAGGCAACAATAAAATTTTCGCCGCAGCGGAAAATGCGGTTTTTACTTACGATTTGGGAACACGGAAAACAAAGACCTATTCCACCATAAACGGTCTTTCAGGTGAATTTATTACTACCATTCACTATAGCGAAGATTTCAAACTACTTTTAATAGGTTATGAAAATGGCTTGATAGAAATCGTGAGAGATGGGGAAGATAGGATTCTTAAGGTTGTTGACATCCTCGAAAAGCAAACGATTCCTCCCGATAGAAAACGTATCAACGATTTCCACGAGTACAATGGGAAAATTTATATATCAACTAAATATGGCATCTCCGTTTATGATCTTTCCAAATTAGAATTTGGCGATACTTATTATATCGGCGATGGAGGAGCACAATTAAACATAGTACAAATTACCGTACAAGAGCCTTATATTTTCGCTGCAAGTGACGGCGATGGAATGAGAAGAGCTTTGGTGGCAGATGACAATCTGATCGATTATGCGAACTGGACCACCATCATGGGCGGCGGTTTCAGGGCGGTTGAGAAATTGGGTGCAGAGCTTTATGCTGCCAATCAAGCAAATGCTATTTTACGTTTTACCTCCGATGGAAATTCTACAGTGGTAAAAAACTTCCCTTCCAATGTGTTCCGATTTCGGGTGGCAGACAATTTGTTGACAATAACCACTAATACTTCTATCCAAGCATATTCCGAAGGATTTTTGGAAGAGGCCTCGGTCAGTATGGTACAAGGATTTGATATGGACTTGTTATCAGGTTATGCTTTTAAAAACAATATGTATTTGGGAACCAATGAGGACGGACTTTTAATTGTTCCCTTTGGCAGTACCACCCCAACACAGATTCTGCCAAATGGCCCAATCCGAAATCGGCCTTTTGCCCTTGATGCTTCGCCAGGACAAGTATGGGTTAGTTTTGGGGAAGTAGATTTGGATTTTAATCCCTATTATAGTGGAGATCTCATCAGAAGAGGAGTGAGTCATTTAAAGGACACTCTATGGACAAATATTTCATATGAAGACTTGAGCATCGCAGTAGCAGGGGAACCTACTAACCTGCTTAAAGCCACTATCAATCCCGCCGATCCATCACAGGTATTTATGAGTTCCTTTCAAAAAGGCTTGTTGAAAATTGTAGATGATGCCCCCGTAATTTTATACGATGAAACAAATAGTCCTCTAGATAAAATCTTTCTTCCAATGCCTGGTGGCGGAACTGCCGATGCAGGGATTAGATTATACGGTTCGGAATTCGATAAGCAGGGCAATCTGTGGTTTTTGCAGAGTAAAACGGATGAAGGACTCATTAAATTAACACCCAACGGACAGTTTCAGAAGGTGGATCTTTCAAGTATAATAGATGCGCCCAATGATTTGGCCTTAACCAAACTAGTCCTTAGCCGTGAGAACTATGTCTTTTTTGGTGCGTATAAAAATGGGGTGGTTGGGTATAATCCATCTAACAATTCCTTTAATAAAATTGGGGAAAATGCGGGCAATGGCAACCTGCCTTCAGCCAACGTACGGGCTCTGGCATTTGATAGGCAGAATAGATTGTGGATAGGGACCCTTCGTGGGCTTCGGGTTCTCTACAGCCCAGGAAGCTTTTTTGAAGGAGGGAGTGTTCCAGATTCACAAGCTATTATTATTCTTGAAAATGGAGTGGCCCAAGAGTTATTATATGAGCAGTCAATTACCGCTATTGAGGTAGATGGATCCAATAATAAATGGATTTCTACGGCAACTTCCGGGGTATTTTATCTCTCGCCAAATGGGCAAGAAACGCTATTGCGATTTACTAAAGACAATTCTCCGTTGCCTACAAATAATGTTCAGGATATTGCCATAGATCCCTTTACCGGTGTAGTGTATTTCGCTACCACCCAAGGCCTGGTAGCTTACAAAGGCTCGGCTACAGCACCGGGAGAAAGTTTGGAAAATCTTCATGCCTTCCCAAATCCCGTTAGACCGGGTTATTGGGGAAATGTTACCATAGATGGTCTTACTGCCAAGGCCAATGTTAAAATAACCGACCTTACCGGAAACCTTGTTTTTGAAGCTACTTCTGAAGGGGGAAGCGTTCTGTGGGATACCACCGCTTTTGGAAAATATCGCGTGCGTTCGGGAGTTTATTTGATTTTGGTTACCACTGATGATTATATGGAAACCAAAGTTTCCAAGTTAATGATAATCCGATAATGCTTGTCAACACCCAGGCCATTGTTTTATCTGCCATAAAATATTCTGAAGCCGATTTAATAGTCTGTTGTTACACGGAAAAGGATGGAATAAAATCCTACCTCTTGCGAAATATTCTCAAGGCGAAAAGAGCCAAATTAAAACCTTCACTCTTTCAACCTCTTACCCAATTAGAGCTTGTTGCTTCCCACAAAAACAAAGGATCTTTGGAATTTATTCGAGAAGCAAAAGTGTCCGTTCCATATAAAACCTTGCATACCGATATTGTGAAATCTGGAATGGTATTGTTTTTAGCCGAAATCTTTAAAACCTGTATCCGTGAGGAAGAACAGAATCCAGAACTCTATCATTTCATTCAAAACTCTCTATTATGGCTTGATGAAAATGAAAGTATCGCCAACTTCCATATATTCTTTTTGTTGCAGCTAAGTAACTACTTGGGTTTTTATCCAAATGCTTCCCAAATTGATTTGCCCTACTTCAATGTTTTGGAGGGTAAGTTTCAAGCTGTAAAAACGGATCAGTATTGTGTGGAAGGACACACACTTGAAAATTTTAAAAACTTCTTTAATATCGATCTTGAAAGTTTGGATAGTATAAAACTTTCAAAGACATCCCGAGCCGCAGTATTGGAGTTGGTACTAACTTATTATGCGCTTCACGTTCAGGGTTTCAGAAAACCTAATTCACTTTCAGTTTTAAATCAACTTTTTCTATAGATTTCTAATTGCTCCAGTTTTTCACCTAAGAGAATGTTAAGGACAAAGTTTTTTTCTTCAACATTCGGTAATTTAGATAAAAATTAAAATCATGGACACCAACAGATTACCCAAACCCGTAGAAGATATTTTGAACAAACAAGTTGCCAAAGAGGCCAGTGCAGCACAGATTTATCTGTCGTATGCTATTTGGGCTGATAGTGAAGGTTATGCCGGCGTGGCAGATCTTCTCTTTCGGCATTCTGGGGAAGAGAGAAATCATATGATGAAGGTAATTCAGTATATTCAGGAAAGAGGTGGAAAAGCGAAAGTTACCGCGCTGCCTGCTCCCCCAAAAGACCCCAAAAACCTTCAGGATTGTTTTGAAAAAATATTTCAACACGAGGTTGATAATACAACAGCTATTTATGAAATTGTAAATATTACACAAAAAGAAAAAGACTGGGCCACATGGAACTTTGCCCAGTGGTTTGTGAAAGAGCAAATTGAGGAAGAAACTCTAGCTTTAAATCTCTTAGATAAATTGAAGCTTGCTGGCGGACCAAAAGCTACCAACGAATCGTTGTTATATTTGGATAAGGAAATTGGAGAACAAGAAGACGAAGCAGACCTAGCGAGAGATGCCAGTGTCGATAACCCTTAATTTGTTTTATAGCTGCAACTGTAAATGTTCGTAAATACCATCGCCAAGTTGCTTTTTCCCAACACTTTCAAATCCCATTGCCAAATAGAGTTTTTTGGCATTGGGATTTTTAAAATCTACTAAAAGACCAATCTTTTTATGGCCTTCAGTTTTGGCCTTTTCTTTAATCGCCAATAAAAGTTTTTTGCCAATTCCATTTCCCTGAAATTTTGGAAATACACTGATGGTATCTATGTATACTTCTCCTTCCAAGGTTTCATTTTCAATTACCAAATCCGTTACCTTGTAGTTTAATGCTATGAAATCCAAAAATGGTTTTCGATACTTAGGAAGTAATCCTCCATCATAGGCTGTTATAGACCCTGCAACCTCTCCATCTTTTTCGTAAACCAAGGTGTTTTCAAAACTGTATTGATTTTCGTGTTCTTTAAAAAAATGCTCAAACAATGGAAGTGTTTTTTTCGGATCATCCGTGTTGGCGAAAGTACAAGCTAAATCCTCCATAGCTTGCACAATTAGTTGGGCCACCTCCTTATAGTCCTTGAGTTTGGCGCGACGGATATTTGTGTCGGTCTTTTTCATCAGGGCAAATTTATAAAAATTGAAACCGATGTATTGACATATAATCAAATTTTATGATTTTCTTAGAGACGCTTCTCATCATTCCTTAGTAACTTGAAAATTAGTACCTTCAAAATAAAAATTATGAGCACAAAAAATGATTCCAAGGACGAGAATAACGGACCTCAACAGCGACCTGAAGATGCAGAAAAACAGAACGCCCAGCAGGAACGGGAGTGGCGCGAACAACAAAGAGGAAAATTAAAAAAACCTCCGAAGCAACTTACTGATGCAGCTGCTAGAAAGAAATATAAGGAGATTGATTCCCATAGCAAAAAAGGAAATCTGGAAGAAGAATAGTGTGGTTGTAAGTATTAAAAGATTAAAGATTATCGAGAAGTTATTTTAAGGATATTTGTAGAAACCTTTTTCACTTCATCATAGATTATTTCACTCTTTTAAAATCTAAATCCTGATAATTATAACTGAAATCGGTGAGGGGGGAAATAGGGCTCATTTTAAATCCATCTGCCATCCCATCTGTATTTAAGCTGAAATTCACAAAGGCATCAGCTTTAAGTGATGCGTCATTCCAGCGGACTACGAAGGTAGTCCCCTTGTAAAAAGCCATCTTCCCAGTGAGATCGGAAACTTTGGCTGCCCTGAAATTCATAACTCCCTTTTGGTTGCTAATAACAACCTCTCCAAACCAGGGATCGTCATAAGTTCCTATATAATTCTCTTCCTTTGGTTGAGGTATTTTGCTTTTCAATTGCATTTTAATTGATTCATCCACAGCCGCGTTTATGCTATCTTCTTTTCGCTCTCCTGCCAATCGGCGTTCGTTGTATTCATTTATTCTGTCTTTCCCCTTGATTTCAAAATAACTGTCTTTTATAGAATTTGTAACGGCACTGAAAGCCGCTCCTGATTGTTGATTTGTGAGGACGATAATGCCCAACTCCAATTCTGGAATTATGGTTACTTGGCTCACTATCCCCAATAAACCTCCAGTGTGGGTAGCCTGGAAGTAGCCACTTACATCACTTAAGAACCAGCCTAGTCCGTATGCTAAAAAGTTGGTGTTGTAGGGGCCTTTACCAGTTCTTACTAAGGTTTGTGGAGTCCACATCTCGCGTTGGGTTTTTTCACTGAATAAGCTGTCTTTTAACTGAGGTCCGTATTTTCCTTTGTCCAATAAGGCTTGTACCCATGTGCTCATATCGTTTATGGAAGAATAAATACCTGCTGCAGGGGTGGCGATTTGTGTAAATGTTCCTACAGTAGTCTCCAGTTTTCCATTTACTGGCGCGTGGCCATCAATGCGGTTTGGATCGGCTTCTATTTCAGGAATTGACAATTTGGAACGCTTCATCCCCAAAGGTTTGAAGAAATTTTCCTCAATGTAATTATCATAAGTTTTTCCAGAAACCCTGGCTACGATTTCACCTGCTACTATATATAATAAATTGTCGTAGTCGTATTTTGATCGGAAAGAGGAAACAGGCTTCAAATACCGTAGATTATGGATCATTTCTGACAATGTGGTTGTATTCGAGGCCGGAAAAACCATTAAATCTCCTGCTCCCAAGCCCAAACCACTGCGGTGGGTTATTAAATCCCGAACAGTAAATTCGTTGGTTACGTACGAATCATAAAGCTTGAATTCTGGAATGATGTCGGTAACTTTTGTATCCCATTCCAACCTTTTTTGATCCACCAATTGGCCCAGCGCGGCCGTTGTAAACGCTTTTGTATTTGAGGCTACTCCAAATAGAGTGTTTTCATTTACTTCCGCTCCCGTTTTTGCGGAGCGGATTCCGTAAGTGTTTTTATGATAAATCTTTCCGTCCTTTAAGACTGCAACGGCCATACCCGGCACATCAAAAGTCTTCATGGTTGTTTGGACCAAGCTATCAATCTGGGCACTGCTCAAACTTTGCCCAAAGAGTGGAATATTTAAAAGGATAAAAAGAAAAAAGAAGCTTAATGATTTTAGTGGAATTGATTTCATCGATGAGGTTTTCTAAATTCTGGCTAAAGGTATTAAATAATTAATTTTAATGCTTGTGATAAAATTCCCAATCAATTCCATAGAACATACTATTACGTTATTTTAAAATCTACCTTAAATCCTCCTTTTTTAAAAACATCATCCTTCATTCCAATAATAACTATCCGGAAAAGGTCTTTCGCCAAAAATTGCTGTTCCTACCCTAACCATGGTGCTTCCCTCTTGGATGGCGAGTTCCAAATCATTGGACATCCCCATAGAAAGTTCGTCGAATGAAGCATTTGGCAAATGCAGTGCTTTGGCTTTTAGTTGAATTTCCTTCAACAGTTTAAAACAGTCGCGAACTTTTTCATCTTTGGAAGAAAGCAAGCCAATTGTCATCAATCCTTTTATATGAAGTTGTGGAAATTCTGAAACTTGCTTGATAAACTCAATCGCTTTCTCAGGGGCAATTCCAAATTTGCTTTCTTCATACGAAGTGTTTACTTAGATAAAAATATCGACATCTCTTTGGTCATATTCACAGCGATTCTGAAGCTTGGATGCCAATTTTATCCTGTCAATGGATTGAATTACATTAGCAAATTTTAGAGCGTATTTAATTTTATTGGTTTGTAAATGGCCAATTATATGCCATTGGCACTGCTTGTGTTTTAAAAGTTCATATTTCTCTTGGGCTTCCATCACTTTGTTTTCGCCAAGTATAGTATATCCGTCATCTATGGCATATTGTATTTTTTCGGTGGAGACGGTTTTGGTGGCTAAAAGCAGCTTTACTTCATTTGAATTTCTGCCAACTTCCTCACAAGCTCTGTTTATCCTTTTTTGAATGGATTTTAGATTGCTTTTTATAATACTTTCTGTCATTTCTTTTTTTATTAATCCTTCAAGTTCATTTTCTTCCTCTTTTTACCAGCATCATCATTAACAACCCATTCCTAAAGCCTTCTTATATTTTAATATTTGTAATGCAAAACATAGGTGGACACTTGAATTAGAATACGGCAATTTATAAGGATTAAATTTACTTAAAACTTTTTAGGGAAGATTCATTCTTTTCCGCCGAAAGCAATTTTTTCCAATCCTAAATTCTCTTTGAAGTCCTCATCCATCAATCCAAGGGATTTCTTGAAAAGCTTGGGAGTGAAAAATTATTTTAACAAATTGATAATCATAGTAATCTGAGACATTGGAACGAACCGGCAGACCTTTGGAGTAAATTTTGTGATAAACTTAGGAAGTTAAGGCACGTGCTTTGCTCTATAAGCAATAGCTTAAAAAATTAATCACGATGAAAAACATTATATTTTTTGTTTTCCTTTTAATAGCTACTGCCGTAAATAGCCAAGGTGAAATTCATCAAAGCAATTCTGAATTAGATATTTCTGCCAATAACATTGGGAAGGATACTAATAAACTTAGCACATTGTTATATGACGATGTCTTTAAAGGTTTTACTTATTTTGTTGACAATAACTATCAGCTTAATCTAATATCGAATCAGGCATTAGAGAATGTTGAGATTTATAATGTATTAGGTCAAAAAATGATTTCCAAAAATCTTTCATATTCCCGAGAGAGCATAAATATCTCGGAACTCAACAGCGGAATTTATATCGTCAGGGTAAAAATTGCGGGACGGGATAAATCGTTTAAAATAGTAAAAACTTAAATCTGATACTTCATTTTTTGCTTGGCTCGCTTTGTGCCTAATGCTGTTCTTGGAAAAACATGGGTTTATTTTAGCTTTTCCATAGTATTCTTTATGATTTCAAAGCCATAGATTTCCAATTGAAAAAATTTAATACAAATAAGATATAATATGAAATTACATTTAATCACATTCCTAATGGCTGCTTTTGTTTTAAACAGTTGCGGCCCTACAAAAAGCACAGGTAATATGGATTCGACGGATTCTGCATTTTCTCTCATTCCCACTGACACTTTCTGGCAATTGGTAACCCTGGATGGGAAGGATTATTCCAATCTTAAAAATAATGGTCGAGAAGTCGGTTTTACTTTGCATAAAGCGGACAGTAAAATTTCAGGATATGCAGGCTGTAACAGTTTTTTTGGCACCTATAAGTTTGAATCCGGCAATCGCATTGGCTTTTCTGCTATGGGATCCACCAAAATGGCCTGTCCTGACCTTACATTCAACGAGAATGAGTTTTTGAATATTTTTGAACTTGCCGATAACTATACTATTAGCGGAAACACTCTTTCGCTCAATGTTGGAAGGAGAGCGCCTTTGGCCATTTTTAAAAAGGTTCAAAAGCCGATCGACGGAATTACAGAAAAATATTGGAAACTGAAAACCCTAGAAGGAAAAGAGGTGAAGATGGCTAAAAACCAAGAAAGAGAAGTATTTTTTATGCTGAAAAATGATGAAAATCGAGTTACAGGTTTTGCGGGATGTAATACCCTAATGGGAACCTATTCCTTGGAGGATGGAAACAGGATTCGCTTTTCACATATGGCCACCACAATGATGGCATGTCCTGATGTTGATTATAACGAATCGGAATTTCTTAAGATTTTTGAAATTATCGACAACTATCGAATCACCGGAGACAGATTAGAGCTAAATGTGGGAAGAAGAGCGCCACTAGCTGTTTTTGAAGCCGTATATTTCGACTAAAAAAAACCTTAGCTATAAATATTGGCTATTACAATTCATCTAAATCTTCATTTCTTTTTTATCTAAGCGATAGCGCTGGAATGAATTCCCGTCTATTGCTAATTAGATAGAATGAAATGAAGATTTTTATTTTCCCTCAATCAGTTTTAAGCAAATGAGCCATAATAAAATATGAATAACCAAAAATCAATTCTCTTAACGGGTGCCTCAGGTACTGTTGGCTATGAAGTTTTGAAACAACTAGTGGAAATTCCTAATTTGGCGATTACGGTTTTTGACAAGAAAACTAAAACTTCACTCAAAAAACTGAATCCTTTCAAAAATAGAGTTGACTTGGTTTATGGCGACATAACGAATCAAACGGATATTGAAAAAATAGTTCACAATCACGATTACACTATCCATTTGGCGGCTATCATTCCACCTTTGGCAGATGATTATCCAGAACTTGCCCAGAAGGTAAATGTAGAGGGCACCACAATGCTTATCCGACTTTTGGAAATACATTCCCCCGAATGTTTTTTTATTTATAGCTCCTCTATTTCAGTTTATGGCGATCGATTGGAGAACCCGTACATTTACGTTGGTGATCCATTAAAGCCTAGTCCGGGAGATGAATATGCTGTTACTAAAATTGCTGCTGAGAAAATTATTCGCGAAAGCAACTTAGATTGGACCATTTTTCGACTGGCTGCTATTATGGGCGGACATAAGATGTCTAAACTGATGTTTCATCAACCTTTGGATACTTCATTGGAAATAGCGACGCCACAGGATACGGCACGAGCTTTTGTAAAAGCAATCAAAAAACAGGAACAGCTTTCAAAAGGAATATTTAACCTTGGGGGAGGGGAATCCTGCAGAATCGATTATGAAGGATTTCTAAAACGTTCTTTTGAAATTTTCGGTCTCGGGGAACTTAACTTTCCGAATAAGGCTTTTGCTGAGAAAAACTTTCATTGTGGTTTTTACGCAGATGGAGAAGCATTGGAAAACATCCTTCATTTCAGAAATCACAGTCTGGAGGATTATTTTGAAATCGAAAGCAAAAAAGTTTCCTCATTTAAAAAATTCGGCGCTTCTCTGCTTCGAAAGCCTATAAAATATTATCTTTTGAAACAATCTGAACCCCTTGTTGCGTTTCAAAAAAATGATAAAAAGCTGAAGAAGCAGTTTTTTGGGGAATAATCTAAAAAGACTTACCGCCTGCCTGTCGGTCACACAGGCGGTAAGACGTAAGGCAAATGACAAAATAATCAATGAGTAAAACGATTTTTATCCTAAACTATAGAGGTTGAGGCCATAGTAGACATCTAGGTTATTTTGCGCATAAATCATTTTAATATTAAATTCATGATTAAATCTTTAACTTTCGCAGTATTTGTAATCGGTATAAGTTTAAATATAAAGGCACAGGATTGGAAAACCCCCATAATAGTAGGATATGGGAGAATTGCAGAATTTGGGAATATAGCCGTAAAACCTGATCCTACGAAAGAATACAAGCTTTTTTTCAATATAACTTCCGATGTTGAAAGAGAAGGTGTAAATACCTCCTTATGGAAAATAGCACGAATTATTAATCTATTGGAAAACAGCGGGGTTCCTAAACAAAACATTCAGATTGGGGCTGTAATTAGCGGTCCAGCGAGTTCTATAGTTCTTACGGAAGCTGCGCATTTAAAAAAGCTGCACAAGTCCAATCCAAATTTGGACCTAATGAAAAAGCTGTTTGATTATGGAGTTGAAATTCATCTATGTGGACAAGCTGCTGCAGAAAGAGATATAGATCCCATTTTAGAACTGAATCCTTACACGCATTTAACTTTATCGGCCTTAACCGATATACCAATATACCAAATGAACGGCTATATTATAATGTTTTAAGGCGGCCCATTAATTTATCTAACCTCCTATAATCTAAATTTTTATGAACTATATTTTTTTATTTATATATTTTTTATTCGGAAATGCCCCAACTGAAGTCCATACCTTAACAGTTACTATAAACAATATCAAAAGTATAGAAGGGGCCATTGAAATAGGTCTTTTTGATAAAGATGGAAAATTCCTCGAAGAGGGCGAGGCATATAAAAGTATTTCCGTCGTGGTTAATTCCTCTTCTGAAAGCGTAGTTATAAAAAACTTGCCAAAAGGAGTTTACGTTATTTCACTTTATCACGATAAAAATGGAAATGGAAAATGCGATCGCAATTTCTTTGGGATCCCTAAAGAACCCTATGGGTTTTCAAATAACTTTAAACCAAAACTTTCTGCCCCCAGCTTTGAGAATTGTGCCTTCAATTTAACTTCCGGTCAATCTGTGACGATTAGTTTAATAAATTAGAAGAAAAGCATCAAATGAGTTAATTGTTTGAAAAAAAACTAGATTAATCCTAGCTACGCAGGTTCTATTGGGGAATTCGCAAGAAATGCTTATATTGCAACTATTGCTTTTAGATATAATTTCAGCTGGCTATTAGTCTATTGTGATTTTTCAATTTATTTCCAGCTTAAGAGTGTTTTTCAACTCTTCCTTCTGCATTCCGCAGATTATTACAAGCGATTATTAATTTTAGAGAGCGCTTTTTTTAAAGTTGACTCTCGTTCAATCTTTAAATATATTTTACATGAAGAACAAACGTTCTATGAAAAACAAGCGTGTTGGTATAATTGGGGCCGGTCCAAGTGGTTTGGCCCAGATCCGTGCCTTTGAGGCCCTAGAGGATCAAGGTCACGCTATGCCTGAGATAATGTGCTTTGAAAAACAAAGCAACTGGGGCGGTATGTGGAACTATTCCTGGAGAACAGGAGTAGGAAAATATGGGGAACCCACTCACGGGAGTATGTACAAGTACCTATGGTCCAACGGCCCCAAAGAATGCTTGGAGTTTTCAGATTATTCTTTTGACGATCATTTTAAAAAGCCAATATCTTCTTATCCGCCCAGACCTGTTCTTTTTGATTATATACAGGGAAGAATAAATAAGAGTAAGGCAAGAGATTATATTCGTTTCGACACTACAGCCCGATGGGTTAGGTATGATAAGGATACCAAGAAATTTACCTTGATTCTCGACGATCTCAAAATTGATAGAACTTATTCAGAAGAGTTCGATTACTTAATAGTGGCTTCCGGACATTTTTCAACTCCAAATATGCCGTATTTCAAAGGAATTGAGAATTTCCCTGGTACGGTAATCCACGCCCACGATTTTAAAGGAGCAGATCAATTTAAGGACCGCGACTTATTGCTTATTGGAAGCAGCTATTCTGCCGAGGACATAGGCGTGCAGTGCTATAAACACGGCGCTAAATCAGTAACGCTCAGTTATAGAAGCAATCCCATAGGCGTAGATTGGCCAGAAGGTATAAAGGAAGTTCCTTTGGTGACACATTTTGAGGACGATACCGCCTTCTTTAAAAATGGTACCTCCGAAAAATTTGATGCGGTGGTTATGTGTACTGGATACAAACATAAATTTCCATTTCTTCCGGACGAACTCCGCTTAAAAACAAATAATAATTTATATCCCGATCATTTATATAAAGGTATTTTCTTTAACAAGCTGCCACAGCTTATTTATTTGGGAATGCAAGATCAATATTATACTTTTAATATGTTTGATGCTCAAGCTTGGGTAGCCCGTGACTATATGATGGGGCGTTTTAAGATACCATCAGAGGCCGAGCGAAGAATTGATATTGATAAGTGGTTAAAGAAGAATGGCAAGCTGAAAACAGGTTTCGACGATGTCGATTTCCAGTCGGCATATATCAAGGATCTACTTTCCCTATCGGACTATCCAGATTTTAATGTGGATAAAGTTGGAGAGATGTTCAAAGCTTGGTTGGAAGACAAAGAAGAGAATATTCTTACTTATCGCGATAAGACTTTCCAGAGCGTCGTTACCGGCACTATGGCCGCAGAACACCATACCGATTGGATGGATGAGCTGGACGACAGCAAGGAACGCTATTTAAAATACGAGCCTGAAGAAGAAGAATTGATTCCAGAGAAAATTTAAAAGGAATTTCACCTTTTATTTAACAACTACCCAGTTAAACCTAGCTGGGTAGTTTTTTTATGGCTTAAACCGTATTTTTAATTTTATTTAACAAAACCTTGGTTCGTTTATATCCGAACCAATCGTATATTTGTCTATTGATAAAGTCGAGAATATTTTATATCACGAGAGATATACGAAGGAATAGGATTCCTTTTCAGAATTTTCAAGAACGAAAAAATTAATTATAACTAAAAACCTTAATATTATGGACTATCATCTTTTAAAATCATTCAAAAACTCGATTAGGCATTGGTACATTCCGTTACTAGTTGGCTTGCTATTCGTTGTCATTAGTATCGTGGTGTTTACTTCTCCTTTGACTTCCTTGCTTACATTGTCTATTTTCTTTGCCCTCTCATTTTTATTTGGAGGTCTTTCAGAAATAGTTTTTTCTATAGCCAACAGAAACCGACTTGATAATTGGGGATGGTCTTTGGTTTTTGGAATTATTACATTTATTATAGGAACCTCACTTATAATGCATCCCGCACTTTCAATTAGTGTACTAGCATTCTATGTTGGTTTTCTGCTTCTATTTCGCTCCATATCCTCCATAAGCTTTGCGCTGGACATTAAAAAATATGGTAGTAAAAATTGGGGCGCTATGCTAATCTTCGGGATTTTAGGCGCAATAGTTTCCTTCATTTTAATTTGGAACCCTGTATTTGCAGGTATGGGCGTCGTTGTTCTAGTTGCGCTTAGCTTTCTATTTGCAGGGCTTTTCAGCATCTTGCTGGCATTCCAGCTAAGAAAAATACATAAATCATCTAAAAATATTTCAGCAAAACTAAAAGAACGTTACGATGAGTTGATGTTAGAGATTCGTGATGAATGGAATGATTAACTTTTATTATTAATTTCAATCGTTTTTACCCAAACTACGTTATAGCTAACGATAAAACCCAGCTTTTTTGCTTTTGGGATATTTACTTTCGCGGTGGTTTCATGGCAAAAAATGTATTGGAACGGAATTCTTTGACTTCTGACTTATCTTTCTCTTTTTAAAAAGCAATATGAAACCTAATTAAAAGAAAACATTTGTAAAATCTCAAAAACAAAAAAAATGAAGCATTTAGAAGGAAAAGTTATAATTGTAACCGGTGGGGCAGCCGGAATTGGTGGCGCAATGACCACCGAATTAACAGAAAGAGGAGCTTGTGTAGTTGCAGTAGATTTAAATGAAGATGCCGGAAAAGAAAAGGCAGCCGCCAATCCAGGACAAATAGCATTTTTAAAAGGAGACATTTCCAAAGAATCGGTTGCAAAAGAAGCAGTTGCATTGGCTATTTCCAAATTTGGAAAACTGACAAGCCTGGTCAACAATGCTCACGCTTCCCGTCAAAAACCACTGCTGGAACTTACCGAGGAAGATTGGGCTTTGTCTATGGACACTGGCCTAAAAGGAACATTAAATTTTATGAAAGCTGCCTATCCGGAGCTCAAAAAAACCAAAGGGGCCATTGTAAACTTTGGTTCTGGGGCAGGACTTTTAGGTCAAGAAAATCAGGCGAGTTATGCAGCTGCCAAAGAAGCTATTAGAGGTTTATCCCGAGTGGCAGCCAATGAATGGGCAAAAGATGGCATTCGGGTAAATATCGTTTGTCCGCTGGCCATGACCGAAGGTGTTAAACAATGGAAACAAAACTTCCCTGAACAATATGAAGAAGTGATCGGTAAGAATCCAATGGGTCGTTTTGGCGATCCCCAAAAGGATGTCGCCCCAATCGTTGCTTTTTTATTGAGTGATGACAGTCAATATATGACAGGTCAAACCCTTATGGCAGATGGTGGGGATATAAAATTAAGATAATATAAAGCCAAAAAAATATGGACATATCAGAATTGTTTAACTTAAAAGGAAAAACCGCAATCGTCACAGGTGGCGCAAACGGTATAGGAAAAGCCACGGCGATGATGTTGGCAAAGCATGAGGCCAATATATCCATTGGGGATTTTAACCTGGAAGACGCTAAAAAAACGGCAAAAGAAATTGAAGCTTTTGGAGTAAAGGCAATTGCGATTTCCTGTAATGTACTAAAAGACGAAGATTTGGTAAATTTAGTAGATACTACAGTTAAAGAATTAGGCGGAGTCCATATTTTAATCAACAACGCCGGCGGGGGTGGAGGAGGTCGTGAAAATCCTTTTAAAATATCTATAGATGACATTAAACGAGATTATGAACTCAATGTCTTTAGTGGCTGGAGACTTTGCCAATTGGTAGTGCCTTATATGAAGAAAGATGGATATGGTTCTATAGTATTTACAACCTCGATGTCGAGCGTAAATAAAAGTCCTAATATGAGTGGATATGGTGGGTCCAAAGCTGCAGTAAATCACACTGTCGCCAATTTGGCCCACGATTTTGGTCCAGAGGTACGGATAAACGCCGTAGGCCCTGGGGCCACCCAAACTGCGGCCTTAGAAAGCGTATTGACGCCCGAAATAGAAGAGACCATGCTCAAGCATACTCCAATTAAACGTTTGGGAACGGCAGATGACATTGCCGGCGCCATGCTCTATTTTGCTTCCCCTATATCAGAATGGGTAAGTGGACAAACTATTTTTGTAAATGGTGGTGGCGAGCAGACGTTGGAGTAATTAGAAGAAAAATTAAATCTTATTGTAAATAGCCGTCTCGAATTTGATTTTGAGGCGGCTTTTTTGTGAGCCCTATTTCCTGAATTCTATAAATTTTTGGCTCAAAACCACCTAATAATCCATTCTTGCTTGCAAATATTATAGGAAATGTTAAAATTTTTTGAGCAAATTGATTGGTGGGTTCAGGATTTTTAATAAATTTGAAGGTGAGCCTAGTGCTTTATCCCCCTCCCCCAAATTTTCTCCCCAGGTTTTGAATCAAGAAAGACTTCGGTTTTTGTTGATGCAAATTTTTACTTACACAACAGATAAAATTTTTAATCGCAATAGTTTTTTAGGATATCTAAAAATGTTTCGAAATACGAAAATTTTGTTTTGAACGGAGTCGGAATTTTTAAAACTTAAATTATTAGGGCAAAATTTATTCTAATTTTTTTAATCATTTCAGGAAACATCCTTATTGGCCAAAATAAAAAAGAGCTTCGATCCACAGTGGTGAGGCTTCAATCGGATTCTACCTTATTGGAAAGGAAACTCGCTGACCATAGTGCAACTATTACGAACTTAAATTTGGAGCTCACGAAGATAAAAGATTTAAATGCTGACCTTAATAAACAAATTGAAGTTTTAGGTTTGGAAAAAAAAGTCAATGCCCGATTATCCGACTCCGTAACCCAATTGAAAGAGACGATGCTCTTGATGAACATGCGGTTGGATTCTATTCACAGATATTCCAGAATTATTGATTTTGTTGAAGCCTTTTATAATTCCTTGGAATTGTCCGATGAAGAGAATCTCAGACAATACGAATTCGGAGATGTGAAATTCGACCTTGATAATTTTAATTCGCTCATCAGCAAAAATGCTAGGTATAGCATGGGAAGAGTCAAGAACCTGTCGGATGAAAAACTCCACAACAAGTATTTTATTATGTTGGAGAATATTGATGAAATTCGATTTAGCTTAGACAAGATATTGGTTAAAACCCGAGTGATGTATTCGGGGGAAAGAATGGGTTTGTTTTATAATGAAGAACAATTGACCATTCGAGATAATAAAGGGGTCTTAAAAATGACCGATTGGGTCGATTTGGACTTATATAAAATGGCGCCTACTTTGGAGTTTAACGTTGAGAATTTTACAAGGGAGGATTTTTATAAATGGCTGGATGGGACTAGTAAATAAAAAGCAAAATCTTAGCTCAAAAAAAACCGAATTGGATTTCAGGTCCACTCAACTAATCCTCTCACTTAAAGGAACATCACAATAAAAAAGTTGCCTATTGCGGATAAACCACCATCTTGCTTTTATTGGAAAAATGTTTCTCCAGTTTTGCAGGGAGCCTGTCCAAATATCCGAAATGGGAAATATATCCTCTTCGGGAAGAAACCAGTATAATAAAATCTGTATCGGTAATTTGTCGGGAGAGGATAAAGAATGCATCCCAATCATTAAAATGATGATAGGTTACGGATATGGTTATTTTATTGGTTTTGGCAAATTTTAAAATTGCATTATGGGTTTCTTCTGTGCAGTTTAAATTTATAGGGATGGATAGTTCAACTGATAACTTTGCAATTTTATTCATCCAAATAGCAAAACCATCCTCAAATTCCGCATTTGGAGGTACTATTAAAAAGAGTCTTTTATGATTCACTAAGGGAATTTGAAAGTCGCATATAAAAAGAGTCTTGTCGGTATTTTGCAAGATGCTCTCCATTTTATCACCAATCAGTTTATCCAAAAATCCTGTTCTTTGTGGCCACCCAAGTAGGATGATGTCAGCCATTATTTCACGGGCACTTCGCGCAATCCCACTAGCTGCGTTGTGGTCTATGGTGGCCAGAACCTTGGCGTGGGTGTCGGAAGCAGTTGTTTCTTTTAAATAAGTTTCAAGTCCTTGCCTAGCCTTTATAATGGTTTTTTCGGCTTCGTCAGTATTTGGAACCACGGTAAGGATGGCTAGGGGATTTATTGATTTGTTTTCCTTTATCAAAACCGCAAAATCTAGAACCTTATCAATATTCACCAAATTGGCGATTGGAATTAGGATTTGTTCTCGATTTACTCCAGAACTCAATTCTAAATCTTCGTCGTCATCGGAACTGCGAACAATCATTTTGGCAGCGCTTTCGGTGGCAAAGGATGCTACGATACAGGTTACCAGAATTAAGATTACCGTCCCGTTCAAAATATTATCGTCGAGGATGCCTGCTTTGTATCCAACCAAGATTACGGCCAAGGTCGCAGCCGCGTGCGCACTGCTCAATCCAAATATTAACTTGCGTTGTCCTTTTGAAAATCTAAAAACTATCTGTGTAAAAAAAGCTGCCAACCATTTACCGGTAATAGCCACAACAGTCAATGTTGCCGCAATCACCAATGCCATTGGTCCGCTTAAGATCACTCCAATATCCACAATCATTCCCACGCTTATCAAGAAAAAAGGAATAAAAAGTGAATTTCCGATAAATTCGATACGGTTCATTAAAGCTGAGGAATGGGGAATGAGTTTATTGAGTGCCAATCCGGCAACGAAAGCACCGATAATAGATTCCAGGCCGGCAATCTCCGCTAAGAACGCGGCAAAAAATACCACTGAAAGGACAAAAATATAATGTGAGTGTTTCTCACTTTCCAGTTTCCTAAAAAACCATTTCGCGATTCGAGGTATTACCAAAAACATAAAAGCTGAAAAAAGCACCAGTGAAATCCCCAATCGAATCCAAAATTCTTGGGTTAAACCACCTTCATGAGACCCCAAAATAATCGCCAATAAAATTAAAACCGCAGTATCGGTAAGAATAGTCCCGCCTACGGTGATGGCTACCGCAATATTTTTTGATAAACCCATTTTACTCACTATTGGGTAGGTTACCAGCGTGTGGGTGGCAAACATGCTTGCAGTGAGAAGGCTCGCATTAAAATCTAAACCCAATAAGTAATGGCATATTGGAAATCCAAGTCCCAACGGAATTACAAAGGTGAAAAATCCAAATAATACGCTCTTGTTTCGGTTAGCCTTGAACTGATTTAAATCCAATTCCAATCCCGCAATAAACATAATATAGAGCAGCCCAATGGTTGAAAACACATCGACAAAAAGACTTTTCTCCAATACGTTCAAGCCCGCCGGGCCTATAATGATTCCAGAAACTATCAACCCAATAATTCCGGGAATCCTAATTCGTTGTAAAACAATGGGAGCCAACAAAATAATAAACAGTATCAATGAAAATATCAATACTGGATTTTGAAGAGGTAATTGGAACTCTTCTATAAGTTGATTAAGTATGAAATCCATAAATGACGATAGATATAAAATCGATACTAAAATACTACATCTAAAATGAAAACTTCCATTCTTAATTTAAGAGATGGTTTAGATACAGCGAATATACGTTGGATATAGTAAATGTGAAATGCTAAAATGCAGATTCTCTTAAATGTGGAAGATTGAATTTGTATTTATATGCTACAGGAATAGGAAAGTAAGCCAAATCCCAATTGAGAATTAAAATTGATCTTAAAAAAACGCAATCACCTTCGCCCCAAGAGTCCAATAACTGAAATCGTTGTATTCCGTCACCGAAGGAGGATTCGAATCGTCTAAATCGGCACCATCATATTCTATAGCCGTATAGAGAAAGTTAGGATTTGAATAGCTAAAATCAAAGTATCCGCTTACTCCAATTTGATTGGTAAACATTCGGGTTACCGCTACGCCAGCGGTAGTCCTAAAAGTATTTTTTGGCTTATAGGTCAACAAGGGTATTTCATTGGCCACCACATTGTCGTCCTCATCTACTTCTGTCAAGGCCAAGGATACTTTCCCAGAGGCACCAATAGCTATTCCCGCATTTAGTTTTGCATGCAATAACCATTTGCGACTAAAAAAATGGGTGTAATTAGGACCTGCCATAAAATTCATTACACCCATTGATTGAGTTACAAGAAATGAGGTATTGTCCCCAAGAGTAGGATCATACTTAAAAAGGTCTTCAGTGGAAATAGGAAAACTAGCCACAGAAAATTCTGCCCCGACTCCCCAATTGTGCGAAAAATAATAGGCCCCTTCCAAACCAAGTTCAATACCGGCCTTGGAACTTATTCCGATTTCAAAATTTTCAACAAGATTGCTGGTGGCATGAGCCGAACCAACTTTGAGACTAAGAAATGATGGCCGTGCAAAGCGATCTTCGAATTGGGGAGTGTGCTCGTGGTCCCCGTCGTTCTTATAAAATTTATCTACTATAAAATATCCTAATTGAGTGGAGAGAATTCCGATTCCCATCCCAGCCAAAACATCCGAAACCCAATGTCTGTTGTTGAGTTCTCTTCCTACAGCAGTAAAGGTGCTCATGGAATATCCCGCAATGCTATAGGTGGGGTTTATAAATCCGTATTCTTTGTGCAGAAATGTAGCATTCATAAATGCATTTGAAGTGTGCCCAGAAGGGAAAGAGTTATTGCTGCTGTTGTCAGGACGTTCCACTTGCGCGGTGTATTTTATGCCATTGACCAATAAAGCCATAATAGCTGCACTCGTAGCATACGATATAGTAGCTCTTCCTATGTTATTTCTGCCTTTAACCCCAGAAAGTTTTAAAGCATATACTGCAACTGCCGGAGCGTACTGCAAATGATCGTCAAACCCGTTTTTAAAGGATGGAAGGTATCTGTTGCGCAATTCTCTTATTTCTTTTCTGCTTCCCCAAGTAGCGGCACTTGCCGTAAAAAAGATCATTGGCGGAAGACCGATTCTAACAACATCTGTTTCGAAGAATGATTTTTTATCAGAAACGGAAAAATCTGTGGTGTCCAAATTCTTGAATTTCATAAAACTCTCAGTGTATTTAAAGTCAGAGAATTTTGTATTCGTTAATAAGAACGGTTCCTTTGAAGCAAACAAGAGGGTGTCAATCTGTTCAAACGCTACAGTTTCTTCAAACTGTCCAAATGCGAAATTGCCCATCAGTAGGGCAATTTTGAAGAAGGTTTTTTTAGTAGGCTCGAGCATTATTTGTTTCAAATTTTGAGTTTAAGTCGTAAACATACTTTGAAATCGTTTATTATAAAATTAGGGTTTTAAGATAAAATTATGTATTACTCCAAGGAATATGGCAAATAATCGAGAGAACCAGATGCATCAACCGATTCTTAATTTGGATTTCTTGACGGCTGCAATTAATCTTTCTTTGGTTGCCCAAACTTTTAAGAAGCGTGGAACAGGTTGCGAAATATACCCTTTTCCCTCTTGCTTTCTAATAATTGAGAGAGCCTGAAGCTCGATATCTGTGAGCATTTGGCATGCCGAATGATTTGGATTGGCTCCTTAATATATTGCAGGAACAAATTAAATTGTGATTCAAAGCAGTTGCTCGAAGCAATTGCTTTTTATCTTTGCAGCTGTATGAGAAAATTTTTTGAGAACCGTTGGTTTTTGTTGATTGTCATCGGGCTTACTTGGGGTAGTTCCTTTATACTTATCAAAAAATCCTTGCTCGCATTTACGCCCTACCAAATAGGTGCCTTCCGGGTCGGAATATCTGGATTGCTGTTGGCGTTTATCGGCATTCCAGCCATCCGAAGGATGGATAAAAAAACCTTGTTTTGGGTTGCTACTACTGGATTTTTTGGAAATTTTTTGCCAATGTTTTTATTTCCTATCGCTCAAACGAGGGTGAGCAGCTCTCTTGCAGGAATATTGGATTCCCTTGTGCCATTATTTGTCCTGGTCTTCGGATTTTTAATTTTTGGAATTAAGAGTAAAACACTTCAAGTGTTGGGTGCCGTAATTGGTTTTGTAGGCGCCTCGATGCTAATGTACTTTTCTGAAGCATCTTCAGAAGAATCAAACTTAGGTTATGCCTTGTTGGTGGTGTTGGCAACGGCTTGCTACGCTGTGGCCGCACTTATTGTTAAAGAAAGACTTCATCACATACGTTCAAAGGATCTGTCGGGTGCTGTATTTACATTTTGGATGATTCCATCATTTTTAATCTTAGTATTTAGTGGGTTCTTTAACGATCTTGAAGCAACTCCCCATACCTTGAAATCTTTAAGTTATCTTAGTATCTTAACCGTTTTGGGAACTGCAATAGCCATTATACTGTACTATAAATTAATACAAAACACCACGCCGGTATTTGCAAGTAGTGTGACGTATCTCCTGCCATTGATAGCAGTGGTATGGGGATTGTTGGATGGCGAAAGATTTAGTATCTGGTATGTATTCGGCGGATTACTTATCTTGTGGGGAATTTATTTGATTCGTGAGAAAAGAAAAGATATTAGGCCAGTCCCGAGATAAACATCTTTTTTAAAAGCCGAAAATTCATTAAGCATATTTCATTTTTATGATAGAATTTTTTGAAACATATCAAACCGAATTCCTTTACGCCTTCTTGGTTGTCTGCGGTGTTTTATTATTGCGGTTTTTTACCAATTTATTATACAAGTGGATAATTAAAGAGGAACACAAAGATTTTCGCGGAGTGCGACGCAATTCGTTTCTTCTGGTTAAACGCATCGTAAATGCCATTTGGCTCGTATTGGGGATAATGGCAATAATCTCTTTGTTTTTCCACGATATTTATGAGCGACTTCAAGATAATTTTAAGTTGATTCTCTATTTGGGCGTGGTTGTAGTTATTTCTATTATTCTAGCATCCTCGGTTAATATCTGGTTTCGAAAAAAAGTAGAACATAAAATATCGCTGAAGGAAGATCCAACTACCTTTAAATTCTTGCGTTACATCGCTGTTTCTATGGTGTACATTATCGGATTTATGTTCGCGCTTTTAGCTTTCCCCTCCTTTAAGGGGGTTGCCCAAACCGCGCTGGGCGGCGCAGGGGTCTTGGCATTGATCATCGGGGTCGCGTCCCAAGAAGCTTTGGCAAACTTGATTGGGGGTATGTTTATAATTTCTTTCAAACCCTTTAAAATTGGAGATGTAATAAAATTATCCGATGCTATGGTCGGAACAGTCGTAGATATAACGCTTCGCCATACCGTGTTGCGCAACTTCGAAAATAAAATGATCGTAATTCCAAATGCGATTATGAATAAAGAAAAAATCATTAATTATAATTTAAAGGACTTAAAGATTTGCGAGCGAATTGAAATTGGAATCTCATATGATAGCGATGTGGATCTCGCAAAAAAAATTATGAGAGAGGAATGTGAAAAGCATCCGTTGATTTTCGACAACCGTTCTGCCACAGATGTCTTGGACGGCAAACCAATAGTTAGGGTGGCGCTAATTTCCTTGAATGATTCTTCTGTTACCATTCGAGCTTGGGCTTGGGCACGGAATTATTCAAATTCGTTCGATATGAAGTGCGATCTATTGGAAAGTATTAAAAAACGTTTTGAAACTGAAGGCATCGAAATACCATTCCCTTATAGAACAGTAGTTTTTAAAGACACTAAGGAAGAATCAACTTCCTAATTAGTTTCAATGGTTTTTAAGCTAAAAGTGTTTAAAATTGTCGCGACAACATTGAACTTTTATATTTTATAGATATTATTCGCCAAAGCTTCCGAAATTTGCATTGTAAAAAAATGGCCACTTGTTTATGGAGAAATTAAGCAATGACAAGAATACTTTGATAAAGGTGATTTTTATAATCGTCATGGTGCTCTGTATTTCAGGATATGTAAGCAGCCCTGTTGCTCTGGTGGGGGGATTTCTATTTTCTTATTTTCTCGGACATCCCTTTCTTGCGCTAAATAGCAAAGCTGTTAATTGGCTGCTGAAGATAGCGGTTGTGGGCTTGGGCTTCGGAATGAATCTGGTAGAAACCTTTAAGGCTGGGAAAGAAGGATTCATTTTGACGGTCTTTTCAATTGCAGCCACTTTGATTCTCGGTTATTTCTTGGGAAAGTTATTGAAGATGGATCGCAAGGGCAGTCATCTTATAAGTTCTGGAACTGCCATTTGCGGGGGAAGTGCCATTGCTGCTGTTGCCCCTGTAATAAAAGCATCTGAAAAAGATATTTCCATATCCTTGGGGGTGATTTTTCTTTTGAATTCCATTGCCCTGATTGTATTCCCGCCGCTGGGACATTTACTGGGCCTAAGTCAGCATCAATTTGGACTTTGGTGCGCTATTGCCATTCACGACACTAGCTCGGTTGTTGGGGCTGCCTATACGTTTGGGGAAGAAGCTCTGAAAGTGGCGACTACCGTAAAGCTGGCAAGGGCCCTTTGGATTATTCCACTTTCCCTTCTTTCTGTATTTCTTTTTAAAGGAAAAGGAAAGAGCATAAAAATCCCTTATTTTATCTTTCTTTTTATATTGGCTATTATTATGAATAGCTATTTGCCCATTCCTGATGAAATCACTGGAGGAACAACGAGTATTTCAAAATCATTATTGGTACTCACGCTTTTCTTGATTGGCGCCGGACTTTCAATTGATAAAATAAAGTCGGCCGGCTGGAAACCGATGATCCTTGGAGTTTCGCTTTGGATCT
>Ga0209075_1000982_pt1 | contig 27372 bp, 10 predicted proteins | sample Stecom2011_FD_187523 | JGI IMG/M metagenome (GOLD analysis project Ga0209075, IMG submission 187523) | Agricultural soil microbial communities from Utah to study Nitrogen management - Steer compost 2011 (SPAdes) (version 2) | ecosystem: Environmental > Terrestrial > Soil > Agricultural land...
CGGGCTGACATCATCATCCGCCAGATGAGCTATCTCACCAGCCAACGCCACAACAACACCGTGGCGCTCTGTCAGGCCCTGGCGGAACTGCCGGCGGATGAGCAGGATCAATGGCTGCTCAAGGCTGGTGAACGTATGACCGGCGTGCGGGTAGGACTGATTGATCCCGCCCAGGTACAGCTGCAGGAATCCCGCCGCCAGCGGGAAGTGCTCACCGCCGTCGAAGTGATGGACGAGATCGACGAGAACGGGCGCAAGGAGCTCTATATTCAGCAGCTGCTGGATCGGGCCTTCACCCTTACTAACCAAGAAATGCGCCGTACCATCGTCGACGCCCTCGGCAACGGCCGCCGTATCAGTACCCGCCACATTCCGGTACATTCAGTGAGGGATCTGCTCACCGCCGCTCATGCCATCGAACTGGGTAGCGACGGTGGTTTGTCTTCCGAATTCCGCTTCCGGATCACGCCCCTGCAAGGTGTGGTCAGCAACGATTACTTTAATGCGGCCGACGAGTTCGAGATCGAGCTGATCAGCCGCGCCGACGCTTCCGCTTCAACCGACGAGACCCAACGTGCTGACTCCGATCATTGAACAGGAACTGGAGCAGGAAGGCATCAGCCTGGAAGATTTTTCCGAACTGCTGATCCGCCTGCTTGACTACGGCATTCTTTGCCGTGACGAAAGCCAGAAGGAGCAGGTTCTCTACGACCGTTACCTGCGCCTGCAACATCTGGTGAATGAGTACCTGGGCCTGCTGCATATCCGCATCCAGCATGACACCCGCTTCCAGTTCGTGCGCCTGTTCCCGCCGGGCAGCCAGATGCCCGGGATCGCCGACGAAAACGACCCGCCCTTCAACAGTGGTCTGCGCAACCGCCTGAACCAACAGGAAGTGGCCCTGATCCTGGTGCTGCGCAGTCAGTACGACAAGATCCTGCGGGAAGGTCAGATCGACGAAAGCGGCTACGCCAGCATTTCCTTCGAGGCCTTGAACATTGCCTACAAAAACCTGCTGCGCCGCTCCCTGCCCAGCTCCCGCACCGACCTGCGCGCGTTGTTTCGCAAGCTGCGCCAGTTGCGACTGATTCAGTTCACCGATGATGAGTCCCTGGATACCGGGGAAGCCTGGATTCGGATTCGACCGACCATTTTGAGCTTGGTGAATGATGAGGTGCTGGAGACGCTCAGTCCGCTGCTGGAGTCAACCGGGCCGTCCGCCTAGCGATACAACCCGGTGCCCGCGGAGCGTCTAGAATGCCAGCAGTTGCTGGCGTTCAGAAGGAGCCAGTAGTTTGCCGTTCAGAACATAGCGCGGCTCATCCAACGGCTCCAGACCAAACAGCAAATCGACCTCAGTCGCCGTCTGCTGAAGTCGTTCAAGCTTGGCGGCGTCACAGCCGGACTGCAAGTGCTGGCACAGCCCCTGATAACTGGCCGCTGTGCCGTTCTGAATAAAGACGTGCCATTGATACTCGTTGTGCTGGCGTAACTTGCCCAGCAATGTCTGCCAATCGTCGAACTGCTGAGGCACCACCACCGCCACCTGACCCATGCCGTGATTGGCGTTATTCAAGCGATGCCCGGTATAGCGGCTCCAGTTCAACGCCACGGTCCCCGGCAGACGCGTCACAAGCTGGGACATCCGGTTCAGTTCAGCCAGGCCCAGACGACGCCCACCCAGATAATAAGAAGGAACCGCATCGGGTTTATACGCCGATACCATGGCGTCATTGAGTTGGCGCAATGGCTGATTCACCTCACCGGCACAGCCGGGTTGTGCGCCACCCATCACCGCCTCAATCACCTGCGGGCTGAGCGGACTGCTGCAGCGGAAGAACTCCTCCACCCGACGCTCGCTGCGCTCCCCAAAAATGGGATACCAGAACACATAGACGTTGTAACTGCTCAGACGGGCCCGTTTCTCGAACGCACTGATGCAATAAGGACAGAAAGGATCCTTAAACACCAGCAACGACGGCGCATCCGGCTTCCAGGGCTCCATGAGGAACGGAGAGTATTGTTCAGGGCCTGGAACCGGCAACGGCTCCGCCACGGCCGCCCCGCTCACCAGCCACAACAGCAGGCCGGTCAGCGCGGCTTTCAAGCTATTCGCCGGCTTCACTGCCTTCCTCGGCGAGGCTACGTTTGGCCAGCGACAGCGCCAATGCCTTGTACTCACCGGACAGAGCCTGCAGCTGTGCCTCTGCCTGAGCACGCTCCTCGGCAGAATCCAAATGCTGGTTAAGACGGGTAATAAGACTGTCGATCCGCTCCTCGTACACCGCCATTTCCTGTTGCAAATGCTCGATGGGACGGGAGTCGACCGGGGTTTCCCCGGCAGCGGCCCGGGCCGCCTGATGTTTGAGCGGATTCAGGTCAGGTAAAGGACGCGGCTCTGTCTTCTGGAGAGCGGCATCCTGCACCGTCGGCGGACTCTCGCTATTCCCGACAGGGATTTCAAGAGCCTGTTCAGGCCGGGACTGAGCAAAGAAGGTGACATAGGCCGCCGCAGCGGCCAATGTCACTAACCCAAACAACAACCACTTCTTCATCAAAATTGCACCGTAAATCTGGATGACTTGTATTGGATCTGATTGCCTGCCATATCCAGTAAGTGGCTGTTATTGCTAACATACACATAGTACTGCTGACCAGGAGTCAGGCCACCAATCGGCGCGATGCTGACCTCGTCGCGAGTCTCGTTCAACGTCAGGGTCGTCTCCAGGTAACGCCCCTCGCTCTGGTTATACAGCGACACCGAGCTGGTGTTAACAGTGACAGGATCGACCCTCTCATTCAATCTGACGACAATCAGACTGTCACGGGGCACATCGGTCGCATTGTGCACCGGGCTGACCGAAGATACCGAGCCGTTACGCGCATCCACCGCATCGGAAGTTTGGAAACGGCGCTCTACCGGCTGCGCCATCTCATTGCCACTCAGGTCCGCCACGTCCGCGATCCGCAGACGGTAGCTGCCATGGGCCGACAGCAGCTGCCGCGGCGTCAACGTCAACGTCATCCGGTCACTGCTCAGGCTGCGGCTCACCGCCACTGGCGTATCACCCGCCCACAACTCCACGCCACCCAGACGCTGGATGTTCACCGGTTCCGTGAACCGCACACGCAGTCGTGCGCTCCGCGGCACGCCGACCTGGCCTTCATCCACCGTCACCAGCACCACTTCCGGTGCCTGCTGGTCCGCCGCGAAGCCCGTGTCGAACCGGTAGCTGTGATAACCCGAGCTATTGCCGCTCAGGTCCTGTACCCCTTGCACGTACAGATAATAGGTGCGACCCACGTGCAGTGGCTGATTCGGCACCAGCGACAGGATCCGGCCATTAGCGCTGACATCCACCGCCGCCGGTACCCGCTGCCCCAGCGTGCCGTCATACAGATACAGGCTGTCACTGTTCAGGCTCACCGGATCGATCGCCTCACTCATCTCCACCGCAATCACCGGATTTACCGCCACCTCCTGGGCATTCGGCGTCGGCGTCACACTCACCACACTCGGCGCGCGCGTGTCCACCCCACCGCCCGTGGTAAAGTCGGTGCGGTAATCCACCACCGCATTACCGGCGTAATCCGTGATGCCTTGCACGACTTCCGTCCACTCGCTGTGAGCCGGCAACAGGTCGTCATACACATACCGCAGCTCACGGTTGTTGGCCGCGAACTGAACCTGCAGTTTACCCTCGCGGGCGAAACTCAAGGTGTTGATCGGCTCATCGAAGCGCACGTGGAACCGCGGATGACGGCTGACCTCGACGCTACCGTTGGTCGGGCTCATCGCCAGCACCACCGGCGACTGGGTATCCTCCACCGCCTCGGTGCCCGTGTAGAAACCGAAGGAGGAGTTATACCACTGCTGGTCACCGTCCAGGTCTTCCAGGGTCCAGTCCAGCGACACATAGTAGTAGCTGTTCGCCGCCAGCAGCTGCTGCGGCAGGACCTGGATCACCCGACCATCGTCACTCAGGGTCACGTGACTGGCCACCGGGCTACCGTTCTGATCACGCAGGACCACCGTGTTGTGGTTCACCGTGGCCGCGTTCAGGGCCTCGTTATAGGCAATCTGCAGTACCGGGTTCAACGGCAGATCACGCTGGCCATTGCCCGGCTGATAGGTCACCGGTGCCGGGCGCTGTCCTTCCGAAGTACCCAACGCACCCATCCGGAACGAGCCCTGATAGCTGTTCAGGGCATTGCCGGCACGATCCCGCGCGCGGCTGTCCAGATAAACCTGTACCAGACCATTCTCGGCAAAGGGCTGATCCGGCACGAAGGTCACCGCCTGGCCTTCGGCATCCACACTCAGGCTGCCGCCCACCAGTGCCCCGTTGACCGCGACCCGGAAGGCATCTGCCACCGTGCTTTCATCCAACGGCTCGGAGAGGTGCAGCATGACCCGATCCACCGTCCGCAGGCCGGACGCGCCATTGACCGGATATTGCCGCGACACGCTCGGACGACCGGTATCGGTGTTGACCGCCGCCGTGGTGAACACACTGACGAAGTCGTCGAGACGGTTGCCCGCCAGGTCCGTCACCTCGTTGGTCACTACCACCGACACCGCCTTGGCCGACGGCAGCGTGGTCGTCAGGGTCACGGTGCGGTTGTCCGCCGAGCGGTACACGTTGGGACGGATCAGCTGGCCGTCGGCATACAGCACGAAACTGCTGTTGTTCACCGTTCCCTGGTTCAGGGATTCGGAGAAGGTCAGCACAATCGGCGTCAAGGGTCCGATATCCATCGCACCATCGGCCGGCGAGATCATCACCACCTGCGGTGCCGTCTCGTCCACCAGCGTCGCGCTGTTGAAGGAGAAGGAACTGTTACGGCTGTTGCCCGCCAAATCCCGCACCGAGTACAGGTAGGCGTAGATCCGCGTGTTGCTCGGATAGGGGTTGAGCGGCGTGAACTCCAGAACATTGCCGTCCACCCGCCAGCTACCGGCCAGATGACCACTGACCCCGTTGGCGGTGACATAAACGTCCTGCAACGCGGTGGGATCCAGGACCTCGTTGTAGGTCACCCGGATCGGCGTGCGGTTATCGACGTTGCTACTGCCGCTGGCCGGGCTGTAGGACACGACGCTGGGCGCGCTGGTGTCCGCCGTGGCCACAGAACCGGTCCGGAAGCCTTGACGGGCCTCGGCCAGCCGGTTGCCACTCAGGTCACACAGCTCCGTCGCCACCAGCTCATAGGCCGTCTCGGTGGCCAGCGGGGCGGCCGCCGTAAAGGTCAGAGTATAGCCGTCGCCACTCAGGCTGGCGCTGCCGGCCACGGCCTGGCCGTCGCTCAGCAGACGCACGTTATCACCCACGCACAGGCTGTTGAGCGGCTCGTTGAAACGCAGTACCACCCGGGTATTGACCGGCAGGCCTTCCGCGCCCGGGGCAAAGTTGCTGGTCACCAGCTGCGGGCCGTCGGTGTCGATCCCATCGCCCGTGTCAAAATCGAAATGACGATGACCGAAGCCGTTGCCCGCCAGATCATAGAAGGTCTCGTTGTAGCTGACGTATACGTCGTAATGGTGACCGGCCGACAGCGGCTGATCCGGAATGAACATCAGACGGGTCCGATCATCGCTGATCTGGACACGGCCGGCGATATAGCGGCCTTCATTGCTGTTGTAGACCTGGAAGCCGCGCTCGCCCAGGGTCGCGGGGTCGAGGCGCTCGCTCAGCACCACTTCGATATGGGCATTGAGGGCCACCTGCGTCTGGTTATCTCGCGGCGTATAGCTCACGATGCTACCCGCACGCGAGTCCACCGAGCCTGAGGTCATGAAATGACGTTCTACCGGCTGCGCCATCTCATTGCCACTCAGGTCCGCCACGTCCGCGATCCGCAGACGGTAGCTGCCATGGGCCGACAGCAGCTGCCGCGGCGTCAACGTCAACGTCATCCGGTCACTGCTCAGGCTGCGGCTCACCGCCACTGGCGTATCACCCGCCCACAACTCCACGCCACCCAGACGCTGGATGTTCACCGGTTCCGTGAACCGCACACGCAGTCGTGCGCTCCGCGGCACGCCGACCTGGCCTTCATCCACCGTCACCAGCACCACTTCCGGTGCCTGCTGGTCCGCCGCGAAGCCCGTGTCGAACCGGTAGCTGTGATAACCCGAGCTATTGCCGCTCAGGTCCTGTACCCCTTGCACGTACAGATAATAGGTGCGACCCACGTGCAGTGGCTGATTCGGCACCAGCGACAGGATCCGGCCATTAGCGCTGACATCCACCGCCGCCGGTACCCGCTGCCCCAGCGTGCCGTCATACAGATACAGGCTGTCACTGTTCAGGCTCACCGGATCGATCGCCTCACTCATCTCCACCGCAATCACCGGATTTACCGCCACCTCCTGGGCATTCGGCGTCGGCGTCACACTCACCACACTCGGCGCGCGCGTGTCCACCCCACCGCCCGTGGTAAAGTCGGTGCGGTAATCCACCACCGCATTACCGGCGTAATCCGTGATGCCTTGCACGACTTCCGTCCACTCGCTGTGAGCCGGCAACAGGTCGTCATACACATACCGCAGCTCACGGTTGTTGGCCGCGAACTGAACCTGCAGTTTACCCTCGCGGGCGAAACTCAAGGTGTTGATCGGCTCATCGAAGCGCACGTGGAACCGCGGATGACGGCTGACCTCGACGCTACCGTTGGTCGGGCTCATCGCCAGCACCACCGGCGACTGGGTATCCTCCACCGCCTCGGTGCCCGTGTAGAAACCGAAGGAGGAGTTATACCACTGCTGGTCACCGTCCAGGTCTTCCAGGGTCCAGTCCAGCGACACATAGTAGTAGCTGTTCGCCGCCAGCAGCTGCTGCGGCAGGACCTGGATCACCCGACCATCGTCACTCAGGGTCACGTGACTGGCCACCGGGCTACCGTTCTGATCACGCAGGACCACCGTGTTGTGGTTCACCGTGGCCGCGTTCAGGGCCTCGTTATAGGCAATCTGCAGTACCGGGTTCAACGGCAGATCACGCTGGCCATTGCCCGGCTGATAGGTCACCGGTGCCGGGCGCTGTCCTTCCGAAGTACCCAACGCACCCATCCGGAACGAGCCCTGATAGCTGTTCAGGGCATTGCCGGCACGATCCCGCGCGCGGCTGTCCAGATAAACCTGTACCAGACCATTCTCGGCAAAGGGCTGATCCGGCACGAAGGTCACCGCCTGGCCTTCGGCATCCACACTCAGGCTGCCGCCCACCAGTGCCCCGTTGACCGCGACCCGGAAGGCATCTGCCACCGTGCTTTCATCCAACGGCTCGGAGAGGTGCAGCATGACCCGATCCACCGTCCGCAGGCCGGACGCGCCATTGACCGGATATTGCCGCGACACGCTCGGACGACCGGTATCGGTGTTGACCGCCGCCGTGGTGAACACACTGACGAAGTCGTCGAGACGGTTGCCCGCCAGGTCCGTCACCTCGTTGGTCACTACCACCGACACCGCCTTGGCCGACGGCAGCGTGGTCGTCAGGGTCACGGTGCGGTTGTCCGCCGAGCGGTACACGTTGGGACGGATCAGCTGGCCGTCGGCATACAGCACGAAACTGCTGTTGTTCACCGTTCCCTGGTTCAGGGATTCGGAGAAGGTCAGCACAATCGGCGTCAAGGGTCCGATATCCATCGCACCATCGGCCGGCGAGATCATCACCACCTGCGGTGCCGTCTCGTCCACCAGCGTCGCGCTGTTGAAGGAGAAGGAACTGTTACGGCTGTTGCCCGCCAAATCCCGCACCGAGTACAGGTAGGCGTAGATCCGCGTGTTGCTCGGATAGGGGTTGAGCGGCGTGAACTCCAGAACATTGCCGTCCACCCGCCAGCTACCGGCCAGATGACCACTGACCCCGTTGGCGGTGACATAAACGTCCTGCAACGCGGTGGGATCCAGGACCTCGTTGTAGGTCACCCGGATCGGCGTGCGGTTATCGACGTTGCTACTGCCGCTGGCCGGGCTGTAGGACACGACGCTGGGCGCGCTGGTGTCCGCCGTGGCCACAGAACCGGTCCGGAAGCCTTGACGGGCCTCGGCCAGCCGGTTGCCACTCAGGTCACACAGCTCCGTCGCCACCAGCTCATAGGCCGTCTCGGTGGCCAGCGGGGCGGCCGCCGTAAAGGTCAGAGTATAGCCGTCGCCACTCAGGCTGGCGCTGCCGGCCACGGCCTGGCCGTCGCTCAGCAGACGCACGTTATCACCCACGCACAGGCTGTTGAGCGGCTCGTTGAAACGCAGTACCACCCGGGTATTGACCGGCAGGCCTTCCGCGCCCGGGGCAAAGTTGCTGGTCACCAGCTGCGGGCCGTCGGTGTCGATCCCATCGCCCGTGTCAAAATCGAAATGACGATGACCGAAGCCGTTGCCCGCCAGATCATAGAAGGTCTCGTTGTAGCTGACGTATACGTCGTAATGGTGACCGGCCGACAGCGGCTGATCCGGAATGAACATCAGACGGGTCCGATCATCGCTGATCTGGACACGGCCGGCGATATAGCGGCCTTCATTGCTGTTGTAGACCTGGAAGCCGCGCTCGCCCAGGGTCGCGGGGTCGAGGCGCTCGCTCAGCACCACTTCGATATGGGCATTGAGGGCCACCTGCGTCTGATTATCTCTCGGCGTATAGCGCACGATACTGCCGCTGCTGTTGTCTGCCGCAGCCGCCGTTGTGAACACCAGTTGTTGGGGACGGGCCAGGACGTTACCACTCAGGTCTTCGACATCACCAATCACCAGCTCATAGGTCGTATTGGGTGCCAACGGTGCAATCGGCTGAATGCGCAACGTGCGGTTGCCGTTCTCGATAAAGCGATCCACCGGCACTTCTTCACCATTGCGCAGCAGAGACAGCGCCCGCAGCGACAAACCGTTCACCGGTTCATTGAACCGTACCGCCAGACGCGTATTCAGCGGCACCTGGGTATCGCCATTGAGCACCGTCGTCGCGACAACTTCAGGACTTGCGCCATCGGCATCGAACGCGGTGTCAAAGTAGTACTGCGCCCAATTGATCTCATTACCGAACAGATCCTTCACGCCACTGACCACGATCTGGTGGCGACGTCCGACGAGGAAGGCCGCATTGGGCACGAAACTGATCACCAACTTATCATCACTGACCGACAACGCACCAAAAATACGCTGGTTGGTGGTGGTATCGACCACATAAATGCCGGCCTCGGTGACGGTGTCGGGATTGATCGGCTCACTCATCATCAGGCTGAGCAACGAGTTGACCGGAACATCAACCGAGTTATGAGCGGGGGTGAGGCCAGCAACCCGAGGCTTGGTCGTATCAATCGTGTTGCCGGTGGTGAATTCGAACTCAAAGGGCGCCGCCAGCGGGTTGCCCGCCAGATCGCGCACGCCTTCTATCTGCACCACATAAGGCGTGTAATCCAGCATCAGGTCGGATGGCGTAAACAACAGCTCGCGCCCCTCACCGGTCAGACGCAGGCTGCCCGAGACTTCCAGACTGCCCTGACGCAGCAATTTGAACACGCCGGCACGCACCGACTTGGCTGACAGCGGCTCGTTGAAACGCACACTGATGCTCTTGTTCTCGGGCACATCCACTGCACCGGCGACCGGATTGGTCAGTTCCACCTGGGGCGCGGTACGATCCGGGTTCAGCGGATCGGTGCCATCGGCCACTTCCGCGCCGTCAGACAAGCCATCACCGTCGCTATCTGTATTCAGCGGATCGGTACCACGGGAGACTTCCTCCCCATCAATCAAGCCGTCGCCATCGGTGTCCGGATTGGCCGGATCGGTGCCGTAACGCTCCACCTCTTCAGTATCGCCCAAGCCATCGGCGTCGGCATCCGGCTGAACTTCAACACGGACCGCCTGTGACAAGGCGAAATTACCGCCCAGATCCACAGCACGTGCTTGGATATTCAAACTCCGTTTACCAACCGGTACCTTATAGGTGACCTGATACGGGGCCGTGGTATCGCTGGCAATGAGCTCGCCATCAATGAAGAACTGTACCCGCCCGACCGCAACGTCATCCTCGGCATGGGCGCTCAGAATCAGGGACTGGCGCTCCACCACCACACTGCCATCGATCGGCTGGCGCAGCTCCACCGTGGGCGCAATGCCGCGGTTATCGTCGAGACGGCGGTACTGTGCGATAAACAGCTTGGTGTTACCCGAGGTGCCATAATCCGGCCCCACGATAAAGTGTTCCTCGGTGATGTAAACATAAGAGCTGTCCAGGGCAATCCCGGTACCGGCATAATCCCCGAGCGGTGACAGGTCGATCGTGCCCTGGAAAATGGGCCGTTGCGGGTCGGTAATATTGACGAAAGCGGTCACGTTGGTGAACAACTGCTCCGCGAAGAAGGCGAAACCATTCGTCAGAGCCACATCGCGCGGTATGATTTGGGCATCACCACCAACAATGGTGGGCAGCGCCGGGTTTTCCAAGCTGACGACACGATAGCCACTGCTATAGGCCGCAACGTAGGCATAACCACTATCCATCACCACGTCCTTGACGGGCCCGATGTTAATGCCACCAATCCGTACCGGTGTGCTCCGATCCGCGACATCAATGGTATGCAGGGCGGAGCCCGCTACCACCACCGCCAGATCATCCTGCACCGCAATCCCCCGGGCTTCACCCAGGCCACTCAGTGTCGCCACCGACAGGGGCAGCGCGGGATTGGAAATATCAATGATCTCAATACCCGCGCTACCATCGGCGACATAGGCATACTGCAGATCAACATGCAGATCCTGCGCCACACCCGCGGTATCAAGCTGACCGATCAGAACCGGTGCAGCGGGGTCCGTGACGTCGATAATCTTGAGCCCTGCCGCACCATCGGCCAGGTAAACCAGATTGCCCAGCACTTTCACGTCAATGGCGGTGCCGTCAGTATCCAGGCTGGCAATAATCTTAGGATTGCTGCGGTCTGTCACATCAACGACTTGCAGCCCGGTACTGCCAGCCGCCACGTAGGCAACGTCACCGGCCACATCGACATTGTTGGCATAACCCGGAATTGAAATAGCGGACAGCGCGCGCGGCTCGAAGGAGTCGACGATTACATTGACATCCACACTGTGGCCAGCGTTGGTGATGGTCACCACCGCGTCGCCATTTTCGCCACCGAAGATCTTGCCGTCTTCCATGCCGAAACTGGCTACGCTCATATTGCTGGAGCGATAGCTGGTACCGCTGCTCTGGCCGGTCAGGTCGATCTGAGTGCCATCAACCAGAAGTCCTGTAACCCGCAATTGGGTACTGACCTCCGTGTCGATGCCGTTAAAGGTCATCAGAACATTGGGCGGGGTGACGGAAAGGGATTCAATCGCGTCGGCATAATTGGCGCTGGAACGATCCAGGGGATTGGAGCCGACCAGAAATTCCAGGCCGTCGTTGAGGCCGTCGCCATCGGAGTCGGCCAGCAAAGGATTGGTGCTGATACCATCGATACCATCGACCTCCTCCTTGTCGGTGAGACCATCACCATCCGTATCAGCCGCTTGCGGATTGGTCCCCAGCTCATATTCCGCCAGAGCGGTCAGGCCGTCATTATCATGGTCTTCAAAGGCGTCGACGGGATCGTTGGGATTCAGGCCATTCTCAACTTCGTAATCGTCAGGCAAGCCGTCGCCATCAGTATCGCCGCTGGTAACAACCAACACACGACGGGTCGCCAGGACACCGTCCTTGCTGGCGCTGATCAGGGCAACGCCGTTGGCGCGTGCCGTAACCACCCCGTCGCCGCTAACGGAAACCACCGCAGCATTGGTCGAGCTATAGTTGATACCATTGTCTGCCGCGGTGACATCCTTTTGGCTACCGTCGGCGTAGGTGGCCAGCACGGTCAGCTGATAACTGCTGTTGATAGCAAAGAGCTTCAGTTCACCAGAGCCCGAGAAATTGATCTCTTTCGGCACAGGCTCTGCGGCGGCGAATTCGATTTCGCCCACCTCATTGACGGCGTTGTTCCGAATGACAAAGTAATCACTCTGTCCCGACACGGTTTTGCCATCTGCGGTTTGACAGGTCGCACGCGCCCGGATGTTACCCATATTGGAGGGTACGTTGGGAAGCGACCAGCCACCGTTTTTATCCACCTGGATGGTGCGGTTCAGAATGTTGACGATACAGTTTTCGTCCAGTGCCGCGTAACTACGCTCCGGCGTGCTACCCAGCACGGCGAAAATGGCGAAAGCACCTATCAGCTTTCGATGCATACGAGCCGCTCCCACACAATCCTTGCTCATTGCCCTTGAACCCCTCAACGCTCTCGACCACCCTTAACCTCGGGCAGCCAATGCTTGTTCCTATAGTCTGCGCGCCGCACCCAATTTGTTTCGGCGCCCGCTCCTGATTACTTGAACGCTTCCGGATGACGCGCCTTGACGAAGCCGCCGAAGGAGCTACTGGTCAGCAGCTCACCGGCCCCTGTACCGAAATACTCCCAGTCAAAACGCCCTTCTGGCTGCGTCAGTGGCAGCGCGAGGAGCAGTGTTTCATCCTCACCGGTCTTCGCCGAGAACAGATTGACCTGGTGCTCACCATCGTGGATGACATACAACAAAACCGCCTGTTGCAGACGGCCCAGCAGTTGTGCAAAGGACAACGGTGACAGATAACTGCGCTCTGTCTGGGCTCCCATCTTGACCACGGGAATCAGACTGCGCTCGTCCATATTGGTCGCACACACGGAGATCAATCCGCGAAGAAACTCCGCCAGTGAGGCTTCGTCCATCTGCGCGAAATCCGCCGACATCGCGCGCTGCATGCACTGCCCCACAGTGGCCTGGTAGCCTTTCGGCAGGGCTTTGCTGTCTTGACGGTTAAGGACTTTGCCAACGTAGGGCGCATCCAGATAGACGTAGAGCGGGTTCGAAGCATCCCGTGCCTGCTCGGGACGGATTTCGAACGCCGCTTTGCCGCCCGGACAAGCCACTGGAGCCCCCAGACGAGCATAGCTGAGCCAACGCGAGGTCAGATCCACTGATTCAGAGGAACGTTCAAAACGATTGCTGACCGCGCAGTCCTGCCCGGCGCAATAGAAGCTTTCCAACAAACGGGCCTGGCCACGCTGGTGCTGATATTCCACCCAGGACACCACATAGTTGCCCCAGCGGAAGCTGTCGCCGACGGCAGCCGACTGAATGCCCGCATAACCGGAGAACTTGTCTGGCATCCCCGCCAGCTCATTGGCCACACTCTCCTGACTGTTATCGGCCGCGCTAAACTGGGTCACGATGGTTGATTGCTTGCCTTGCTTGGCAACTGCCAGAAACTGTTCCAGGGTGGCCTGCACCTGTTGTTGCATGGCCGCCGGCGCCGGTTCCAAACCCACCTGCAGCCGCCCGCCGTCCGTATAGGGGAAGCACACCGGTGCGCCCTGGGCCTGCGCAGCCAACAGCAAACCTGCTGCCGCGAACGTCAAAATCCAACGATGATTCTTCATTGTTCTAGCCCACCTGTCCTAGCAACCCGGTCCGAACGATCCACCTTCCCAGAAGACAATGGGATCGCTCGAAGCCGAATAAGTGTATTTCTTGAAGAGAATTTCCACGCCCACAGAGAAATCCGCCACACCGCTCACCGGCTGTATCTGCCCACCCAGACAGCTGCCGCCGCACTGTGCGTCTGAGGACCACTTACCACCCAGGAAGCCCTGCACCTTAACCGCCAGGGATCCCTTTGCCGTTCCCGCGAGTAGCACAACAGAATCGTTACATTCCTGATCCGCCGGGTTGGCACAGGACACAACGCTGGCGCTGACGTCCAGCTGTGGCCCAATGGTGGCACTGAGATTGGAGCCGACATCGAAGCTACCGCAGTTCTCACCGGGACATTCCACCGCCATATAGTTCACGGCACCACTGGCATCCAAGTCGATGTTGGCGCCAGCGGCGGTGAAGAAAGCTTCCGCTTTCACGGCATACCCACCAAAAGTTCTCGCCGGCATTTTGTAAGCACCACCCAGGCCCGGGACGCTCACCTTGACGTTGCCTTTCAGGCCCGCTTTCCCTGAGAATTTCTTGTAGGCCTTGGGCTCAGCAGCGTTTTCACAATCCTTACAGCAGGTCTCACCCGCCTCCATGGACACGGAAATCTCCGGCTTCAGCGATGCCTGAAACACAGGAGAGCTATTCAGGGTGCTCTGGAACTGCGTCAACGCATCCAACACGAATTGCGGCGCCGTGCTCTCGAATACATGTTTCTCTTTACTGGCCTTGCAGTCTGGCCGCTGGCAGTTGCCGTCCACACACACCAGACAGGCTTGTTGGGGTGAGCCATCGCCACACTGATTGTCGTTTTTCGATGAATCAGCGATCAGTGAACCTTCCGAACATTTCTTGCACTTGGCATCTTCCGGGTCGATGTCACTGTCTTTGGGTACCTGAGTCGGAGTGCCGCCTTTACAGCCCGGGGTTTTGCAGTCGCCCGGAACATCTTCCATGGATTTCGGAGTCTGCGAGTCATCCGTCACACAGTTACAGTTGCCTTCACAGCGACGGCAATCACCGCAGTTGCTGGCACAACCACTGCCACCGGGCTGGGAGCCACAGTGCCAGCCCGCTTTCACAACGCCCACCCCGGGGTTGGAGCGGATCACGGAACCATCCTCGCTGACCGTACCCAGACCGATCGCAACGAACTCCTCCAGATCATGGTCATAGGAATACATTTCCACCTGCGCACCGGGCGCATGGCCGTCCACGTTGGGCAGCGATAAGCGCGCCGGCGGATCGAAGCGGGTATTGGTCGGCTGAATCGTCACGATGAACTGCGGCTGCATACCGTTGGGTGGGGCCATCGGCACCGTCGCTGCGTTCACCGACGTTACCGAAACCAGCCCTTCACGGGAACCATCGGGGAACGTGACCGAATTCTTGGCGATTTCCAGCTTGAAGCCGGGGAATTTCTCCAGGGTCAGCTCAACGTCCTTGGGCCCTGCATAAACCGCCTCATCGGTGTTCAGCTTCACCATATAGATGGGCGCAGACAACGGGTTATCGACCCCTGCGATGGTGACCAGACGATACCCCAGGCTGGGGAACTCACCCGGCACCTTGGCGGTGGAACCATCCGCCACCAGATGGATGGGCCCAACAGGCGCCGAGGTAATCTTGAATTGGCCCTGTTCGTCGGTTTCTGCCTTACGGCTAGTGCCTTCAATATGGACGGTTACGCCCGGAATCGGTTGATCCTGGTTATCCAGAATCACGCCACTGACCGAGGTTTGGCCAGGATCGCCCGATACGAAAGCCGTGGCGGTGAAGCCCGCATTGATGACCTCCCCTTCCGGAGCATCGATCAGAACGGCCGTGACCCGTTGTGCGTCAATACCGGTCAGATTCCCCAGGGTCAATTGCGCCGTCGCCCGCCCATCACTATCGGTCAGGGTTTCATAAATGGCCTCACCATTCTGGAAGTGGCCGCCACCGGTGGTCACTTCAAAACGGACCCGCGCACCCTTCACCACGTTGGCTCCGGAGTCGGTCACCACGGTGACAAAGGGTGCCGGCAGCGGCAGCCCCACCGCACCCCGCTGATTGTTGCCGGAGTTGATGCTCAACTTGTCGCCGATGCGCGGCTTGGCGGACGCACTGAACATCACCTCGCCTTCATAGCCCACCACCAGCGCACGCACCTTGTGGTTGTCGGTACCGGTACGCTGCCCCAAACGGAAACTGGTACTCGCCAGTCCGTCTTCGTCGGTTTCGATCACCACGGCGCGGCCTTCCTGTTCCGTACCAACAGCGACCAGCCCAGAACCTTGAACCACCCGAAACACAACCGCGCTGCCTTGCGCGGGCGAGCCATCCGCTTCCAGCACCTTAACGACCAACGGACTGGCGAGGACGTCTTCGATCTCCGCACTCTGCCCCTGACCACCGACCAGCTCGATACGCTTACCCAGCGGCTTTTTGTAGTTGATCGTCAGCTGTGTGCTTTCGGTATTTCCGACTTGGTCGGAGGCGGTCACAGTAATGGTATTGGGCCCCTCGACGAGCGGCACCTCACGGGCTGAGTAACTGCGGTTGCTGACCGTGGCGACAATGCCATTCACCCGCACGTTCGCCTGATGCTCTTCCACGGTGCCGCGCACAATATCGTTCACCAGACCGGTGATGGTGACGCGGTCAGTGGAAACGACCTGACCGTCGGTATGGGATTCGATGGTGACATAAGGCGGAGTCTGGTCGAGGGACACGACGATGGAATCGGTCACCTGCTCACCCGTGGCATTGGTGGCACCGGCGATGATGGTGTTGTAACCCTCGATCAGGGCCACCTGGGCTTCGAAACTGTCGCCAGTGTAGGGTACGGCGATGCCGTTGATGACCAACTGGGCACCGGGTTGATTGATCGTGCCGCGCACCCGCATTGGGGTATGACCCACAGTGACCAGAGAGGCCGGCTCCGTGATCTTGACGCTCAGAGGCACCACCTCGGTCGGCACAAACTGTTCAACACGCGGATTAAAGGAGAAGTTCTTCGAGCCCCCGTTGAGGATCCTTAGGGTGATCTGACGACTGGAGGCGCCAGCAGCCAGACTCTGACCCGCCGATGGGAGCACATTCACATACGGGAAGCCATTGGCCTCACCGGTGCCATTGGCCAGGCTGACGCCGCTGGTCAGGTCACTCAGGATCAGTCGAACCGGACCTTTGAGTGCCGCCGTCCCAGTGTTTTTCACCGTGACGTTAACCGTGGCGTGCGGATCACGACGGTTACGCACCGGGTTTGAAACAGTGACCTGTACCGAGGCAGAAACATCCTGCCATTCATCCGCCTGAGCCTGCCCAACCACCCCGGGGGCAGCCGACAAGGTGAGAATACAAAGGGCCAGAAAAGCCAGTTGCATTAATACTCGCGAGAAAACACCGGATATGTTGGACAATGCAAACTTCCCGTTGCTAAAGGCGCTCATAACCTTTTCCATTCAGATCGATAAAAAATGCAAGCCGCCCGCGATAAACGCAGGCGGCTTCAGACTTTAAGAGGTTGCCGGGGCCAGCAGACGCCCGAACTATTTGCGTCGCCGCGCCAGCCAGAGCCCAAACCCGGCCAAGGTCAGCAGACCCAGGGTGCCAGGCTCCGACACCGGCGTCGGTGCTGGATTGAGCGCTTCAGTCACCAACGTGACATTATCGAGGGCCAGCCAGATGTTGAAGCCATCGTCTTCGTCGGCCAGTTCAAACGAAAGTGCCACATCACGCCCCGCCAGCGCACTGATGTCCAGCGACACGCGTGTGATTTCCCAAGACAGGGGAAGCGCTGCGAACTGCATATCAAACGTCCAATCGAGCGCATCGTAGATATTCAGCGACAGGAAATCGCTGAAGAAACCAGTACCGGATTCAGTGGCGTCCGCTTCCTGGCCAAGCAGCCAAAGATCGAACTCCAAACGCAGCACACTGTCCGGCAACTGTATCGGATTGGTGAAAGAAAAGTTGCCGTCATCGCCCTGGACGAGGATGGCGCTATAAGGGTCAGTCCCTTCGCCGGTATTCAATACCGCCGCGCCCGCTTCCCAGGTGACAAAGCCGGTGCCGCTATAGTCCTGCCAGCCATCCAGCCCTGCCTCGAAGCCTCCATTGACCACCGGCATCGCCTGGACGGCGCCTGCCGCACACATCGCAGCAACAGCCGCAGCCTTCACCAAGCTCCCGCTTAACATCCTCATCAACAGGTCTCCAACGACAACCAAAAAGATACACTTAGTTACAATTTGGCATGATAACTAAACATTGAGTCAAATTTAAACAATTTTTGTTAAATATTTTTGCAAAATGTCGCGCCGTGATATTCTGCCAGCGCCCATGCTGGCTTCCGTCTTAGCTGCGTAACGGCGATTTTGCCTGTCAACCACGGGCTTAATGCAGTGAGCAACCACGGACACCAACAGCAAGCTGGGGCTAAAAATCGGGTTTTAATAATCACTTGGTAATGTTGACGTCGGAAAGGCAGTACATCCCCGTCCGGTGAAGGTGTTTCACCCGATACGACTGCCCGACATGCGACTGCTTCCAACAACAGGATCGTTGGCTCTATGTCGTTTCGCTGGTCCCTCTCATCAAGCGTTGTTCTGACTGCCGCTCTCGCAAGTGCTGTCTGGTTGATTCACCATGTTCTGCAGCGACCGGTGACGGTGCCGGAAATCCGGGCCCTCTCGGAAACCCCGGCCCTCTATGCCGACTATGGCGGGCCACTCTCCGCCTCCCTGACGAATGACAGCTACCCCCTGGAGGACCAAACCTTCATCCGCGGCATTCTCCACCGCCATACCCAAAAGAAGGATATGGTGGCAAGCCTGGAAGACAGCCTGGGTGGCGCGGTCTGTGTGATCGACTTCGATAACGATGGCTGGGATGACCTGTTCTTCGTGACCGGCGCCGGTAATACCCGCTATTTCGGACGGGAAAACTGGTGGTTTGCCAAGCAACCCAACCGGCTCTACCGCAATCAGCAGGGGCTTTACTTCAACGATGTTTCCGAAACGGCCGGCTTCACGGCGGGCATTCAGGGCTACAGCTGCGCGGCGGCCGACTTCGACCAGGACGGCTGGACCGACCTGGTAATCGCCACCAAAGGCGCCAACGAACTCTATCGCAACCTCGGTAATGGCCGCTTCGAGCTGCAAGGCAATGCCTTCCCCGACGACCCGCAGCGCTTCTCCACCAGCATTCTGATCAAGGACTTCAATGGCGATGGCCTGCCCGATCTCCTGTTCGGTAACTATGTGACCTTTCACCAGGATCAGAATGTCCTGGAGAAAAACTCCGGCTTCCAGGTCGGCTTTTCCGCCAATTTCGATGTCGCCCTCTACGATTCCCAGCCAGACAGCCTGTATATCAATGAAGGCAACCTGCGGTTTCGTGCCGACGACGGCGCACTGCTGCACAATAACCCCCACGGTCGCACCCTGGCCTTCATCGAGGCGGGACCGCATCAGGAGGTGGTCGCTCTCAATGATCGCGGCTCCCCCAGTCAGTTGATCCACAGCCCCTCAGCCCGCACCTCGCCGCTCAGTTCCGTGCTGGCCAATGCCCGGGATGCGATTTTGCTGGACGATCCCGAACTGGACCCGAACCGCCAGGTGCTGGTGGCAACCGATGCCGCCAAAGGGGGCTTGCTGGCCTTATCCATTCAGGACCGCGCGGACGGCGAACGTAGCTGGGAGTACCGTTTGAACACCGAGCGACACCTGTTTGCCTCCGGATGGGCGTTACTGCATGAAGACTTCAATGGCGACGGTCGCAAGGACTTGTTCGTCGCCAACGGCCTGAGTGTGCAACACCCGGATAGTCGCCAGACCAGTCTGGGTCAGCCCAACAGCCTGCTGCTGGCAGAGCCGACCGACATCGGCCTCACCTTTCGCCATGTCCAGTCAACCGATGAGCGGGTGCTGTCTTCCCGAGGCGCCGCGGCGTTGGATTTCGATAACGACGGCCGACTCGATATCGTCGTCGCCAACAATAACGATTACGCGACGCTGCTCACCAATATCCAGCCCCACCACAAACCCTGGATCGGCTTTCGCTGTGTGCCCCAGTACCTGTGCGAAACCCTGGACCTGGAAATTTCCGGCCGGACCCACGCCAGTCCCTTCCAGCGCAAGCAGCACTTCATGGGCCAGTCCGCCAGCCTGCTGCGGTTGACTGATGTCACCGCCACCAGCGTTACCCTCCTCCAGCCGGGCCGCGCGCCCTTGCAGTTGCCACTCCCCTCACCTCAGGGGTATTACCTGATTGATTTACGCCAGCCCAGCCTCACGCCCCTGGTCAAACCCACCACCATGCCCTACGCGGATGTGGAGGACAGTACCTTTGTGGAACTGTTTGCCGCCACCCTGCGCCACACCACGCCGGTGAGCGATCCCGGCGCACTGATCCATCGCGCCCTGACCCTGGGCGATGCCAGCAAACTGCATCTGCTAGAGGCGTTGCAGCGCCATCGGGCACGGGCCTTCTTCCCGCTGGCCGACGCCTGGGCCAACAGTGATAACCCGCAGGTAGCACTAGTCGCCATCGAAACCCTGCAACAGCTGGAAATGGAGGAGAGCCTGCCCACCCTGACCGCGCTCATCGGTGTCGAGGATGCAGCCCTCAGTTGTGCCGTCAGCCGTACCCTGGAACGCTTCTTCTGGCACGAAGAAGCCGTGGCGGAACGCAAATTCTGGGCGGTGGCGGAACTGGTGCGGGAGCTGTCTCGGGCTCACCGCCACACGGCCACCGATGAAGAGAAACTGGCCTGTATGCTGGATGCGCTAGGTGAAAGCGAGTCGATTCGGGCCCTGCAACCGCTGACCGCAATGCTCGACGATCATAATGACTGGCTGGCCAGCCGCGCCGCCCGTTCCCTGGGGCGGCTACGCCAGACCACCGCCATTCCCGCCCTGCGGCGCAAGCTTGAAAGCAGCCAATCACCGTTTGTAACGGCCCAGGTGGTGGTCGCACTCACCCGGCTGAAAGCCGAGCTGTCGGCCGCCGAGATTGAGCGTGGCCTGCCTGCCGACCCCTGGTTCACCAGCGCCTTCCTGTTGGCCGTGGAACAGTATGACGATGGCGTGGCCATTGACCCCGCCCTGCTGGCCCCGATCCGTCAGCGCGCCGCGCGGGGCTATGGCTTTCTCACCCATCTGCCGGTCAAGACCCTGTTCGACCTTTATCAGCAAAGCCTTACAGAGCCGGAGCTGCGGGCACAACTGGCGCGGCTGGCTGGCGAATCCGCTCCGGGCGCGGATGAGTTCGCCGCCCGTCTGAGCTGGGGCCAGTTCGCCTTCCTCCAAAGCCGTCATGCCGACAGTTCCTGGCTGGCAGCACTTTACAAACGACTGGATAGCGCCGGCCAGCGTCAGGCGCTAGAGACCTTCGCCGGACAATTGCTGGAACCACTGTTTGAGCTCGATCCCCCTCAGATCGCCCGGCATTGCGAGGCACACCCCGCGCCGGCACCGCTGACCCGGCTCTGCGGCCTGCTCCGGCAACTGGACCGGGCCCCCCTGCGCGAACTCGGCGATACCTTGCTGCCCGTGGCCCAGTCTGATCAGGCCCCCTTACTGGGACAGCTTGCCCGGCTGCGCTACGGACAACGCTCCTACATGCTGACCCTGGCCAGGCTGCTCAACATCGAGCAGCTTACGCCCAGCCAGCGCCAGACCCTGGCACTGACCTTACCGGTCCATGCCGATCTGCTGCCGGCGCTGCAACGCCTGTTCACGGACTTGGAGCCAGCCGGCCAGCTGCAGCTACTCGACCGGCTGGAGAAGGGGCTGGCCGGCGACGCCTTACGCGCCTGGCTGGATCAACTCAACCCCCGGGCCATGCCACAATCGACGCGCTATCGCATCGAAGCGCTCCAAGGACTTAGTGCTTCCACAGGACTTGAATCATGAAGAATACGGAAACTCTGATTGCTCGCGAACGCCAGGTCAGCAGCCTGCTCTGGGGCAGCTTCCTGTTCCTGGCGGTCACCGGCCTGATCGGCTGGACAACCAGCGCCCACTCCAGCCTGATCCAATGGGTCAGCCTCGTCCATGGCCTGGCGGGCATCCTGTTTGCCTTGTCGGTCGTGGTGTTCGGCTATCTGCACTTTCGGCGGACGCTGGGTTTTCGACGCCCCGTGGTGCTCCTCATCGGTCTGCTCGCCTGGCTGGTCTTCCTCAGCTGCGCCTACACCGGGCTGCACATCCTGATCGAGGGCCGACGCGAAGCGGAAGCTTATCTCTATGATGTGCATCTCTATAGTGGCGCCATCGCGGCGGTGCTGCTGCTCACGCACCTGATCAGCCACTACTGGCTCTTCCCCAAGAAGCACGCTCACCGCGAGCGCTTTCCAACCCTGGAACCACGTACCCGCCGTCGGGCCGCCTGGACCGCCACGGCCTTTACCCTGTTACTGGGTAGCGCCTGGGGACTGTCCCTCAGCTATGACCCGGCCTTTACCACGGAATCCATCGCCGGCAGTTACGAGTACAGCTACGGCGATCATCCCTTCCGCCCCAGCCATACGGAAACGCCCCACGGTGGGTTCATTGACAATCGTCAGATCGCCAACAGCAGTGAATGCGTGGTCTGCCACGCCGATGTGGCCAAGGAATGGATCGATTCCACCCACAAAAAGGCGGCCTCAGATCCGGCCTATATGCGTAACGTCAACCTCCTGGCGGAGCGCAAGGACATTACCGCGACCCGCTACTGCGAAGGCTGTCACGCGCCGATCGCGCTGCTGACCGGAGCCCTGACCCCGGGCGGCTATCACGGCGGACAAATCGACACCGACGCCAACCGGGAAGGTGTGAACTGTATGTCCTGCCATGGCGTCTACAAGCTTGAGCACCTCAAGGGCGTGGCCAGCTACCATTTCAAGCCCACCACTCCCTATCTATTCGAGGGTTCCGAGCATCCGTTCCTGCGCGCCATCAACCGGCTGTCGATCAAGCTGGACCCGTCCCAGCACAAGCGGGATCTGGCGAACGATATCCTCGCCAAGCCAGAGTTTTGCGCCTCCTGCCATGCCCAGTTCATGGACAAGGACATGAACGGCTGGGGCTGGGTGAAAATGCAGGACGATTACAGTGCCTGGCTGGACAGCCCCTATTCCGGCCAGAACCCCCGTTTCAGCGCTCAACAGCGGGTGATCTGCCATGACTGCCACATGCCCCTGGTGCCCACTCAAGACCCGTCCGCCAACGCCCAGGGTAAAACCAAATCCCACCGGTTTGTCGCGGCCAACAGCATGCTGGCGTTGTTAAGTGAGGATTCCACCCAGTACGACCACATGGTGCGCTTCATGCAATCCAACAAGATCACCGTCACCATCGAGGAGCCGCACCGGGACAACGCCACCCAAACCTATTTCCACCTCGAATCCGGCATCCGTGACCAGATCAACTTGCCCTGGTACGTGTACCTCAACGAAGAAGTGAATTTGAACCTGACGGTGAGCAACGTGGGCGTTGGCCACAACTTCCCCGGCGGCACCATCGACCTCAATGAAGCCTGGGTGGAACTGGTGGTCACCGATGCCCAAGGCCAGGAAATATTCAGCAGCGGACTGATGAACGAGGGCGCCGAAGTCGATCCCAACGCCTATTTCTACCGCGCCATCCCGGTGGACCGTTCAGGCAAGCATGTGTGGCGCCATGACCTGTTCAACATGATCGGCGAGAGCTTCCGCAACGTCATTCCACCCGGCGGCTCGGACACCCTGAGCTATCGGTTCCGGGTCCCCAGCTGGGCCATCTCGCCCCTGACGGTGTCGGCAGCGGTCAAGTACCGCAAGTTCAACAAGCGCTACTCCGACTGGGCTCTGGAAGACGAGAAGATCAGGCTGCCGGTCATCGACATGGCGCGCCACCAGCTGAACATTCCGGTGAAGCATCAGCCCGAAGTGCACCTGTCCACCGCGGAGCCCTCCGCACCGGCTCCCTAGCCGGCGCGTAGGACGGCGGCCCCGGTCCGGCCGTCGTTCCCACACGCACCGCACACCTTGGGCGGACCACTTTGATTACCCTCTTTGGCCTTGGGCGGCTATCATAATGCCTGTTTCATCGCCCTCAGGTTCAGCACGATCGCCCCGCCCTGGGCATCCATAAGGTACGTCTTTCACATGTTCCTCAAGAAATTCATCTACATAAACTGGGGCAACATCCCCCATCGGGAATTCGAGTTCGGCCCCATCAACCTGTTCTCCGGGGGCAACGGCTCCGGCAAGACCACGGCGGCGGACGCCATCCAAACCATTATGACCGCCGCCCACGACACCCTGTTCGCCTTCAACCCGGGGCAAGAAGAAACCAGCCAGCGCGGACGGGGCGGCAAGCAGACCCGAACACTGGCCTCCTACGTGCTGGGCTGCGACGATGGCAGCTATGCCCGTCCCTACCCCACCGATGGCTATATCGCCGCCGTATTCCACCCCACCCAGGGCGAGACTGCGCCCCCCTTTACAGCCATCATCGGTAACCGTGCCTATCTGGAAGTGGTAGGCGACACCCGGATGCCAAAGCTGGCGGATTCCAGCTATCTAATCGTCAATGATCGAGAGCTCTGTCTAGACGATTTCATGCAACAGAAACTCGACGGCCAGCATCTGGTGCCCCTACCGGACATTCAGGGTCACCTGATCCGCAAGCTGGACGTGAGCCGGGATACCATCGAGAAATACGACACCAAGAAGCAGTACCTGGGCCGCCTCTATGGCGCCCTGCGGGGGCTGTCGGGCCGGGTCAGTGATCGGGAAGCCATGGCCGCCGCCCGCGCTTTTTCCGGTTTCATGGCCTACAAGCCCGAAAAGAAAGGCATTCATCACTTTGTCGCCAACGAAATCCTGGAAAAGAAGGATCTGGGCGAAGCCGTACAGTCCGTTTCCAGCCTGATGAAAAGCATTCACGGCATGGAAGAGGATGCCCGCAAGCTGAAGGACGCCATCGCCCTGCTGGGGCGGGCGGACCAGCAGGCGCTCTCCTACATCGAGCACTGGATTACCCTCCATGAAACCCATTATGTGCGAGCCCAAACTGCCTATCTGGCGGATCAAAAGCGCTACCAGGAGGTCAAACGCCAGCAATCCGACCTGCAGGGCAAGCTAACCACCAACCAGAAAGAGCTGGAAACCAGCCTGGAACGTCAGCGACAAACCAATGACCGCATCACCGACCTCAAAGCGCGACGTCTGGGGATTTCGGCGCTGCGCACCAAGGATGAACTGGAACAGGGCATTCAGGAGGCCGAAGCCACACTGGTGAAGCTGACCGGCCCGCTGGTGAAACAGGAAGAGTTTCTGAACCAGAACCTGGCCGGCGCCAGCCGTCTGCAGGAGAAGCTGGCCCGCACGACGGCCGATCAGCTGCCGGGGCTGACCCAGCCCCTACTCCTGGATCGCCTCAAGGCCTTGCACCAAGCCGCCGGCACAGAACTACCTACGGCCCAGAGCCTGCTCAACCGGGACTGGATTGATACTGCCCCGGCGGAAGCCAACCTGGAACAGATCCAGGCTCTCCAGCAGGCCAGTAATCGCCTGCTCGAGTACCTCCATGACCCCAGCCAGAATGTGGACCGCCGCTCAACTCGGGACCAGGTGATCCAGGAGCGGGACCGCCGGGAACGGCTGGTCTCCCAGTCGGAAGCTCAAATCGACCGCAAGACGTTGGAAATCGAGGCCCTGGAAGCCCGCCAAGTCAGCTATCCGGATTTTGTGGCCGTGGCCCTCAAGGCGATCCGCAGCCAGTGTCCCGAGGCCGATGCCCGGGTCCTCTGCGACTATGTGGAAGTCACCGATCCGGACTGGCAAACCGCCATTGAAGGCTACCTGGGCGGCGCCCGCTTTGGCATCGTGGTCGAGCCCAAATATGAAGCCGAAGCCATCCGGATTGTGCGCCAACTGCCGGGCCGCCAGAACCGGGCTCGGGTGCTGCAAGGCAGCAAAGCCCGGGAGGATGCGGAGCGGCTGGCCACTATGCTGCCGAAAAACTCCATCATGCATGTGCTCAAATGCAGCCATGCCATCGTCAAAAGCTACCTGGTCGCCAGCTACGGCAAGGTGGAACGGGTCGAGTCCGCCGAAGAACTGCGCCATACGCCCCGGGGGGTAACCCGGGATGGCATGGGCTCCAGCGGTTACAGCATGTACCGCTGCGATATTGCCGACAGCGAGCTGGTATTCGGCCAGGGCGCCCGGGAACGGGCCCTGAAGGCCAAGCAGGACGAGCTAAGTCAGCTCTATATCCAACTGCAATCCGCCAGTGGCGCCTATCAGGAGATGCGCCAGCTGTTAGCGGACATCGACCAGATCCGTCCGCTGGATTACGCCCAAGTACTGAGCCAACTGGTGGCGACCCAGCGGCACTTGTACCAGTGCCAAGAAGCCCTTCGCCAACTGGATCTGTCCGACTTCGAAGCCCTGGAGCAGGAGCTGATCGAGGCCCAAACCCAGTACCGGGCCCTGGAAACCCAGATCAGCCAGTTGCACAAGGAAAATGGCCAGACCCAGGAGAAGTTGGACCAAATCGATGCCCAGATTCGAGTACTGGCCGACCGCCGCGACCAAACCCTGGAAGCGGTCGACCGGGAAGAAGAAGCCCTGCGCAAAATCGCTGCCATCTGGCCCGAGTATGATTTCGAGCAGCGCCTGCAGGAAGCCGGCAAGGCTGCCCAGGAAAGCCAGCTGGCGCTGCTGGATCAGGACATCCAGCACCTGACCAGCCACCTCAACAGCGATATCGCCCAGTTAGAGAGCGCTATCCAACAGCACAACCTGCACTGTGACAATCTGGATACCATCCTGTTTGAACGGGACTACGAAGACGACCACAGCCTGGCCACCTTCAGCCGCGTCTGTCACAACCGCAAGGAAATCGACAACATCCACAACCGGCTGAAGAACAACGTGCTGGTGGAACACCATGACAAGCTGGTGGGCCTCAAGCGCAGCTTCAACACCGCCTTTGTCAGCAACCTCTGCCACGCCATCTACCAGGCCATCAGCGATGGGCGGCGGGTACTGGACGAGCTGAACGAAGAGCTGGAAAACCACGCCTTCGGTGCCGACCAGGAAACCTACAGCTTCCAAAGTGATTGGGTGCCGGAGTTCTACGACTACTGGAAGTTCTTCGAGGAAATCGTCAAGCAACCCTTGCTGGGCGAGGCTCTGGACCTGACGGAAATGGAGCTGTCGGAGCGCTCTCGCAAGGTTCGGGACAAACTGATGGCGATGCTGCTGGACGAAGACGAAACCAAGGCTCTGCGGGAGCTGGACCGGATCTCGGACTACCGCAACTATCGCAAGTACGAAATCCTCCGCCAGCCCAAAGGCAAGGCGCCGATTCCATTGAGCCAGTACGGCACCGGCTCCGGTGGCCAATCGGAAACGCCGTTCTACATCATCCGCTCCGCCGCGGTCACCGCCGCCTTCCGTTTCCGGGAAGGCGTCAACCACCTGCGCATGGTACTGGTAGACGAAGCCTTCTCCCGCATGGATGAAACCCGCTCCCGGGAGGTGATCGACTACCTCACCAAGAGCCTGGGCCTGCAACTGCTGTTTGTGATGCCCTCCAGCAAGTCCGGCGCGTTCCTGGACCTGATCAGCAACCAGTTCGTGTTCGCCAAGTGCCCGGCGCCCACGCCCATTGGCGAGCTGAAAACCCTGGTTCATGTGGACCGGCAGAAGCTCAACCAGGACAAGATCCAGGCACTCTGGGCTAATCACAAGCGGCTGATCTACAACCAGGCCAGTTTTGATTTTATGGAGGAGTTCGTCGGCTAGTAAGCCTCGGGTTTGCCGGTTCCTTGAGCTGGCAGACCCGCGACGTATATACTTAATTGTATATACAACTTTGAGGACATCTCTCCATGGCAATTGC
>Ga0209075_1000983_pt1 | contig 27364 bp, 23 predicted proteins | sample Stecom2011_FD_187523 | JGI IMG/M metagenome (GOLD analysis project Ga0209075, IMG submission 187523) | Agricultural soil microbial communities from Utah to study Nitrogen management - Steer compost 2011 (SPAdes) (version 2) | ecosystem: Environmental > Terrestrial > Soil > Agricultural land...
ACCGGCACCGACGCAAACACTGGCAATAATACTCGCCCCGCCAATCAGGGAAGGCCTGGCTCTGGATTCTGCGCGCTCGGTCAATGGGCCTCCGTCGTCGCGTATCAGCTTTTGGATTTAACAGCGGCCGCATGATACCGCTTTGAATTTGCCGACACTATGGGCAGAAATAACGCCAGAACTGATTCTATTAGCAAAATCTTGAATGCCGATCTGCCGGGAAAAAGAGCTTGGTTTGAAATACGAGGCGAATATCCGCTTTTGTTTAAAAGAAAGCAGAACAGGTGGTTTCGAAATTCAAAGACCGTGGCTGGAATGTAGCAGGAAGAACCAGGCGCCGACGGTGAGTTGGCAGACAACGGCTACGAGTGTCAGAACCAGTCGTAAACGTAAGTACCAGGCGGGCCAATACTCTTTCATCCAGCGTACATCAGTGATGTAGAGCGCAAGGTAGGCCAAAGTGTAAACCGCGATCTGCGCCGGTGTGCTCAGCAACAGGCCAAAGCCTGCGACAACAAAGAACACTTGGCTCAGAAGCATGGTCACCAACGGCGACTGTTGGTAGCATCGGTTATCCAGTTGCATGGCAATAGGCCAGTAAACACCCGCCATTCCAACAAAGAATGCCAGTCTTGCTACTGAAATCATGCTTTTCGCCCCGCAGTTTGCTGTGTCTGAACCCGGATGCGCAAAGGCTCTACAGCCGATGGTTCCATGCCGATCATCTCGTTGTACGCAGAAGGGTGAACAACCTGGGATTCTTTGATGGTGAAGTTGGCGAGCGCTTCCTGAAGCTGTCGGGCGCTACGAAAAAGGCAGGTCACCCCATTTTTATCGGTCAGCAAAAGCTGCTTGTGGCCAAGGCTCAGCCTGGCCATGTACTGCTGGCCTTCAATGGATATGATTTCCAGCAGGTCTATGGCCTGCATGGGCTGGGTAGCGAGTTGTTCCAGTGTGATGCGCACGGCCAGGCTCCGGGATATCTGAATCTTCAGAACTTACGAGGCCATGGACTTTTAAGATCATTCCGCCAGTGAATGGCACTGGGCGTGTTGTGGGCAATACACCATGTGGTCGTTCACCATACCGGTGGCCTGCATGAATGCATAAACAATGGTTGGGCCAACAAAGTTAAACCCTGCGCGTTTGAGCGCCTTGGACATGGCCTCGGATTCTGGCGTGGTAACGGGTACCTCATCAAAGCTGCGCCAGTTGTTTTGAATGGGTGCGTGGCCGACAAACGACCAGAGAAAATCTGAAAACCCCCTGCCTTCCTCCTGCAGTTTCAAAAAGCCTTTGGCATTTTTGATGATCGACTGCACTTTCAGCCTGTTTCGTACAATGCCAGAGTTCGCTAACAACTCCGTCACCTTGGCATCGTCGTACTGAATGATCTTCTCCGGATCGAAGTTGTTATAGGCAGCCCGATAGCTTTCCTGTTTACGCAGAATGGTTATCCAGCTCAGGCCGGCCTGTTGGCCATCCAGGCAGAGTTTTTCGAACAAAGCCAGGTCGTCGTATTCCGGGCGCCCCCAAACGGTGTCGTGGTAGTGCACGTAAAGTGGATCGGTGCCGCACCATGAGCAGCGCTTGGCGATGGTTTGCGCCGTTTGGGTGTTTTTGTTGTCTGGCGAAGCTGGCATGGTTGGTTCCCTGTAATTCCACTCAGCGTTGGGCGTGAATTTTGCGATAAAACAGTGGCTCCCAGTGCGTTTCCAGGTGCTTGGCCGTATTCAGGTTGTAGTCATCAGGTGGCGGCTCCAGCAGTGTGATTCTGGGCCATGAGCCATTTTTATTACTTGGGTTCTGCCTGTACACCAGCGTGCACAGAAAGCCTTCTGTGTAAAAGGCACAGGCTTGCCAGTGGCCTTCAGGCTGGTCGCCGTAGAGTTCGAAATTCCTGTGCACTTCCAGCGTTTGCAAGTTGCCGGCAATGCCACGGCCAGTGGCCTTGAGCCAGGCTTCTTTGAGTGTCCAGGCCTGAAGGAAGGCTTCGGGGTCGTCCTCTTGAAATAGCCATTCCTGCTCCACCGGGGAGAACCAGCGTTTTACCACCTTTTGCCATTGTGGATATCGTTTGCTGGGTTCAATGTCTATGCCCAATGCTGAGTCGTATTGGGTGGCGCAGGCAGACAGCCCGTAACTGTGGCTCAGGGAGAGATTCCAGCCTGCCGGGCAGGCAGCGGCTGTTGGCCGGCCTTCAACCGGGCAACACAGGTCAGGCTCTATTGAGCCTGCTTTGCTCAAAGTCTGGCGGATTAACCATCGGCTGGTAAGGAACTCAACCGCGCGATCGCCACTTAGTTGGGCGAACCGGTCGAGCTCATGAGCGGTCAGCCAGCCCGGTGCTACGTCGGGTACTTGCCCGGTCTGGTGACACAGCCTTATGGTGGGCTTTTGCAGAACGCCGCCGGAATCAGGGTTGGAGCCGTTGGATGAGCCAGCCATCACTTTCCCTCACGTATTCAAAGCGATCGTGAAGGCGGCTGGGCCGGCCCTGCCAGAATTCGATGCGCTCAGGCACCACTCGGTAGCCACCCCAAAAGCCAGGTAGTGGCACCTCGCCTTCGCTGAACTTGCGTTTCATTTCCGCCACTTTCTGTTCAAGCAGCCCTCTTGAAGTGATGGCCTTGCTCTGCTCGGAAACCCAGGCACCAATCTGGCTGCCCCTTGGGCGCGAAGCAAAGTACTTGAGGGATTCGGTTTTACTGACCTTCTCTACCTTGCCCTGAATTCGTACCTGGCGGTTCAGGCCAATCCAGGGAAACAACAGCGCCGCCCGTGGGTTTTCAGCAATCTCGTGAGCTTTACGGCTCTCATAGTTGGTATAGAACACAAACCCGCGGTTATCAAAATACTTCAGCAGAACCGTGCGCAAGTCGGGCATGTTGTCGGCACCTGAGGTGGCGAGGGACATGGCATTAGGTTCGAGAATGCCAGCATCGCGCGCGTCTCCGAACCAGGCTTCGAACTGTTGCACCGGGTCATTGCTCAGGGCCTCGCGATCGAGCCCTTCACTTTCAAAATCGCGACGCATATCGCTGATGTCCATAAAAGCCTGCCCTCACATGCTCAAATTTAAAAAAAACGTATTCAAAAGAGTTTATTAGCTGAGCTCTATACGAAGGTTCAGGATATAGAGTTCGGTTTCCTGTGTCAGCGGTTGCGGCACAGTGGCTGACAAACTGGTGCTCACCCGACTATCCTTGTGGAAGGGATTTACTCGAATTCCACTGACTGTAAGGAGATAACAGTGGCCGAAAGCCGTCAGCGCAATCGCCTTCCCGGAAATCTGGTAATCGGCGCGATTATACTCATCGTGTTATACAGCCTCGCCGGCTTTCTGGTGCTGCCCTGGTGGTTGAAACGTGCCTTGCCTGATCAATTGGCACAACATATGAGCTGGCAGGCGGATATTGCCGAGATCAGCAGTAACCCGTTTGCATTGAGCGTTGAGGCCCTGAATCTGTCGGCCCACGATAGCGACAACCAAAAGGTTGTGGGGTTTGAGCGTTTATATATCAACCTCAATTTCTTTGAGCTGATTCGCGGCATTGTCGGGTTCGAGGCGATTGAACTGGACGAGCCGTTCATCCGTGTGGACTTGCTTGACGATTACAGCGTGAACTTTGTCCGGGACTTCCAGGCTGCCAGTGCACGTGATGAGGGGCTGGCTGATGAGTCCACTGAGCCGGAGGAAGGTCAGTCGCCTCCCTTGCTGTATTTTCAGCAACTCAATATCAATGGAGGTGAGTTGCTGTTCCGGGATTTTACCAAGCCGGAAATGGCAGAGTTCCGCATTATGCCTCTGGATCTTACCTTGAGCGATCTGGCTACCTGGCAGAGGGATGACCGCAACAGTGATTATCACCTGCAGGCAGCCAAAGGTGATCACAGTGTTGAGTGGCAGGGTAACCTGAGCATTACACCGCTCTATTCCAACGGAAGTCTTGCTATTTCGGGGGTCGACCACAAAACGATCGGGCATTTTCTTGCACCCTATCTGCCCTACGGTTTGCTCGGCGGCAAAGTAAGCGTGGCTTCCGATTATGAGCTACAGGCAGGAGACACTCTGCAACTCACCACTACCAATGGCAGGGTGTTGGTGGAAAATCTGGCTGTTGCGCCGAATAAACAGGCAGAGCAGGCTCGGTTGAGCACAGCCTCAATCGCCATCAACGATATCGGGTTTGATCTCCGCGCCCGCGAAGCCAGGGTTGGGCAAATTACCTTGGCGCAGCCAGATGTTGCGTTGGCTCGGAACAACCGCGGAGAGATCGACTGGGTTGCCTCACTTGCTGAGTTTTCCAAAGAGAGTGAAGCGGGCAACGAAGGAAAGGCTCCCGAGTCGGGCGAGCCTGCACCCGCGGAAACTCAACAGCCGTTTCGCTGGTCGCTAGCTGGTATCGATGTGTCTGAGGGCCGTGTGCTTTGGCAGGACCAGCAGCCTGGGTCGCCGGCGGAGCTAGTAATTGAGCCGCTATCCCTGTCTATTGGTAGCGTGAACAGCGCTATGGAAGATCAGGTGCCGTATGAGCTTCAGGCGGCTCTGGGTAGCGGCGGTACGCTTTCCGTAAAAGGCCAGCTAACGCCTCAGCCTTTTACGTTGGAGGCCGCCATCTCAGGTTCAGGCATTCTCTTGGCGGTTTTTGAACCCTATTTGCAAGAATCCGCCAATCTCGCCATTGCTGGCGGCACACTGGGGTTGGATGGAAACCTGGATCTGGATGGCCAGCAGGAGCCTTTAACCGGCACCTTCAGCGGTACCGCAGAGGTTTCCGGTTTGAATCTTCAGTTGCCGGACAGCAAGGAGCGTCTTGTGTCATGGCAGACTTTGCGCCTGGCCCCCATTGAGTACAACGTGCATCCGGCCCGGCTGGAAATCGGCACGGTGACACTCGCTGAGCCAGCGATTAACCTGGTGCGTAACCCGGATAACATACACAACGTTGAACAAATCAGCCTGGCTTCCGCAACGGTCGATGCGGCCGAGCCCGCACCGGAGGAACCCGCAGATGAACCTGGGCTTATCTTCCGCATTGGCCAGTTGGTGATTGAGCAAGGCGCTCTGGATTACACAGATCGTACCCTTAATCCGGCTTTCACTACCTCTATAGACAGGCTCAACGGCACGGTTTCCGGCCTCAGCAACGTGTCGCCACAGCAGGGTAAGGTAGCCCTGAAAGGCCGGATAGGAAACAGTGCGAGTATCGATTTTGATGGCACAATCGGCACCCTGGGCGCGGAGGAGACCAACAGTCTTACACTGGTGATGAAAAACCTCTCATTGCCCGCTCTTTCGCCTTATTTGGGGCGTTATCTGGGCTATAGCATCGACAGCGGAAAGCTGGAACTGGATCTCGACTATGAGATCACCGGTAGCCAGATAAAAGCCTCGAACCGGGTGATTATGGATCGCCTTGGGCTGGGCCAGTCGATTGCCAGTAAAGACGCCGTTAATGCTCCCGTGAAGCTGGGGCTGGCGTTGCTGCGGGACAGCGATGGTGTTATTGACGTGAATGTGCCAGTCAGCGGCGATTTGAGCAGCCCGGATTTCAGGGTCGGCCAGGTGGTGATGCGAACGTTTGTGAATTTGTTGGCGAAAGCAGCAACATCGCCGTTCAGTATGCTGGGTTCTATTGCTGAGCTTGCGGGCTTGAGTGGCGAAGAACTTGGCCAGGTAAGTTTTGAGCCGGGTACAAGCAGGCTGGTCCAGGGTGAGGCAGAGAAGCTGGCGGCTTTAGGCAAAGCCCTGCTGGATCGCCCGAACCTGTTACTGAATGTTCGCGGTGGCGTTTCGCCTGAGACTGACGGGCTCGCGCTGCTGCGTGATGAGATGGAGGCAAGCCAGGGCGGCGAGTTGACAGAGCAAGCCTGGGAGGAGGCCCGCGAGGCGTATCTTGCTGGCGAGCGGTCATTGGCGCCAGAGACGCTGAGTAATCTCGCCAATACCCGGGGTACTGCGTTGATGGAGATACTGCGCGATACCCACGGTGTACCAGGCAAGCAGCTATTTCTTCTTGAACCCTCCCGCGATGCGACTGTGTCGGAAGATGGTCAGGTTATCGTAGGCTTCACTCTGGATACCCGCTAAGGAATACATGCAACACACTACCGCATTCAAAAGGAACACAACGCGTGCCCAAGGCTAGCAGTCATTTCTTTGCCTACGTTTCCCGTTTGCGCTGGATCAAGCGTTGGGGGTTGATGCGTAACGCCATAGAAGAAAACGTAGCAACCCACTCCTGGGAAGTGGCCACCCTGGCCCACGCCTTGGCCATGATCCGCAACCGGCACTTTGGCGGGCAGGTAAATGCCGACAAGATTGCTGCAGCCGCGCTTTATCATGATGCAACTGAGGTTATTACCGGCGATATGCCCACCCCGGTGAAGTATCACTCCAAGGTTATGCGAGAGGCCTTTGGCGATATTGAGCATAAGGCAGAATCGGAGCTACTGGCGTTGTTACCAGAGGATTTGCGCGAAGACTTTGCGCCTTATCTTCAGGAGTCTCAATTGCCAGAAGGGGATCGCGAACTGATCAAGGCGGCAGATCGTTTGTCAGCCTGGTTAAAATGCCAAGCGGAAGTTCGTGCGGGGAACCGCGAGTTTGAGCCAGCTGAGAGGCAGATCAGGCAAAGGCTTGAGGAAGAAGGGTTGCCGGAGGTGAACTACTTTATGGAGGTGTTTGCGCCAAGCTATGAAGAGCCTTTGGACAACCTGCTGGGATAGGGCCCAGCAGGTTGTGTTTGCTTCACGCTTGCAACAATCAGGAGTTGCTTGCGCTACCCACTATGCCGCCACGGAAACCATCACGTTGCAGTGATTGGCGAACAGCATCTTCCGGGCTTCCGGCCAGTTCCCGGAACATACCCATAGAACCAAGCAGAGCAGAAGACTCGTAAGGTACAAATACCCGCTCGCCGTCTTTTGCCATGTTCGGAAGCACCTTGATGTAGCTTTGCCCCAGCAGGTAGCCGATAACGGTCTGCTTGTTTTCTTCTGTATCGCCCATGGCACTCAGTACCAGGCGGATGGATTCCTGCTCACCCTGGGCTCGCAAAATGGCCGATTCTTTATCACCCTGAGCGTTAAGAATGGCAGATTCACGTTGGCCCTGAGCCTTGGCAATGGCTGCAGATTTTTCACCCTCGGCCTCGGTCACCGTGGCCCGGCGTTTACGCTCGGCGGCCATCTGCAGGCGCATGGCCTCTTCAACTTCTTCCGGCATACTGATGTCCTGAACTTCCACCCGGGTCAGCTTTACGCCCCACTTTGAGGCCGCTTCTTCCATTTCAGCCTGAATGGCGTTGTTCACTTCAGCGCGGGATTCGAACAGCTTGTCCAGTTCCATTTTGCCCACGACTGAGCGCAGGGTGGTTTTAGCCAATACTTCTACCGCCTGGCTCATGTTGGCCACTTCGTATACCGCACGGCGGGGGTCGATGATCTGGTAATAGAGCGCGCCATTGATCTTCACAGTCACGTTATCGGTGGTTACTACTGGCTGGCCCGGGAAGTCCATGACCGTTTCCCGACGGTCGATGCGGGTTTCGTCAGACATCATCGGGTGGTATTCCTCGCCCATGCGCATGTAGCGGATCATGGTGATGGGGCGGGGTCGTTCGACAAAGGGAATAATGATGTTCACACCACTTTCCAGAACGCGATTGAAAGAGCCCAGACGCTCAATAACCATCACTTCTGACTGCCGGATAATCACCAATCCTTTTGCGATGACAAAGACGCCGATAGCGACAACAATCAGGCTGATGATCAGCCCTGGTGTAATAAACGCTTCCATACTTATTGTTCCTTGTGTGTGGCTGAGTGAACGATGGCAGTTGTGCCATCAAACTGTCTGAAAATAACCTCGGTTCCTTCCGGGAAATCGGTGGCGCCGGTATTGTCGTCCCTCAGGCGATAAAAATCGCCGTTGATCTTGATGCCGGTAGCACCATCAAAATCCCGCTTGAGGGTGCGATAGCGCACGCCTTTCTCCACACCGGTACCTGTGGTTCCGTAGGCCACGCCTTTGGGGGAGAAGCGCGGGCGAATCCAGCGAATCATAATGGGTACCAGCAGGCCCGAAAATACGCCCATGCCAGCCAGCTGCCACTCAAACGACATGCCGACGTAGGCCAGTGTGGCGGTGAGAGCAGCGGCTATAGCCAGCGCCAGCAGCAGAAATATGCCATAAGCTAACTCAGCCAGGCCCAGTGCAAGGGCCAGAATCAGCCAAAAATGCGTAAGACTCCATTCCATACAGAAAGTCCGCAGGTTCAGGGTTAAAGAAATCCGCGAGATTGAACTCCCGGAAGGTGGATTGTACCCAAAAGCCCGGGCTGAATCCGAGTGGCCCGCGCGTCGCGTAACATAGAAATTCAAGGCCATAGGCTGTTCAGAGGCAGTTGATAGAGTATCTTCTTTAAGCAGCACAACACACAACAAGAGTGCAAAGCCCATGAAAGATCTGAAAAACAAAGTGGTGGTAGTGACCGGTGCTGGTTCTGGTATCGGTCGAGCTCTGGCGAAAGCCCTGGCAGTGCGGGGCTGCAGGCTGGCGCTGTCAGACGTTAACGAAGAAGGCCTTGCGGAAACCGCAGCTGCAGTATCGGGTTCGGAGGTTAAAACTTACAAGCTGGACGTTGGCGACAAGGATGCGATTTACGCCCATGCAGCGGAGGTGGTGCAGGATTTCGGCCAGGTTAATGTGATCATCAATAACGCAGGCGTTGCGCTCTCTGCCACGGTGAGAGAAATGTCTGACGAAGACTTTGCGTGGATCATGGATATCGACTTCTGGGGTGTTGCCCATGGCACCCGTGCCTTTTTGCCGCACCTGATTGCCTCTGGCGATGGCCATGTGGTGAATATATCCAGTGTGTTTGGCCTGATTGGCGTGCCCACGCAAAGTGCTTACAACGCGGCCAAGTTTGCGGTTCGTGGCTTTACAGAATCCTTGCGTCAGGAAATGAGGATGGCGAAGCAGCCAGTGGCTGTAAGCTGTGTGCACCCGGGGGGTATCCGTACCAATATTGCCAATTCTGCGCGCATGAGCAGGCTGGAGAGCGCGACGGAGTTGCGCAAAGGGTTCGACCAAATTGCCATGACCACGCCGGAAAAAGCGGCCGAAACCATTGTTAAAGGCATTCTCAGAAATGAATCCCGCATTCTGGTCGGGCCAGATGCCTGGGGTATCGATGTCATTAATCGGTTGCTGGGGTCTGCCTACCAGCCACTGGTGGAACGCTTCACCCGCAACAAGCTGATTATCTGATCGCTATTATCGGATTGTGAAGAAAGGCGGGTATGCCGGCTGCTGGCATACCCGCCCAAGTGCGGTATCCTTGAACTGGAAACCCCATCCTGCACGGAGCCGCATCCCGTTATGTGCGAACTACTGGCCATGAGTGCCAACACCCCCACCGATCTTTGCTTCAGCTTCACCGGCCTGACCCGCAGGGGCGGCGACACCGGCCCTCACAAGGACGGCTGGGGTGTGGCTTTTTATGAGGGCAAGGGTGTGCGGGCCTTCCACGATGTGGACGCCAGCTCGAACTCACGGCTTGCCGAAGTGGTGCAGACCCACCCCATCAAAAGCGAAGTGGCCATCTGCCATATCCGCCAGGCCAATGTAGGTGACATTTGTCTGGCCAATACCCACCCGTTCAAACGCGAACTCTGGGGCCGCTACTGGGTTTTTGCCCACAATGGCCAGCTTTCCGAGTTTCAGCCATCATCGGGTTTCTACGAGCCGGTGGGCGACACAGACAGCGAGGCCCTGTTCTGCGATATTCTCAACCATCTGCGTAAGCAATGTGACCGGGATGAGCCGATAGAGGTTATTACACAACACTTGGTAGAGCTGTCGCAGGGGTATGCGGAGCAAGGCGTTTTCAACTTACTGCTGAGTAACGGCGATTGGCTGTTCACCTACTGCAGCACCAAAATGGCCAGCATTACCCGTCGCGCACCTTTTGGCCCCGCGAGGTTAAAGGATGCCGACGTGATTGTGGATTTCGAATCAGAAACCACCCCGAACGATATCGTCAGTGTGATTGTAACCGAGCCCCTGACCAGCGATGAGAAGTGGGATGTTTACCAACCCGGTGAATGGCGTTTGTGGCGGAAAGGGATAGTGGAAGCCAAAGGCATTGCAGCGAACGCGCAGAGCGCGGGGGCTTGAAACTGGGCAGGCCGGCTCTTTCTGGCCAGCCTGCGTGTTTGCACCCGTGAATTACTGCAGGGTTTTGCGATTCCCGCCTTGGTACTGAGGCGCTATATAAGACTGGATCTCCTCCTTGAAACGTGCGATCAACTCGCTGTTATCATGATCCCACGGATGGTACCCCGGCTTGAAGTAACTGAGCCATGTGGGAATCAGGCTTGAGAAGGTGCCGTTCCTGCCCCATGTACGCCACAGGCCCTTGGCGGTATCGGATAACGAGAAGCCTTTGGCATCGTTCAGCATCAATCGGCCGGTGAAATAAGAGGCCATGACCCCTAGTGCCGCTGTGCTGAACACCAGATAAAAGGTTCTTTCGGCGTAGGTGCCCCCAACTTCCTGAAACACATCGTAAGCCACCGCCTTGTGCTCGGTTTCCTCGATTGCGTGCCATGCCCAGAGTGGGCGCATGGTTTCATGCATGCCCTCACGAATATCGTCACGCTCAAGGAGCATATCGGCCATCATGGCTGTCATATGCTCCAGAGCACAGGTAATGGCCAGCTGATGACGCTTAGGTAGCATTTTGGCGACATCCAGAACGACCGTGAGATGCTTCTCCATGTCCTCAATCGGCATGCCCTGATCCCGCACATGCTGGTTCATGGCCATATGCTCCAGGGAGTGCATGGCTTCCTGACCAATAAATCCCCGCACTTCGGCTTTCAGTTTTGGATCGTGAATCTGATCACGGAAAGCGCGAACGGAATCCACAAAAAACTGCTCGCCCTGTGGGAACAGCGTTGAAAGTGCGTTCATCATGTGGCTCAGAAAAGGGCTGTCTTCCAACCAGTACTGTGGCACCTGCCCATCAAACTCGAAACCCATGCGCTGGGCCTTGATGTTGACGTTTTCCGGCGTTTTCGATGCCCGGTTAGGTGCGGTGGCCTGCTTTTCGACGGCTTTTGTACTCAGCATGGGTCTACTCCTCACATTGGCTGATGACATGGCCTCAGTGTGTCGGAGTCCACTGTCGGGATGAATGCGAAAGCAGGCCGGTCACCATTCAAAATGGGACAGAGCGGCGGAAAAGTTGGCCAACGCGACGGAACACCAGGTGCAACCGGCCCCACTGCCATGGCTGCAGGCTTCTGCTAGAGTCTTCAACAAGTACTCACTCAGGCAAACAAGGGCAACCTATGGCGATCTCCGGGCCGGAAAAAGAACGGCAGATGCTGGGACTATTCCTGGTGCCAGGCGTTTATATGCGGCTGTTGGCTCAGACCGTAAAGCAGCTCGGCCATAACGAGCGCCTGCTCTACGAAGGCCTGAACTTCAGCTCCGAAGACCTGAAAGCCAACAACAGCCGAGTGTTTGTGACCGATGCCATCGTTATGGCCGAGCGCGCCGTTAAGCTGGCGGGCACAGACGGGCTGAGTTTTGTGCTGGCCCGGGAGTTGCGGGTAACTATTCATGGCACCCTTGGATTTGCCGCGCTAACCAGCCCTACCCTTGCCGGAGCCCTTGATTCGGTTCGCCGTTATCTGCAGCTACGGGCTCCATTTCTGAGCATGAGCCAGGCAGAAACCGAAGACAGCGTGCTGGTGAAACTATGCACAGAATTCGACGTGCCCGGCCTTGCACCGTTTCTGGTAGAAACAGTTTGCACAACACTGGTGATGCTCACCGAACAACTACTCGACCGCAGCGATGCGGAAAACCGCGGATTCTCCACAAGCGACGGCAAACTGCCCGGCGTCAGTGTGCGCCTGAAGGGCCCAGAGCCGGCTTACTACCGCCAGTTTGCAGACCAGTTACCAGTAAAATTCGAGTATAACCAGCCAGACGAACTACTGGTGCTCCCGAAAGCACTGCTGGATGTGCGCATGAGACTGGCCGATGCAGAAGCGTCTCGCATGGCCAGCGATGAGTGTGAGTTCGAATTGCAAAAAGCACTGAAAGAACAGGGCGACCTGGCCCTCGCCGTACGCAACCTGCTGCGCCTGACCCCCGGGCCACTGCCCTCCCTGGAGGTCATGGCAGAACGCTTCTGCGTTTCCTCCCGCACCTTGAAACGCCGGCTGGCGGACCGCGAAACCAGCTACCGTGAAATCGTGGAATCAGTACTCAAAGACCGCGCCATTCAGCTCTTGCGCTACACCAACCAATCCGTAAGCGAAATCGCCTACGAACTGGGCTATGCCGACCTCTCCAACTTCAGCCGCGCCTTCAAAAAATGGACCGGAAAATCCGCCAGCGAATTCCGCGAAGGCGGCCCCGACCCCGCATCGGAATTAGGGCCATGACCAACGTCTAAAGTATTTGGAGGTATCGCAAGAGTCGAAGGACGGAGGGTGGCGCATATTCTCCGCCAGGAAAAAGATGTCTGAGCGAAGCGAGTTATTTTTCCCAAGGAGAATATGCGCCACCCTCCGGCCCAGCACCCAAGTCAAAGACCTTGCAGAACCAACTCCTCAACCCCATATAAAAGTCACAAACAACCGCCCCCCGGAGTAGCAATGATCAACCGCCCAGATACACACAGCAAACTGTTTGGATACCTACTCTGGATCTTTGGATTTCTGGGCGCACACCGCTTTTATTACGGCAAACCCATCACCGGAACCATCTGGTTCTTTACGTTCGGATTCTTTCTGATCGGCTGGATAATCGACTTCTTCCTGATCCCCTCCATGGACGAACAGGCAGACAGCAGGTTTAGAGAAGGCGAAGTCGACTACAACATCGGCTGGCTACTACTTACCTTCACCGGCGTATTTGGCCTGCACCGAATGTACATGGGGAAATGGATCACAGGCATCATCTACCTGCTGACCGGCGGCCTCTTCCTGATTGGAATTCTCTACGACTTCTGGACGTTGAACGAACAGATCTCAGAGCGTAACCGCGAAGTGAAATTCAACTAGCCATATCCTGCTCCAGCTCCACCAAACCGTCCTCCAGATAGTCCAACATCCGCTGGAGGCTCGGTAAGGTGCGGCGGCAGCCGACCAAACCAAACTCCACCTGATCGTTGTAGCTGGTCAAAGTCATATTCAGTGCCAGGCGATCCATAGCGATCGACACAGGGTACATGCCCTCCAGTTTGGCGCCGTTCCAGTAAGAGGCCTCTTTCGGCCCAGGAACGTTTGAAATCACCACATTGAACGTTTGCCACTTCGGAGCCATACCGGTAAGCAGGTGAAACCCCGCCGGCGCCAAGGTAAGCGCGGTATAGTTCAGAATTTCTTCAGGCGACATGTGAGCGTAGCGATCCTTTGCTTCCTGCATGCCCTGATGAATCTTCTTCAGCCGCTCACCTGCGTGGTGTTCGTCCGTATGCAGATTGGCCAGAATAACACCCACCTGATTGCCTTCCGCTTGATCCTCCCCTGGCTTCTGGTACTTGCGCAAAGAAACCGGAACCATCGCAATCAACGGCTTTTCCGGCAGCGCATCCAGATTCATCAAATATGTGCGTAACGCACTGGCGCACATGGCGGTGACCACATCGTTCACAGTGGCATCGTTCGCATGGCAAACGGCTTTTATGCGTTTCAGGCAGTACGACTGAGCTGCGAATCGGCGGGAGCCGGTAATCTTGCGATTAAGGATGCTGCGCGGAGCATGGAACATGGAATTGTAGACAGGGTCCTTGCGAGCCTGATTCACCGAGCGCAGTAACTCCCGTGCGACGGTTGGCACCGTTCCAAGCTGCTTCCCCGATTCCCCCAGTAAATGGCTGATACTCTGCCAGAGAGAGGGGCTGCTTCTGTCCCCGCCTCGCCCTTGCCGTACAGACATATCCCAAACCGGCGGCATGTTGCGTTTTGAGGGATCTGTAGAGAGCATTTTCTGAGTCATGCGCATAGCAGAAATGCCATCCACAAGGGAGTGGTGCACCTTCACGTAAACCGCAAACTGCCGGTCGCCAAGCCCTTCAATAAGGTGGAACTCCCACAAGGGCCGCTCCCGATCCATAAGATGGGAGTGCTCGGCGGAAACAAACGCAAGCAACTCACGTATGCGGCCGGGTGTAGGCAAGGCTTCGAAGCGGAAGTGGTGCTCCAGATCCAGGTGTTCGTCGTGCACCCACACAGGTTGTGCCAAGCGGCTGTCCAGCCGCAGGTTGAAAGGCGCTGTTACTTCCGTATCTTTTCGAAGTTGTTCCGCAAGCCTTGCGACATAATCGTCAGGCGCATCCTCCGGAAACGAAAAAATCTGCAGCCCGCCCACATGCATGGGTTGCTGGCGCTTTTCCAGCCAGAGAAAAAGCTGGTCTGTAGGGCTGAGAGGCTTCACGGGCAGGATCCCTTTTTATGATTGTTTCACTGATCTTACATCAGGTTGCCCGCGAGTGATTCAAGGTTAGGCTGCCACAGCCTCCTGATGTGTTTCCCTTGTTTCCAAAAGAATCCGATTTCCATCGAGAAGCACCGAGTAGGTTTTGACCCTAACCGACTCATCCTCCAAACAGGCACCGGTTTTCAGATTAAAGTGTTGTTTGTACAACGGCGATGCGATGATCGGCTCACCCCCAAGATCCCCCGTGATACCTCGCGCCAGAACATTAGCGCCGCTGAATGGATCTGCATGGCTGATGGCAAAGAGCGCCGGCAGCCGATGCGGCAAATAAAACACCGCCACCGGCCCCTCGTTCGTCCAGACCGCAATTCCGGATTCCGGCACCAGATCATCAACAGTACAAACCGTGTTCCAACAAGTACGAGTTCTCATCTGTATTCTCCTTGAATTTATGTTTTTGGCTTTTCGATATCCAGGTGGACCGAGAGCGTGGTGGTATGGGGTGCCTTTCCGCCGGGAAAAAGATGTCTGAGCGCAGCGAGTTATTTTTCCCAGAGGAAAGGCACCCCGTGCCGCCGCGCGCCCCCACCTGCACAACCAGGCTAAACAGACTCCAAAACAGGCCGCCTCTGCCCCCGCTCAGTAGTCCACTGCTGCACCGGATCCCTCTGCTCTGGCAAGTTCACAAACTCCCGGAACCGCTTACGCTTCCCGGGATCCTCCACAGCCGTTTTCCACTCACACTGGTAAGTATCTACAATGCCGTTCATATGCTCTTCGAGCTCAGCACAGATGCCCAGACTGTCCTCAAGAACCACCTGCTTCAGATACTCAAGACCGCCCTCCAGGTTCTCCATCCACACACTCGTGCGCTGCAGCCGGTCGGCCGTGCGCACATAGAACATCACCACCCGGTCAATGGTGCGGATCAGCTCATCATCAGACAGATCGGTGGCAAACAAATCAGCATGGCGCGGACGCATGCCGCCATTACCGCAAACATAGAGATTCCAGCCGTTCTCGGTGGCGATCACCCCGAAATCCTTACTCTGCGCTTCGGCACACTCACGGGTGCAGCCAGATACCGCCATCTTCACCTTGTGCGGTGCCCGCAGGCCCTTGTAGCGATTCTCCAGAAGGATCGCCATGCCCACGCTGTCCTGCACGCCATAGCGGCACCAGGTGCTGCCAACACAGGATTTCACCGTGCGCAGGGACTTGCCGTAGGCGTGGCCAGTCTCGAAGCCAGCTGCAATGAGCCTCTCCCAGATCACCGGCAACTCACTGAGTGTGGCGCCAAACAGGTCAACCCGTTGGCCGCCAGTGATCTTGGTATACAGGTCGTACTCTTTGGCCACCTCGCCCAGCACAATCAGCTTATCGGGCGTGATCTCCCCGCCAGGAATGCGCGGCACAATGGAATAGGTGCCGTTTTTCTGCATGTTGGCCATGAAGGTGTCGTTGGTGTCCTGCAGCGGCACATGATCGGTGGCCAGAATATGCTCATTCCAGCAGGTGGCCAGAATGGAGCCGACGACCGGCTTGCAAATGTCACAGCCATGGCCCTTGCCGTGCTGGCTGATCAGGGTGCGGAAGCTGCGGATGCCGTTCACCTTCACCAGGTGGAACAAGTCTTGTCGGCTGTAGGGGAAGTGCTCACACAGGTCCTTGCTGACTGCCACGCCGCGTTTTTCCAGCTCGTTGTCTACGACGCTCTTGAGCAATGCGGTACAGCCCCCGCAACCGGTACTGGCCTTGGTCTCAGCTTTGACGCCGGCAAGATCGCTGCTACCAGCATCAATGGCACAGCAAATGTCGCCCTTGGTGACGTTGTGGCAGGAACAGATGGAAGCGGATTCCGGAAGCGCGTCGGGGCCCAGCGCCGGCGCACCGCCCTGGCTCTCCGGAAGGATCAGGGCTTCCGGATTGTCGGGTAGCGCTATGCCGTTCAGTGCATACTGCAGCAGAGTATCGTAGTAGCTGTTATCGCCAACCAGAATGGCACCCAGCAGTGTTTTACCGTCTTCGCTGACAACCATGCGGCGGTAGTGGCCCGTTTGTTCGTCGTTAAAGCGTATGTTGCGGGCGCCGGGCGTCTGGCCATGGGCATCACCGATGGAGCCAACATCCACGCCCAGCAGTTTCAGCTTGGTGCTCATATCGGCACCGGTAAAGGCAGCGTCAGAGTCGCCATTCAGCGCGGATGACAGGGTGCGGGCCATGATATAGCCGGGCGCGACCAAACCAAAAATCCTCTGGTTCCAGAGCGCGCACTCGCCAATGGCATGGATATGCGGATCGGAGGTGGTGCACTGGTCGTTCACGACGATGCCGCCACGCTCGCCCACGTCCAGGTCACTGGCTCGCGCGAGCGCGTCTTGCGGACGAATACCGGCGGAAAATACGATCAGATCGGTCTCCAGATGGCTGTCATCGCTGAAGTTCATGCGCAGCCGCGCGTTCTCGCCCGCAACGATGGCGGTGGTGGCTTTCTCGGTGTGAACCTGAACACCCAGCTCTTCAATTTTGTGGCGCAACAGCGCACCGCCGTCGGCATCCAACTGCACCGGCATCAGGCGGGGGGCGAATTCCACCACATGGGCCTGCAGGCCGAGACTTCTTAGCGCATTGGCGGCCTCCAGACCAAGCAGGCCACCGCCTACTACGACGCCGGATTTGCCCTCTTTGGCGCTGGCGCGAATGGCGTCGAGATCGTCCAGGGTTCGGTATACAAAACAGTGGGGGTGCTCGCGGCCTTCAATCGGCGGCACGAACGGGAAGGAGCCAGTGGCCAGCACCAGTTCGTCATAGTGGTATTCGCCTTTCGGTGTGACCAAGGTACGCTGATCCCGGTTCAGGGCGGTGACCGGTTCATTTAAATGCAACTCAATACCTTGCTCGGCGTACCAGTTCTCCGTGCCCATGGCGAGATCAGCATGGGTAGAGCCTGCGAAGTACTCAGACAGGTGAACCCGGTCGTAGGCCAATTGCTTCTCTTCGCCGAAAACCAGAATGTCATAGTCCGATGCCGCAGAGCTGGCGACAAATTGCTCGATAAAGTGATGGCCAACCATGCCGTTGCCAATCACGATCAGGGTTTTCTTGCTCATGGTTTTTCCTCTCTTCATGGGCAGCGCTTCAGGCCGCTGCTTCGCAATAGGGTTTGCCAAAGGGCAACTGAGCCCGGAATGGTTGGATGTCGGTGTTGTCGTTAATCAGCTCCTGGTACCACGGGCCCTGGCTTGTGTTGCCCATCAGAATGGCGCCAACCAGCCGGTTGTCGCGAACCAGCAGGTGGTTGTATCCGCCGGTTGTAATGTCTTGCCAGATCAGGGATTCGGTATGCTCATCGGGTGCCTGCTTGCCACAGGAAAAAACGGGTATGCCGCCGATCTTGAGCCTGGTGGCGATTTCAGAAGGCTGGTATGTCGCGCTTCTGGTTGTTCCTGCCAGTACGCATGCCAAGGTTTTTGCGTGCTGGTAACCCGGCTCCACAAGCCCATAGGTTTCGCCGTTGAACTCGCAGCACTCGCCAATGGCGAAAATGTCTGCAGCGCTGGTTTGTAGCTGAGCATTGACCTGTATGCCGCGCCCGCAGGCCAACCCGGCGTTTTGTGCCAGTTCACGGTTGGGCTTGATGCCGGTAGCGATGACAACGAGATCCGTGCTGATCAGAGTCTGGTCGTTCAGTTGAATGGCAAGAACACGTTCTTGCCCCAGTATCCGGGTGGGGGATGTGGACGTCAGAATATGCATGCCGCGTTTGGTCAGGGCGTCAGACAGAAGCTTGCCACTGTCCGGGTCCAGTTGCCGGTTAAGGAGATGACGGCTTCGGTGCAAAACGGTGACATCCATGCCCCGGCGCAGCAGACCTTCGGCAGCCTCAAGCCCGAGAAATCCGCCGCCAACCACGATGGCCCGCTTCCGGCTTTTGCTAAGCTCAATCAGGGTGCGAGTGTGGTTAAGATCGCGAAAATTCATGACGCCGCCCAGTTCTTCGCCGGGAATACCCAGACGGGCGGGGCTGGCTCCGGTTGCAATAACCAGTGTGCTATAGCTGTAAACACGACCTGAGCTTGTCGTCACCCTGTGTTCATCCGGAGCGATAGCCTCGACTGCTTCACCGTGATGAACCTGAATGCCGTGATGGGCAAACCAGGCGTCTGGCTTCAAGGGCAGGCTATCCTCTTGGGTGTCTCCGCTGAGCAGGGCAGAAAGCTGAACACGGTTGTATGCCGCATAGGTTTCGCCGTTGAACACAATGATATTCCGATAGGGGGTTGAGGCTTTGCTCACCAACTCTTCAAGGAATCGTTGAGCCACCATTCCGTGGCCACAGACGATCAATGTCGGTTCCATTTTCCGGATCATCTTTGCACCTATGCCCCGCTTAAAACCAAAAAAGCCGGAGCATCTCGTCCCCTCGGGGAATCGATGATCCGGCGCCAATGCCATCAATAGTTTTCTGGAAGCTCGGCCGAATCCTTGGCCGTAACAATCGTCCTTGAATTGTATAAAGCGATGTTCGTGCCAAATTACAAAAACCCTTAAAATCAATGCGTTGATGTTTCCTTGATAGGTGTGGAGCTTGGGTATCCGGTTTTTTTGCACCTTGCAGGAGCAGGCTGCACGACTTTGATGCGTTTTTGCTGGCGCGGTAATTGCTCCGGTTTCCAGTGATGCAGCAATGTGACTACACCCGGAGTTTTGAAATGGATATCAGCAAGCGTCGACACAACCTTGTCCAGCCCTCGGCTGAGGCGTACCTGATCGCATCGCGGCGGTGCGAGCTTATGAACCTCCAGTATTTTTTGCAGATGGGGAAGCTGGTGCAGAGCATCAGCAATCTCGTGCACGGGCTGCAGCGGGAACGCGGAGCGTCCTCCATTTTTCTGGGATCGGGTGGTGAAAAGTTTGGCCTGGAGAGAAAAACCATGGTCGCTGAATCGGAGTGTTTGTATATCGTTTTCAAGCGGGCACTGGCTGAGATCCATGAAGAGTTGACGACACACCCTGTCAGCAGCCACTTGCTGGCTCATATTGCCAGTGCCCTTCATGGGCTGGAGAGCCTGACAGCGCTGCGCGTGCGGGTGAAAGCCCGGGCACTGTCGGTGCCAGAGACAACCGAGTCCTACAGCACGCTTATCCAGCGGCTGATTACTGTGGTTTTCGAAGCGGCGGATACTGCCGTAGATCCCTCGCTTGCGCGTTTGCTGGTGGCTATGGTGCATCTGATGAAGGGCAAAGAGTTCTGTGGTCAAGAGCGCGCAGCAGGCTCCGTCGGATTCTCCACAGGACGCTTTGACAGTGCACTGGGCCGGCGCATGACGCACCTTGTTGAAGCGCAGGGGCGGTGTTTTGAGGTGTTTGTCGAGTTTGCCGATGAGCAGAGCGGCCAGCTACTGAAGAGCCTGCTTGCTCATGAGCGGGAGCAGGAAGTGGAGCGTCTGCGGCGGTTCGGATGCGCCATCGGCCGATACAAACCTCTGGACCCGGAACATGCTGATCACTGGTTTGCGCTAATGAGCGAGCGTATGGATGAGCTCAAAAAGGTAGAGGAATCGGTGGAAAACAGTTTTCATGGGCGCTGTGCCGAGCGCTATGCAGACGCACGGAACTCACTGGCACATCATGAGGTACTGATTGCAGCACTTGAGCAGCCAGAAAATTCTGTGCCGTCCATGTTGGTACTCTGTGAGCCAGACAACAGTGGGCAGATCCAGTCAGGCGAAGTCTGGAACAGCGACGGTATTGGTCAACAATCTGGACGATCAATTTTTGACCTGGTGCAGGCACAGTCACGTCGGCTTCAACAGATGAGCGAGGATTTGCAGAGTGCCAAAGACGCTCTGGAAGAGAGGAAAGTTCAGGAAAAGGCGGTCTTGTTGTTGATGCGTCACCGCAAAATCAACAACGATGACGCTCATCGGGTTTTGCGAAAGCTGGCCATGGATCAGGGTAAAAAGCTGCCCGAGGTTGCTCGGGCACTGGTGTCTATGGCTGATGTGTTGAAGTAAGCGACCTGTTCAGGCCTTCGCCGCCGGAGCGGTGTCTTTGTGCATGTTTGTGCCAGTCGTTTGATTATTCCGGCGTGGGGTGATGCTTTCCAGCTTGCGTTGCTTCTCATAGAGAAACTTCAGAACCTCCTGCCGGTAGTGCACGTAGGTGGGATCATCCGCCAGAGTGACCCGGTTACGGGGCCTTTTCAGGTCGATATAAAGATCTTCCCCGACGGCCGCCGCGGGGCCGTTGGTCATCATGATAATGCGGTCAGACAGCAACACGGCCTCGTCCACATCATGGGTAATCATGATCACCGTGTTGTTCAGCTCTTGCTGGATTTCCATCAGGGAGTCCTGGAGGTGAGCCCGGGTCAGCGCATCCAGAGCGCCAAAAGGCTCATCCATCAGCAGCACGCTGGGCTTCATTGCCAGTGCCCGGGCGATGCCAACCCTCTGTGCCATGCCACCTGAAATTTCCCCCGGCCGCTTGTTGGCAGCGTGGGCCATGTTTACCAGCTCCAGGTTGTGATGGATCCAGCTTTGACGCTCCTGTTTTGTCATGGACTTACGGAATACCTGTTGCACCGCCAATTCCACGTTCTCGTACACCGTCAACCAGGGCATCAGAGCATGGTTCTGGAACACCACGGCCCGCTCTGGCCCGGGAGAGTTGATCTCATGGCCATCCAGAATGCATCCGCCCTTGGTAGCTTGCAGCAGGCCGGCGACGATGTTCAGGACTGTGGATTTACCGCAGCCGGAATGGCCAATCAGGGAGACAAACTCACCTTTTTTGATTTTCAGGTTGATGTTACCCAGTGCAATAAAGGAGCCCTTGGGTGTATCAAAAGACATTTCCACGCCGGTCAGTTCCAAATGGGGCTTGCTCATAAGTTTCTCCGTTACTCGTTCCACGCAATTTTCTTCTGAAGCGTCAACATGATGCGATCCAGTACAAAGCCGATAAAACCGATGGCCAGCACGGCTGCCATGATCCGGCTCAAGGACTGGCTGCTACCGTTCTGGAACTCATCCCAGACAAACTTGCCAAGCCCGGGGCTCTGCGCCAGCATCTCAGCAGCAATCAACACCATCCAGGCAATGCCGAGCGAGACGCGAAGCCCGGTGAAGATTATGGGTATCGAGGATGGAAGAACGACCTTCATCACGTGGGTCCAGAATGACAACCGCAGAACCCGCGAGACATTCAACAGGTCGGGATTCACCGCAGCTACGCCAACGCCTGTGTTGATCAGGGTGGGCCAAAGGCTGCACAGGGTGACGGTGATCATCGAGGTGAGGAATGACTTCTCGAACATCGGGTCTTCACTGACGTAAGTAGCCGATACCACCATGGTGACCAGAGGTAGCCATGCTAGTGGCGAAACGGGTTTGAATATCTGGATCAGTGGGTTGATCGCTGCTTGAAGGTGCCGGTTAAGACCCAGCACTATGCCCAGTGGGACGGCGATCGCCGTTGCCAGAAGGAAACCCGCCATGACGGTGATCAAGCTGGTGGCAATCTGGTCCACAAACGTCGGGGCACCGGGGTAGCTTCGGATCTTAACTTCGGCGTCTGGGTTTTTAGCCAGAATTCGAGCATTTCGATCCTCCTGCATTATTACGAACTTGTCCGCCCGTTCCCTTTGATTGATGTGCTCCTGCCAGAGCTGTCCGCTCTGCTCCCAGACTTGCACCGGGCCAGGGAAGGAGCCCAACGAGGTGTTCACCTGGGGTGCAGCCAGATGCCAGAAACCGAGGAAGACCAGAATGCCGACCATCGGGAGTACCAGCTGCTTGCCGGTTCGGGCCAGCTCCATGCCAGTGAATCGATCTGTCAGTGCTTTCAGCCCCCCGAAACGTCGAATTCTGGAGCTTGTGTTCATTAGTGTGCTCATGTGGTTCTCCTGAGAACGGCGCGTTAAGGGGTATCGGAGCCTTTCAGACCAATGGCAAAACTGTTGATGTAGGCATTGGGTTGGCGCGGGGTAAAGGTGACACCATCTATCAGCTCTCCCTGATGGGGGCGGGAGAAGTTTTCCTGGCTGAAATCGGGGAAATCTTCAGCCTTCATCAAACCATCGTCGATCAGGGATTGGGCTGCTTTGGCGTAGATGTCTCCGCGGTAAACCTGTGCGGCCGTTTTCATATACCAGTCATCCGGTTTGGCCTCGGAGATCTGGCCCCAGCGGCGCATCTGCGAGAGATACCAGATGGCATCGGACGGATACGGGTAGGTGGCGTAGTGGCGGAAGAAGACGTTGAAATCTGGCACGCCCCGGACATCGTCTTTTTCGTATTCGAAAGTGCCTGTCATGGAGTTGGCAATGACTTCGGCATCTGCGCCCACGTAGCTCGGGCGAGCAAGGATCTCGACGGCCTCTTCCCGGTTGGCGTTGTTGTTTTCATCCAACCAGTAAGCGGCGCGAATCAGGGCGCGCAGCAGGTGCAAGTGGGTATTGGGATTCTCTTCGGCCCAGGCCTGACTGACACCGAATACCTTCTCCGGGTTGTTGGGCCAGATCTCGTAGTCGGTGATCACCGGAACGCCTATGCCCTTGAACACGGCTTGCTGGTTCCAGGGCTCGCCCACGCAATAGCCCTGAATGGTGCCAGCTTCCAGAGTGGCGGGCATTTGTGGAGGCGGGGTTACAGAAAGGTGCACGTCTGCATCAAGGGTGCCGCTGGTATCGCCGCTCTGAGGGGCGTAGTAGCCAGGGTTCAGGCCACCTGCCGCCAGCCAGTAGCGTAGCTCGTAGTTGTGCGTGGAAACCGGGAACACCATGCCCATGCGAAAGCGTTCGCCCTTCTCCCGGGATTGCTCTACTGCCGGTTTCAGGGCACTTGCGCTGATCGGGTGCACCGGCTTTCCGTCCTTCTCAGGAATGTGCTGGCGCATGGTCTCCCATACACTATTGGAAACGGTAATCGCGTTGCCGTTCAGGTCCATGCTGAGCGCAGTAATGATGTTGGCCTGAGTGCCATAGCCAATGGAAGCGCCCAGTGGCTGGCCTGCCAGCATGTGAGCGCCGTCCAGCTCGCCGGTGATAACTCTGTTCAGCAGCACCTTCCAGTTGGCCTGTGCTTCCAGTTCAACGAATAGGCCTTCGTCCATAAAGAAGCCCTGCTCCCAGGCAATGGCCAGAGGCGCCATATCGGTCAGTTTGATGAAACCGAGCTTCAAATCCGGCTTCTCTGGTGGGCCAATCTCGGCCTGGGCCATGCCGGCACTGGCCATAAGGGAGACTGCAGCAGCCAGCCCAGCCAGTCGGCTGAATGATCCTGCGGCCATGTTCAGTGATGTTTTCATGAATTATCTACCTCGTGGCATTCTTTCAGACAAAAAAATACCTGCCCTCCGCTGTCGGAAGGCAGGCACCTATGCCCGTTTAATCTGAGTGGTCTCGAATGTTCAGGGTGGAGATTGCACAGCTTGTGCCAGTGATAAAAAATAATTTAAAAACAGTTTGTTAGTGTTGTTTGTCAGGTTTTAGGCGGAATTTTAGAAAGGTTTTTCTGGTTTGCTTTAGTGCAGGATTGAGTGGTTTTGCACCATTGTGAATCGTTGGAGACGTGCCAAGCGAGAGTCTGTCGCAGGTACGTTATGGGCGCGCGGGCCCTGTACGCAGCGTTTCGGGGGCAGGTTCATGGTTTGTGGGGCAGCGCTGGCCTTGTTATTGCAGTTCGCATCTGGGTTTTGAGCAAACAGTGATCAAACACAGGCGAAGAGGTAGCAGCGTGGATTCCAATATCAAACCGGCTGACAGCATTCAAACCACGTGCCCATACTGTGGTGTGGGTTGTGGTGTGGCAGCGACACCTTCTGAAGTGACTGGCGACAAACGCCACCCCGCCAATCAGGGCCGGCTGTGTGTTAAAGGCTCAGCGTTGCATGACACCCTGGTACCTGCCGGAAGGCTGTTGAAACCCCGAATTGAAGGTGAGGAGCGAAGCTGGCCCGAGGCGCTTGCCGCAGTGTGCGGTGCCATTCGCGATGCTGTTGATCAGCACGGCCCGGGGTCTGTGGCTCTGTACCTGTCGGGTCAGCTGTTAACAGAGGACTATTATGTTGCCAATAAACTTGCCAAAGGGTTTATTGGCACACCCCATGTGGATACCAACTCGCGGCTTTGTATGTCATCAGCGGTGGCAGCCCACAAACGGGCGTTCGGTGAGGACTGTGTTCCCGGCTGTTACGAGGATCTGGAACTCGCGGATCTTCTGGTGCTGGCGGGCAGCAACACCGCCTGGGCCCACCCTGTGCTCTATCAGCGTATGCAGGCATCACAGCGTGCGGGCCGCCGAGTAGTGGTCATTGACCCCCGGCGAACCGCCACGGCAGACCTTGCAGACCTCCACCTCAAGCTGAAACCGGGCACAGACACGGTTCTTTTCAACGGCTTGCTTGCGTGGCTGTCACAACACGGGGCGACAAATCCTGACTATATTGCGAAGCACTGCAGTGGCTTTGAAGAAACCCTTGCCTGCGCACTGGAGGTTGCACCCTCGGTGGCTTCAGTTGCCGCCCAATGTGATCTTTCCGGGCATGAGGTTGAGCAGTTCTATCGGTGGTATGCCGATACACCTCGCACTGTGACAACGTTCTCCCAGGGGGTTAACCAGTCGGCAGCCGGTACCGACAATTGCAACGCCATTTTCAACTGCCATTTGGCCACAGGCCGTGTTGGCAAGCCAGGTGCCAGCCCTTTTTCCCTGACCGGCCAACCGAATGCCATGGGGGGCCGGGAGGTAGGCGGTCTGGCGAATACCCTTGCCGCACATATGGAATACGACACCCCGGGAGCCCGTGAGCGTTTGGCCGGATTCTGGGGTACAGATCGCCTTCCGGAGGCGCCCGGGTTCAAAGCCGTTGAGCTCTTTGAGGCAGTGCATCGAGGTGATATCAAGGTGCTCTGGATTATGGGCACCAACCCTGCAGTCAGCCTGCCGGATTCGGCGCGGGTTTGTGAGGCTTTGGCAGCTTGCCCGACGGTGATCGTGTCTGACTGCATGGCGAATACGGATACCACAGCCTTCGCCAATATATTACTGCCGGCGGCTGGGTGGGGTGAAAAAGACGGAACCGTGACCAATTCGGAGCGCTGCATTTCGCGCCAGCGATCTTTTCTGCCTTTAACTTCCGAAGCTCGCCCAGACTGGCAGATACTGACGTCGGTTGCGCGGGAGCTTGGGCACGCTCAGGCCTTTCAGTATCAGCGTCCGGCAGATATTTTTCGGGAGCACGCGATGCTCTCCGCCCTTGCTTGCAAGGCTAGCGATGGGCGTCAGGTGTTTGATATCGGCGTTTTGGCCCAGTTGACAGATGCTCAGTATAACCAGCTGGAACCTGTGCAGTGGCCTGTGTCCATGGGTGCGGCGGGTGATGTAACCGGCACACCCCGGCTGTTTTCTGACGGGCGCTTTGCCACGGATAACGGGCGCGCCCGAATGGTGCCCATTTCTGCAGGGCTGCCCTGCCAAGTCGTAACCTCACGCTATCCACTTGTGGTCAATACCGGCCGTATTCGTGATCAATGGCACTCCATGACGCGCACGGCACTGGTCTCCCGGCTTCTGACGCACCGCCAGGAACCTTCCATTGAAATCCATCCGGACGATGCGCTCCACTATGGGATCAGTGACGGAACCTTGTGCCAGCTCACCGGGCCAGGGCCTGAGGCATTTCTTGGTCGGGCTCGGCTGACAGCGGATCAACGCCCCGGAGAGGTCTTCATACCGATTCACTGGAGCGGATGTTTTGCCTCGCAAAGTGTTGCAACAAATCTGATTGCTGCGGTGACCGATCCGATCTCTGGCCAGCCAGAAAGCAAGCACGGTATTGCCAGCCTATCTAGCCTTGCGAGCCGATGGCAGGCTCGGCTGATGCGTCGCGGATCCGGAGGAGGGCTGGGGGCACTGGCGGGACTCTGTGATTATTGGTGCCGCCAGCCACTGACCCATAGTACGAGCTGGTGGCTGGCCGGTAACCAGACGATGGACTGGGGCAGTGATGCGCAGAGTTGGCTGGGGGGAGAGCCACAGCTAATTATGGCTGATGCGGCGCAAGGGCGCTTCCGGGCAGCGCACGTAGTTGATGGCCGGTTGGATGCTGTTCTTTTGGTTGATCGTGAGGCGGATCTTTTGCCGGACCTGGCGTGGTTGGATCAGTGCTTTTCGGCTGAACGTTTGAGCGCTGATCAGCGACAGTGTTTGCTTGCGGGCCGGTCTGTGGAAACGGAAGAAATCGGGGCCCTGGTGTGCAGCTGCTTTCAGGTGGGTGACCGCCAGATTGCCAGTGCCATCCGCCGTGGGCACGCGACACTGGAAGCCTTGGGGCGCACTCTAAAGTGCGGCACCAACTGTGGCTCCTGTGTTCCGGAAATTCGTGAGTTGTTAGCGCACCCTGCGTAGCATAGGCATGGGGACTCGGTAGCGCTGCCCGCTGAATCTGCCTGTGCCGTCGACGGTGCAGGTTTTGCGGTTAACCCGCGTAATCTCGCCCTGAAATTCCCGCAAGCCGTGGTCAAAGACCACCGCTTCCCCAATGTTCCAGCCCGCCTTCTGCTTCTTGAGATCCGGCATTTCGAAAGGCTGTTTAGACAGATCAATGCCCAGCTGTTCCGCGTGCTCCGCTAATACCTCCCGTACGACACCAGCCTCTCCATTTTCATGCAGATCATCAAGAATGTTATAGAAGTGCCGGTTGTGAACCGAGCCTGGAAATCTATGGCCCGCACTGTGTTGCAGCAAATGTGCGAACTCGTGGCAGCAGGTGTGTGCCAGCAGATTAAGCGTGTTCAGCTCGCCGCCGAAATATCCGCGCCGGTGAATCTCCCGGCTGGAGAGCCAGCCGCTCGCTGTGGCGGGATGATGCTTGGCCTGAATCATG
>Ga0209075_1000984_pt1 | contig 27355 bp, 20 predicted proteins | sample Stecom2011_FD_187523 | JGI IMG/M metagenome (GOLD analysis project Ga0209075, IMG submission 187523) | Agricultural soil microbial communities from Utah to study Nitrogen management - Steer compost 2011 (SPAdes) (version 2) | ecosystem: Environmental > Terrestrial > Soil > Agricultural land...
AAGTTGTTCCAGCATTCATCATTTATTTGAATAACTTAAAGTTTTCGAAAGGTTTGGCAGTAACCATAAGGTAAGCCCAATTGTTTAATTTTTGATTACCTGTTCCCTTGATTTCACGCATTGTGGATGTATCAAAAAGTTGTGAATAGCCTAATTCTATCGTAATTTCCTCTATAAACTGATACTTGATTGTAAAATCGGCCTCATATCCTAAAAAAGGATCCATTTGAACAATCTCAGGATTTATAGGTCCAGATTCAGTCATTACAGGAGCAGCTGCAAAGAAGAAATGATTCGCTAGTCCGAATGTAAACTTCCCTGTTTTAAAACTAGTTTTGAGATAACCATCAAGAAGACCTACGTTTTTTTCATGATTACCGACATAGAAGTAATCCATAAACCCGTTAAATTTGTGATTTGTTCCATACAATGGTGAAAAAGAGCGATTGATGTCATCAGTAGTTATTTCCTGTGACTTTCCTGAAAGAACTTCACCTCCTAAAGTAAGCTTCCATTTATCGTTGGGTTTATATGTTCCTTCAATATTGGCGTTATAAGCACTTATCCCACGATTTGTTTTATCCATCCCCATTTGATAATAACCATAAGTCGTAATGTCAAACTTAGAACGTTTGTACTCTAAATGAGTTCCAAAAGTTTGTGAATACATTATTGCTCCTTTTTTCACACTGTCTTGAAAGTAAATTCTTTCCATTCCATTGTTTAAAAACAACACGCTTGCAGTAAAGTCTTCCCATTCTTTATTCGCCCATACATATTGAAATGTTTTGTAATTGTTGAGTTCGTAAATAATGTGACTGTTTGAAGGTCTTTCACTGTTGTAAGTCGCTCCTACATCTACACTCCATTTTTTATCGCGAAACTTAACAATCAAGGCATCGTGTCTTCGCGCCTGCATTGCCCAATCTAGTGACCCAAAGATCCTATCATTATCATACGAAATTGGTTGGCGTCCTATTTTAACACTCCATTTTTTATTTAAAAACAAAGATAAATTTGCCTCATAAACGGATAGAAATCCATTGTCATCTACTGCAATATTAGAGGTGTTTCCCCATGTACGAACATCTTGAAGGGAAAGTTTAAATTGAAATTTTTTATGGGTGTAACTTGCTCCAAGTCTCGCTCTTTGAGCAACATAGAAATTTGAGAAATCATTGTCCATAAGCGCTTGTTGGTATCCATTTAAAAACTCACTTCTTACTTTGTATTGGCCCGAAATGTCAAGTTGAGAAAATCCATAAGTGCTGATTAGCATTAGTAGTGTACCGATTATTGTTGTTTTAAGTTGATTCATAACTGTTTCTTTTTTGTAAAAGTGAGTGTTTTATTTAATACCATAACTGATTTTAATCAATTTTATTTATGTTTTATCATACTTATTGGATTTTCATGATTTCAATCATTATTCCTTTAAAGCACCTACTGTAAATTTACCAAAAAAATAAAGATGGAAAACGTTAGCGCTGAATCACGTAAGGTTTTAATAATGAGTGCCCTGGCATTTACAGTGTGTTTTGCTGTATGGATGTTAAATGGCGTGTTGGTTACTTTTCTGGTCGAAAAAGATGTTTATGATTGGAGTCCAACTCAAATAGGGTTACTTATGGGAATCCCTGTATTGTCTGGAGCTTTGTTCAGACTTCCAGTCGGAATTTTAACGGACCGATTTGGAGGAAAACCTATTTTCACTTTATTGTTAATTATATGTGCCATCCCTTTGTTTATTATGTCATTTATGGACAGTTACTGGGGATTCATGTTATGTAGTCTTGCCTTTGGAATTGTAGGTTCTAGTTTTGCTGTTGCAACAACATTTACTTCTGTTTGGTACCCTATAAAGTGGCAAGGTCGCGCACTAGGAATCGTTGGAGCTGGAAATGCAGGTGCTGGAATCACAACTTTAATTGCGCCAACTCTTTTAGAAAACATTACTGTTGGTGGAGAAGTAATCGAAAACTGGAGATGGCTGCCTTCTTTTTACGGTATTGCATTACTCATTATGGCGGTTCTGTTTTTTCTTATCGTGAAAAATAAAAAACCAGAACAAGTGAGTAAAACCTTAAGTGGACTTCTTCAACCGCTTAAACAAATGCGTGTATGGCGTTTTGGACTGTATTACTTTTTAGTCTTTGGTTGCTTTGTTGCTTTTGCACAATGGCTCGTTCCTTATTTTGTGAACATGTATTATACTACATTGATAACTGCAGGGATTTTAGCTGCTGCATTTAGTGTTCCTTCAGGTCTAATTAGAATTCTTGGGGGTTGGTTTTCTGATAAATGGGGCGCACGAAAAGTAATGTACTGGACTTTAACATCTTCAATGGTGATTAGCGCAATGTTGATTTTTCCTAGAATGGAAATCATAACCCCAGGTGCTGGTGTTTTAGCCCAAAAAGATGGAGTTGTTACTTTTGTTTCTGATTCTCTCATAAGCGTAGATAAAAAAGATTATGTTTTGAAATCAGCAGGTAATGTTTTTGATTTTAGTAGTACTGACAAGCGTGTTTTAATTTTTCCTAATAAAGATTCCTGGCACGAACCGGTTGTTCAAGTAGGAGATGAGGTAAAGAAAAAGGAAATGTTGTCCAAAGGAACTACTCGGATATATTTCCAGGCCAATATGTGGGTCGCTGCTGGGTTAATTATTTTGATTGGAAGTATTTGGGGAATTGGAAAAGCCGCTGTGTACAAACATATTCCTGATTATTTTCCCGGAAAAGTTGGGGTAGTTGGTGGAATGGTAGGTGTACTTGGTGGTCTTGGTGGATTCTTTGGACCAATTATCTTTGGTTATCTACTAGAATCAACCGGGTTCTGGACAAGCTCATGGATTTTTATGTTCTTCCTGTCAGCACTGTGCCTGTTTTGGATGCACAGCGTCGTTCAAAAAATGATGAAAAAAAAAGAGCCGGAACTAATGCGGAAATTTGACAATCATTAATAAAATGAGATATAACTCAACCAACCCTCCCGCAAACGATTTTCCCTATCATTTTATAAAACCAAAGATTTTGTAAAATGGTGAAATCTCTTTTTGTTCGTGATTTGCGATGAAGCTAGGTAGGCAAGCTACTCTACGCTTCATCAGATAAGCCAACTAATAATGTCCGAAATGTGCATTAAGTTTTACTAATGAATCCATCGCCAGTGGAATGATTTGCTTTCCTTTTATTTCAATAAGACCATCTTTCTTAAATTCATATAGAAATTTAGAGACTTGTTCTTTTGTTGTTCCAGCAATTTCAGCAATTTCTTGTCGTGTTAAAATGACATCTATGGCCTCGTTTTTTTCATTTATACCATAGGTGTTATAAAGGCGAATTAAAGTGTCAGCAACCAATTCTCTTACACTCATTTGTGCGTGATTTCGTGTTAATTCCTCAGAATGAAATAAGTCATCTGCAAACAATTTCATTAATGTATTCGAAAATTGGATGTCTTGATCTATACAGTTCATAAAAATTGTTTTCGGAACAAAGCAAATTTTTGATGGAGCAATCGTTTGTGCCGTAATTGGTGTGTTTTCTCGGTATAAGGCCCGATGGCCTATAACATCTCCTGCCTTCGAAAGCCGAACAACTTGGACTTTATTGTTGTAACCTTGTTTGTAAACCTTTACCTGTCCTTCATATATAAAGGTAATATCTTCAAAAGGAAGCCCTTCCGAAATAATATTTTGACCTCCTTGTAATAAAATGGTTCTTTTATGCTCATTTACTTGATTAATCAGACTAGCTGTTTCAAGTTGTTTTATTAAACAATTGTTGTTCTTGCAATTTTTGCAATCTGTATTGGGAATTCTCATTGTTATATAGGATATGTAAATGATTATTTCTCGCCTCACTCTAATGAACGAAGCGTTTCATAACACATAGGTATAAATTTTCTAATAGAGGAACTATGACTTATGTCAGTTATTGCTTGTTTCTTGAATGAACTTCAATTCCTTATGGTACTAATGTTTCATCTTTGCAGAAATGTTTTCAATAAAATTGATTATGGAACCGAATGTAATTAGAGTAACAAAGCGTTTTACTTTTGAATTGGCACACGCACTTTATAATTATGATGGGAATTGTAAGTTTTTACATGGGCACTCTTATAAAATGTACGTTACCTTAAAAGGAAAAGTGAAAAGTGATATCGGACATCCAAAAGATGGAATGGTTTGCGACTTTTCTGTATTAAAGAAAATTGTCAATGAAAAAGTAGTTGACGTTTATGACCATGCTTTGGTTTTAAATGTGAATGATAAAAATAAAGAAACCCTATCTCAATTAAATGAAAGAACAATTTTGTTTCCTGTTCAACCTACTTGTGAAAACCTAATGATACATTTTAAAAATGAAATTCAACAGGTACTACCCAAAGAATTGACACTTGCAAAAATTACACTTTATGAAACCGAAGGTTCCTATTCTGAATGGGACCTTAATGACCAGTAGCCTGCTTCTCTCCTCATTTATTTAGAAAGAATATAAATAACTACCTTCTCATTAACTTGATTCAAATCATTTTTTAAGCACTACTATATATAGACTTTAGCAGTATTAAAATTGTTAAAGATGAAAAAAGTAGTGAATAGAAAAATTATTTATTTGATCACACTGGGTCTCTTAATGACTGTGTCAAATAAAATTTCAGCACAAGAATCAGGATCCACATTTACAAAAGAAGAAGTAAAAATAGGAAAATCACTTTTTGAAGGCTCACAACGCCTAAAAAATGGTGGTGCATCCTGTATTTCTTGTCATTCTGTAAATTCCAATGATGTAATTCCTGGAGGTTTGTATGGAATCGAATTAACAGATGCTTTTCAAAAGTATTCAGTCGGACTTTCTGCATGGTTAGGGAACCCTAATATAGCAGCAATGGAAGCTTCTTATCAAAACAATCCTTTAGAAGAGGCGGAAAGAGAAGAGTTGTCCAAGTTTCTCCAGTATGTAATGGAGAATAAAGATACTCAAAACGCATCCGATGGTTTTCTGATGCTTTCAGTTGGAGGCTTAGGAGGATTAGTGATTATTCTAATCCTTGTCAGTTTACTTTGGATGAACCGTAAGCGAAAAATGGTAAAAAGTGAAATATTCAAGCGACAGTCAAAAGCGGCTGATGCCAAGTATTAATACAGATAATTTATAATATTATGAGCTGGATAGAAGATATTATTTCCCCGAAAACGAGAAAATGGGAAGAGTTTTACAGAAACAGATGGCAATATGACAAAATTGTGAGAAGTACTCACGGTGTCAATTGTACAGGAGGATGTTCTTGGCAAATTCATGTGAAAGAAGGAATTGTTGTTTGGGAAATGCAAGCCCTAGATTACCCACAGTTTAATAAAGAAGTTCCACCTTACGAACCAAGAGGGTGTCAACGTGGAATTTCTTATTCATGGTACTTATATAGTCCAATTCGTGTAAAATATCCTATTGTTAGAGGAACACTAATTGACTTTTTTAGAGAAGAAAAAGAGAAAGCTGGAGGTGACCCTGTAAAAGCATGGGCGAATCTTCAAAATAATCCTGAAAAACGTAAAAGATACCAAAGAGCCCGAGGGAAAGGTGGTTTCAGACGCGTTAAGTGGGATGAAATGGTAGAGTTGATCGCAGCTGCTAATATTTATACGATTCAAAAATATGGATCGGATAGAATTATTGGATTCGCGCCGATTCCTGCAAAAAGTATGTTGAGTTATGCTTCTGGAGCTAGATATATTCAGTTGATGGGAGGTGTAAACTTAAGTTTCTATGACTGGTATTGTGATTTACCGAATGCTTTTCCAGAAGTGTGGGGTGAACAAACTGACGTGTGTGAAAGTGCGGATTGGTTTAAATCTAAATTTATCGTTTCAATGGGAGCTAACCTTGGAATGACAAGAACGCCAGATATTCACTTCTTCTCTGAAGCAAGACACAATGGTACAAAAACAGTGGTAATGTCTCCTGACTTTAGTATGGTGGCAAAACATGCTGATCAATGGATTCCAATTCATCAAGGTGCAGATGGTGCATTTTGGATGGCTGTAACGCATGTGATTTTAAAAGAATTTCATGTCGATCGCCAAGTGCCTTATTTCATGGATTATGTTAAAAGATATACGGACTGTCCTTTCTTAGTTAAGCTAGACACTGTTGATGGAAAACTGGTGCCTGGAAAAATGGTAAAAGGGAGTGAAGTCGATAAATACAGCAATGCTGAAAATCCAGATTGGAAGTTCCTTAACTTTAATAGCAGTGATGGGGGATTAGTTTCTCCTCAAGGAACAACAGGTTACCGTTGGCAAGATAAAAAAGGTCAATGGAATCTTGAATATGTTGATGGTGAAACAGGACAAGAATATGATCCAGTATTGACTTTAATTGATAAACACGATGATGTGTTACAAGTTGATTTCGTTGATTATGGTCATGATACAACTTCAAAAAGAGGGGTTCCAGTTCGTTATATTGAAACAAAAGAAGGAAGGATTCCGGTTACAACCATTTATGACTTAACAATGGCACAATTTGGTGTTGGAAGAGGCTTAGAAGGGGATTACCCAACTTCTTATGAAGATGATAAGTCAACTTATACACCAGCATGGCAAGAAATCTTTACTGGAATTGGTCAAAAAGAAATTATTCAATTGGCTAGAGAGTGGGGTTCTACTGCAGAAAAAACGAATGGAGCATGTATGGTAATTGTTGGTGCAGGGGTTAACCACTGGTTCCACGAAAACCTAATGTACCGTGCTGCAATTATGACGCAACTACTTACAGGATGTAATGGTAAAAATGGTGGTGGAATGAATCACTATGTTGGTCAAGAAAAATTAGCACCTATGGATTCTTGGTCAACGATCATGAGTTCTAAAGATTGGGGTACATCTCCTCGTCTACAACAAGGTCCAATTTGGCACTACATTAACTCTTGTCAGTGGAGATATGATGGAAATCAGAAGATCTACAATAAAGTACCTGACAATGAAATCGCTAACAAACACTCAGCAGATTGGGCTGTAATGGCGGTAAGAAATGGTTGGATGCCTTATTATCCTCAATACAATAAGAAAAATACGGATATCGTTCTGGATGCAAAAAAAGCTGGAAACAAAACAGAAGACGAAATCAGAAACTATATTGTTGGACAATTAAAAACAGGTGAACTAGAACATGCAATTGTAGATCCAGATAACGAAATTAACTTCCCTAGAAACTGGTTTATTTGGAAAGGGAATGCAATTGGAACTTCAGCAAAAGGACATGAATACTTTTTAGATCACTATTTAGGAACCCACAGCAATAAAATTGCTGATGAGGTGGCTGAAGATTGTGTTTCAGATATCAAATTCAGAGAAAAAGCTCCAAGTGGAAAAATGGATCTGATTGTTGACATCAACTTCCGAATGGATACCTCTGCTTTATATTCTGATATTGTTTTACCAACAGCATCATGGTATGAAAAAGCAGATATCAACTCGACAGATATGCACTCGTTTATTCACCCATTGTCTGAAGCAATTCCTCCAGTTTGGGAATCAAAATCAGATTGGCAAATCTTCCGTGAATTAGCGAAGAAAGCACAGGAAATGTCTAAGACCTACTTGCCTGAGCCAATGATGGATGTGGTAAATCAACCTTTAGTACACGATACTAAAGATGAAATGAGTCAAACAAAAATGCAAGATTGGTCAAAAGGTGAGTGTGAACCAATCCCAGGAAAAACAATGCATCATATTGTTTTCCAAGAACGTGATTACACTAAAATTTACGATAAATTCATTTCATTAGGTGAAGGTGTTGCGCAAAAAGGTTTAGGTGCTCACGGTGTTAAATACGATTGTGCTGATGTTTACGAAGAAATGACTGAGCAAAAACAACACGTTGTAAAAACTGATGGCAAAGACCTGCCTTCTCTCTATGAAGATGTGGAAGCAATTAACGCAATCTTAAAACTCTCAACTTTAACGAATGGTAAGTTGACCAAAAGAGCTTATGAGATTATGGCTGAGAAAATTGGTAATAAAGAGATTGCAAAATTAGGAGACGGTTACGAGCAAGTAGATTTAAGCTATATGGATTTACAATCTCAACCAAGAAGATATAACTCTTCTCCTTTATGGTCTGGATTAATGCATGAAGGTAGAACTTATGCTGCTTACACTTATAACATTGACTTTAGAGTTCCTTGGAGAACATTAACGGGTCGTCAGCATGTGTATTTAGATCATGATGCATATATCGCATTCGGAGAACATTTACCAACATACAAACCATCACCGACTCCTGAAGTATATGGAGATTTAAGACAAACGGTAAATGATGGTAAGGCAAAAATGCTGAACTGTTTAACGCCTCATGGAAAATGGCATATTCACTCTACTTATGGAGATACTTTAAGAATGTTAACGCTATCAAGAGGTAATGAGCCATGTTGGCTTGCAGAAGAAGATGCAAAAGAACTTGGAATCAATGATAACGACCATGTTGAAGTGTACAATGATCACGGGGTTTATGTGACTAGAGCTTGTGTGAGTGCGAGAATTCCAAAAGGGGTGTGTATTGTTTATCACGCAGTGGAAAGAACGTATAATATTCCAAAATCTCAAATCAGAAGAGGTAAAAATGGCGAACCAAGACGTGGGGGAATGAACAACTCATTTACACGTGTACATCTTAAGCCGAACTTAATGTGTGGTGGTTCTGCACAGTTCACTTACCACTTTAATTATTGGGGACCTGTTGGGGTAAATAGAGATACACACGTCTTAGTTCGTAAAATGGACAAAGTGGAGTATTAAAATTGAAATATTGAATTAAAACATAATATTATGAATGTTAGAGCACAAGTATCAATGGTTTTTCATCTCGACAAATGTATCGGATGTCACACTTGTTCGGTAGCCTGCAAGAATGTTTGGACAGATAGACGTGGAGCCGAATATATGTGGTGGAACAACGTGGAAACAAAGCCAGGAACAGGTTATCCTACAAAATGGGAAGACCAAGATATATATAAAGGAGGTTGGGAGAAAAATGGAGAAACTGTATCCTTGAAAGGTGCAGGAAAGCTAAAAGGACTGAAAAATATTTTTCACAACCCAAATATGCCTACACTAGAGGATTATTATCATCCTTGGGCTTATAAATACCAAGACTTATTTACAGCACCTGAAGGAGATGATCAACCTATTGGAAGAGCAGTTTCTTTAATTACTGGAGAACCAATTGATATTAAATCTGGTCCGAACTGGGATGATGATTTAGGAGGTTCTCCTGATTATGCAAGAAAGGATGTCAACTTCAAAAACATGGAGAAGGCTGATCAAGATGCGATGTTCATGTTGGAACAAATGTCTATGATGTACCTTCCTAGAATTTGTAACCACTGTTTGAATCCTGCGTGTGTAGCTTCGTGTCCTTCTGGAGCAATCTACAAAAGAGGAGAAGATGGGGTCGTACTGATTAATCAAGAGCGTTGTAGAGCTTGGAGAATGTGTGTTACAGCATGTCCATATAAAAAGAGTTACTACAACTGGCACACTGGAAAATCAGAAAAATGTATTCTGTGTTATCCAAGATTAGAAACGGGTCAAGCACCTGCATGTATGCACTCTTGTGTTGGTCGTATTCGCTACTTAGGAATATTGCTTTACGATGCAGATCGTATTCAAGAAGTAGCTGCTTCCGAGGATAAAGACTTATTGCACAATTCTTTTTCAATTTATTTAGATCCTAATGATCCAAAAGTGATTGAGGCAGCAAGAAAAAATGGAATTCATGATTCTACAATTACTGCAGCACAAAAATCACCAATTTATAAGTTTGTTATTGAGTGGGGAATTGCTTTACCGCTTCACCCTGAATATAGAACTTTACCCAACTTGTTTTATGTTCCACCAATGTTACCAGCAATGGCGCAAGTGGATGAGAAAGGTTTGTACCAAACAAAAACCAGTTCAATGTTTGCCGATATTGATCACAATAGAATGCCAATGAAATACTTAGCTTCTTTGTTTTCAAATGGAGACACACACAAGATTACTGAAGTGTATGAAAAACTGTTAGCAGTTAAAATTCACAGAAGAAATCAAACGGTTGGTGATTTAACAGAAGAGCAAAAAGAAAATCTTAAATCAAATACTTCTGTTGGACAAGAAACTGCTAATGCGATTTTCCGTCTTACTTCGTTGGCCACTTTTGAAGAGCGTTTTGTTATTCCTCCAGGACACCGTGAGGAATCAATCGAAATGATTGAATCTACTGCAGATGCTAAAGGAGAAATGGGCTTTGGTTTTAGATTGAAACCAAAAAGAGGTTTATAAAATATTAAGGCTATGGAATATTCACATTATACATTACTTGCAGATATTTTTAGATATCCTGACGAGCACTATAAATCGAAAGTTGCTAAGTGCGAAGAACTCATAATAAAATCATACCCTGAAATTTATGAGACCACTTCTTCTTTCTTTGACTTTGTTCGTACAACTGAACTCTATGAGATTGAATATGTGTTTGGAAAAACTTTTCATATACAAGCTATTTGTTATTTAGACTTAGGTTATGTTTTGTTCGCTGAAGATTACAAAAGAGGTGATTTTTTAGTGAAAATAAAAAATGAACAGGAGAAAGTAAATAATGATTGTGGGATTGAATTAGCAGATAATTTACCCAATGTTTTAACCCTAATGACATTGTTTGAAGATGGAGAATTTCGCGAAGAATTTGCTGAGCGAATTTTATATGTATCCCTTCAAAAAATGTTAGAAGAGTTTGAAGCCTCAAGAGCGATTTTAAAAGATAAAGTGAGGATGAAGAAACAGCGGGTAATTATTATGAAAGACCTCAAAAATGTGAATACCTATTCTTTTATTATTCAGGGATTGTTGGAGATTGTAAAAAGAGATTTTAATATCATTAAAAGACCTGTAGTTCTTGATCCAACCATGAACTCAAATAGAGATGTGCTTTCTCATACCAAAAGAAATTTACCATTTAATTAATTGATATAAACTTAGAAGTTATGGTACTACTTAAAAAACAGAAATTGAAACAAAAAAAGTTCTATTCTATCAAAAGAAAAATGAAATATAGCTTTAGTCTACTACTACTATCTACTCTTTTTATTTTAAACGTTCCTAATGCTATTGGTCAGGATGGAGAGGCTTTGTTTAAACAACATTGTGGTGTTTGTCATGCCATGTCGACTAAAGATTTAGTTGGTCCAGGTATGGCAGGTGTTGGTGAGCGTCGTTCCGAAGAATGGCTCACAGAATGGCTTTTGAATCCTATGAAAATGGTTGAAGACGGTGACGTACAAGCTGTTGAGGTTTACGAGAAGTTTAATAAAGTTCCTATGCCTGGCTTTGATTATTTACCAGAAGGCGATTTAAGTGCCTTGGTTAAATATATCCAAACTGCTGAAGAGGCTCCACAAGGTGCTGCTGCTGCAATAGGTGGGGCAAGCAGTGGGGTTTCGGGTGACACAAAAACAAGATCTAATCGTCAAACGAGCTGGGTGTTCTGGACATTATTAGGTTTGGTTGCACTTCTATTTTTTATAAATAGGTACCAAAAGAGAATTATGGAAAAGCTTGGGCATAATGGATTTCATTCACCTGCTCACGAAAAACCCAAAGCTGTTTTACAATTGATAACATTTGTTTTAGTTGCTACTGTACTTATTTGGCTCCTTATTGAAGGTCTCCAAGCTAACTTATCAATAGTGAATTTGATGAGTTTTGTTATTCTTCCTTATGCTGCTTTTGCTATCTTTTTAATTGGCAGTATCTACAGATATAAAAACAGAGGATATCAAGTATCTTCTTTGTCTTCTCAATTTCTTGAAGGTAAAAAACTCTTTTGGGGTTCTCAACCTTTCCACTGGGGATTGTTGGTGATTTTCTTTGGACACTTAATTGCATTTTTATTTCCATCTGCAATTCTTGCTTGGAACGGTCAGCCTGTTCGTTTACTGATTCTTGAAGTAAGTTCTTTTGCTTTTGGATTATCCGTTTTATTAGGGCTGGTACTTTTAATAAGACGAAGAATGACTTCAAGAATGCTCTTGGTTGTGTCCAACAGAATGGACATGCTGGTATATGTTATCTTATTTGTTCAAGTTCTTTCCGGATTAGGAGTCGCGTTTTTTGTACGTTGGGGTTCATCTTGGTTTTCTTCAGTGTTAACACCGTATTTAAGATCTGTTTTCTCATTCAGTCCTGATGCCGTTGCGGTTTCTGAAATGCCTTGGTTAATCCAAATTCATATTATTTCAGCGTTTGTGTTTATTGGAATTATACCTTTTACCCGTTTCATGCACTTCTTAGTGGCTCCTGTAGATTATCTATGGAGAAAATATCAATTGGTAGTGTGGAACTGGAATCCAAAAGTAATTCGTAAATCAAAACAACATACCTACGGTAAAAAGACGAGAAACCACTAGTAAATTAGTGTTGTCAGTCACCAAATAGTTTACTCATATAGTTTATAATAAGAAAGGTACTTCGGTACCTTTTTTTTGTTTATAAATTTCGGCTTTTATTTTTCAAACCCTATATTTCATTAAGTATATTGACTCAAAAAGATATTCACATTTGATGTTTTCATGGTTTAACCAAAACAGGATATTCTAAAATTTAATCGCTTTTTATTTTCTGCTGTTTCAAACCCTGTTTTTCGTTTTATTGTACGCTATTTCTAGATTGTTCAAAATTTTAACAAACTTTTGTAAATTGATAATGAATTAACTGTGGCTTTATTTCTTGTCTTTTGTGTAACAAATGTGGTTCTCAGTCTGCATACACTAGTATTTAGAATGATTCTAAATTAATTTTAAATAGGATATTATTGTCATGAAACTGTCATTGAATATGGATATTCTGCTAATTTTGCTTCCAATAAGTATTGCGAATTAGTACGTAAATTTGTGAAATTATAAATCAAAATATCTAAGAATCAGATGTTTAACAAGGGAAATAAGGGATTGCTTGCGTTCGTTTTGACGCTATTCATGTTGACAACTTATGTGTCTAGTGCACAGGAAGGTGAGTCAATATTTAATTCAAAATGCGCCACTTGTCATACTCCTCATAAGGACATGACAGGACCAAAGTTGTTTGAAGTTCGCCAGAAATGGGAAGAAGGTGGTGCTTTAGAAGGCTCCCTTCACCAATGGGTGAAGAATTGGCAAGTTGCTGCGGCAACAGATCCATATGCGAAAGAAGCATCAAGTTGGTCGCCTTCAGCAATGACAACTTTTGCAGAGTTAAGCGACGAGCAAATTGAAGCTGTATTCGATTTTGTTGATGCTCAACCTTTGCCTGGTGCAGCTGGAGCAACAGCGACGGGTGCTGGTGACGTTGCAGTTAGCACAACTGTAGAAGAAAACGACTTGGGATGGATCTGGTATATACTAGGTGCTGTTTTCTTGGTGATTATTTTCTCTGTAGGTGGAGTTAGACGTCAGTTGCAAGAATTAGACGAAGAAGGAAGTCAGCCCATCAAATTTGGTTCAAAAGCATGGCTTTTCAAAAATAGAAAATATGTTGGAATGGTTGGTTTTGTCATAGTTATGGCTGGATTTACTTGGTTATTTGTTAAGCTTAATGATATTGGTGTAGTAACCGGTTATCAACCAAGCCAACCGATTGCATTTCCACATGATATTCACGCAGGAATTAACGGAATTGACTGTAAGTATTGTCACAATTCAGCTGATAAATCAAAATCTGCAGGTATTCCAACAACTAACGTTTGTATGAACTGTCACAAGCAGATTCAAGGAGCTGGAGATCAGGTTGAAAAAATCAAAAACATTTACAAATCTGCAGGTTTCTCTCCAGAAGGAGGTGGATCGTATAGTGGTGAAACAGAAAATATTGTTTGGAATAAAGTACACAACTTACCAGACCATGTTTACTTCAATCACTCACAACACGTTGTAGTTGGGGGTATCGATTGTAAGCAGTGTCATGGTGATATGACAAAGCAAAATGAATTACCTCGTGTTGTTCCTGTAGAAGAATTAAATAAAATTGAAGGGAATATCAAACTTAATAAGCCAACTTTAACAATGGGATGGTGTATAGAATGCCACAGTGTTAAAGAAGTATCTTCAGGTCCTCTAGAAGGAAAAGGAGGTTATTACGATGAAATACACAAGCGTCTTCTTGAAAACGATGAGTCCTTGTACGCTAAGTATCTTGAGGATGGTAAAGTAACGGTAGATGAACTTGGCGGATGGGAATGTGCTAAGTGTCACTATTAATTAATTGAATGTTGATAGCTAAATAATATAATGCAATGAGCAGAAAATATTGGAAAGGTCTTGAAGAGTTAAACGAAACTCCTGAGTTTATTGAACTTAGAGACCAAGAGTTTGGTCAAGATGTAGTAAGTGTTGATGAGTTTTTATCTGATGAAAAGTTAGGAGAGTCGTCTACACCAAGAAGAGATTTCTTAAAGTTTTTAGGATTCAGTGTTGCAGCGGCTACTATTGCTGCGTGTGAGGCTCCTGTAACTAAAGCTATTCCATACGTAAATAAACCAGTTGATGTTACTCCAGGTGTTGCTACTTGGTATGCGTCTACTTATTATGACGGAAACTCTTACGCTAACATTCTTGTTAAAACAAGAGAAGGGCGTCCTATTTATATTAAAGGAAATAAAGATTTTGGATTTACTAATGGAGGCGTTACTCCACAAATCCTTGCTTCTGTACTTTCTTTATATAATGAAGCAAGACTACAATATGCATTTAAAGATGGTCAAGGGATCGCTACAGCAGATGCTGACAGTGAAATCATGGCTGAATTAGCGAAAATTAAAACAAAGGGCGGAAAAGTTGTTCTTGTTTCTAATACGCTTGCTTCACCATCTAGCTATAAGGCAGTTGAAGAATTAGAAAGATCGATTACTGGTAAAGTTGCTCCAAAATCAACTTCAGTTCTTACTGAAAATGGAGGTGATGTTCCTAACAATAATGAAGCAGCTGAAACAGTTACTACAGGAGCTCAGTTTGAGCATATTCAGTATGACTCTGTTTCTTACGCGGGGATAAGAAAAGCAAATGAGCTTTCTTTTGGAAAATCTGTAATTCCAGATTACGATTTCTCTAACGCAAAAACAATTGTAAGTTTTGGTGCTGACTTCTTAAGCACTTGGTTACTGTCAACACAGTACTCTGGACAATATTCAGTAAACCGTAGTCCTGATGGAAAATGGATGAATAAGCATTACCAAATTGAATCTAACATGTCAATTACGGGTTCTAATGCTGATGTTCGTTTAATGATTAAACCTTCTGAAGAAGCTGGGTTGTTAGCCGCTTTGATTAAAGAATTAGGAGGGTCATCAAATGGTGTTTCTGCTGCTTTATCAGAAAGAGTAGGAGCTGAAGATATTTCGAAAATTGCTAAAGATTTAAAGAAAGGAAACGGACTTGTTGTTTCTGCTTCTAATAATGTGGGTATTCAAGTTTTGGTAAATAAAGTAAACTCTTTAATTGGAGCTTACGAAACAACTATCAATTTGAATAATCCAGTTCAGATGTTTGCATCTGAAGATGATAAAATGATGAAACTTGTTGCTGATGTTCTTGCAGGTAAAGGACCAGATGCAGTATTCTTCTACGGTGTTAACCCAGTTTATTCTGCTCCAAACGGAGTGGCTTTTGCGGAAGCACTTGGAAATACTACCTTAACAGTTTCTTTAGCTAGTCTAATGGATGAAACAGCTACTAAATGTAAGTTTGTAGTTCCAGATCATCACGCTTTAGAGTCATGGAATGATTACTCACCAAAAGCAAATGAATACTCGCTTGCTCAACCAACAATTCGTCCATTGTACGATACTGTTGCAGCACAAGAGTCGTTTTTGGTTTGGGCAGGGAAAGCTCAACGAGAAGGTAAAGACAGTAAGGTTTATTTCAATTTTATTAAAGAAAACTGGACAGAGAATGGTTTTGCAGGCGCGTCAAACTTTGACACCTTCTGGAACACAACTATTCATAACTCTGTTTTCTCTAATTCTAAAGCAGCTCCTTCAGCGCAAAGCTTTAATGATGCAGCTATTGCTCAAACAGCTAAAAACTTACCAAAAGGTGGTGGTTTAGAGGTTGTTTTATACCAAAAAGCAGCGATTGGTCGTGGAGATCAAGCGGCTAACCCTTGGTTACAAGAGACACCAGATCCAATTACAAAAGTAACTTGGGATAACTATATTACAATGAACCCAACGATCATGAAAGATCAAGGGTACAACGAACACATTGATCAAGAGCATGGATGTACACTTGCATCTATCACAGTTGGCGATGTTACTTATGAATTACCTGTTTATCCTTCACCTGGTCAAGCACCAGGAACTGTTGGTATCGCACTTGGATACGGACGTGGAGAAGGTGGAGCTAACATTGGTAAAGCGGCCTTCCAAACCAAAGAGTATGGTGGAAACGTTATCGATGAAAATGGTAATCCTAAACCAATTGGAAAGAACGCTTTTAGAATGATTCAAACTGCTAATGGTACAATGGAGTACACTGCGGCAGGTTCAATTGAAAACAAAAAAACAAATTATCCAATAGCAACAACTCAAATTCACAGAACTGTGATGGCGAGAAATTCTATTGTTAGAGAAACGACTTTAGATACTTATCTAAATCACTCAAAAGACACTTATAATCCAGCATGGACCTTACAAAAAATTGATGAACATGGTCACCACGTTCAAGCTCCTTTATCAGAGTTTAACTTGTGGGATGATCATCCAGTTGAAAATGTAGGTCACCGTTGGGGAATGACGATCGACTTAAACGCTTGTTTTGGTTGTGGATCTTGTCTAGTTGCTTGTCAAGTTGAAAACAACGTTCCTGTTGTTGGAAAAGACGAAGTAAGAAGAGGACGTGAAATGCATTGGATCCGTATTGACCGTTATTACGCGTCAAACGATGAGGCAACTGTTGGTCAGCGTAAAGACAAAGACAATTTCAGTTATAAAGAATTGGAGATTGCTGCGGAGAATCCAAAAGTGATCCACCAACCAATGATGTGTCACCACTGTAATCACGCACCTTGTGAGACAGTTTGTCCTGTATCTGCAACTACACACTCAAACGAAGGATTAAATCAGATGGTTTATAACCGTTGTATTGGTACACGTTACTGTGCTAACAACTGTCCTTATAAAGTAAGACGTTTCAACTGGTTTAACTATCCATCTTATAAAAAGTTTGGTGAGGTAAACCCAGCACAAGACGAACTAGGTCGTATGGTGTTGAATCCAGATGTTACTGTTAGAACGCGTGGAGTAATGGAGAAATGTTCATTCTGTGTTCAACGTATTCAAGAAGGTAAGTTGTCAGCGAAGAAAGAACTACGTCCAGTTGTTGATGGTGATGTTACTACAGCTTGTGGTGATGCTTGTCCAGCAAATGCGATTATTGTAGGAGACTGGAATGATCCTAATTCAAAAATTAGAAAATCAGCTGATCACAAACGTTCTTACCAAGCTCTTGAAGAAATTGGTGTTAAACCAAACATGTGGTATAAAGTTAAAGTACGTAACGAGGAAAATGATATTCTTGCAAGTATCCAATTGGCTAAAGAGGCAAAGAACAGTCATTAATTGAATAAAGGAAGTATTAAAACAATAAATATATTGTAATGCATAAGGAAGCAACAATTAGAGAACCCTTAGTTTTAGGTCATAAGACTTATCATCAAGTAACTGAGGACGTTTGTAAACCAATTGAAGGTAAAGCACCAAAAACATGGTACATACTTTTTGCTATAGCAGCAATTATCGGTTTGTACGGTGTGGGTTGTATTCTGTACTTATTAGGTACAGGGATTGGAACATGGGGATTGAACAAAACCATCAACTGGGCTTGGGATATTACTAACTTCGTTTGGTGGGTAGGTATTGGTCACGCAGGGACACTTATTTCTGCAGTACTTTTATTGTTCCGTCAAAAATGGAGAATGGCCATTAACCGTTCTGCTGAGGCAATGACAATTTTCGCTGTATTTATGGCAGGATTGTTTCCTTTAATTCACATGGGACGTATTTGGGTTGCCTACTGGGTAATGCCTTTACCAAACCAATTTGGTTCTCTTTGGCCGAATTTTAACTCACCTTTACTCTGGGACGTTTTCGCGATTTCAACTTATTTATCAGTTTCCTTAGTGTTCTGGTACATTGGATTGATTCCTGATTTCGCAACAATTAGAGATCGTGCTAAAAAACCATTGTCTAAAAAGATGTATTCAATGTTGTCATTTGGATGGTCTGGACGCGCTAAACAATGGAGCCGTTTCGAAATGGTTTCTTTAGTTCTTGCTGGTTTAGCAACTCCACTTGTATTCTCGGTTCACTCTATTGTATCTTTTGACTTTGCTACTTCGGTAATTCCTGGTTGGCATACAACCATCTTCCCACCTTACTTTGTGGCAGGTGCGGTATTCTCAGGATTTGCTATGGTGCAAACGTTGATGCTTGTAATGAGAAAAGCTTACAAACTTGAAGCGTATATCCACACTAAGCATATCGAGTACATGAACATTGTTATTATGGCTACCGGTTCCATTGTTGGGGTAGCTTATTTAACAGAGCTTTTCGTTTCATGGTATTCTGGTGTAGAATATGAAGCTTATGCATTTATTAACAGAGCTACTGGGCCTTATTGGTGGGCTTATTGGACAATGATGACTTGTAACGTTCTTTCACCTCAGCTAATGTGGTTCAAAAAACTAAGAACAAGTTTAACATTTACATTTATCATTGCTATTGTAGTAAATATTGGGATGTGGTTTGAGCGTTTTGTAATTATTGGTACAACACTACACAGAGATTACCTTCCATCTTCTTGGAGTATGTTCTACCCAACACATATTGATTTAGGAATCTTTGTTGGTACTATCGGATTGTTCTTTGTGTTTTTCTTACTATTTACAAGATACTTCCCTGTTCTTGCATTAAATGAGGTGAAAACTATTTTGAAATCTTCAGGTCAATCTTATAAAGATGGTTCTGCAACAACTCCAGCATTTTCTATTGAAGAACAACATTTAGCAAGTGCTAAAATGAAAAGTCCTGAACCAAAAGCTCAAGTAAGTGCTTCGCCGGTTCAAGAAACTCCTTCAATTGACCCTAGCTTAATTGCTTTAGTCACTGGATTAGGAGTTGCTGATGAAAGCAATAAAGATGATTTAAAAGAATTGGCTGGATTAGGTCCTGCAATTGAATCTAAATTCAATGAAATAGGTATTTATACTTTTGCTCAATTAGCAAAACTTGATGAAGCATCTGACCTAGGTTTGTTTACAGCATACCTTGGTTCAGCTGGTAGTCTCGCTAAACTAGTTGCTTGGAAGAAAGAAGCAGAAGAAAAATTAAAAAACGATAATAATTAAGACATGGGATCGAACGTAGTTTTTTATGCAATGTATAACGATGACGATGTGCTAAAAGATGGTGCAAAAAAGTTAGTTGCAAAAGGAGTTAAAGTAGCAGATGTTTTCTCACCATTTCCAATTCACGGAATAGACCCAATAATTGGATTGAAGGAGACAAGACTTGGAATTATGTCTTTTCTCTATGGTTTAACTGGTTTAGCCCTTGCAGTAATTGGAATGAGATACATTATGATTACTGATTGGCCAATGAATATTGGGGGAAAGCCAAACTTTTCATTTTTAGAAAACATGTTGGCCTTTGTTCCTATTATATTTGAAATGGTTGTATTATTTGCTGCTCACGCGATGTGTATTACTTACTTCTTAGTAAATAAAACGATTCCAGGTATGCCAGCAGAAAATCCAGATCCTCGTACAACAGATGACCGTTTTGTAATGGAATTACGTTTGAGTGATAACAGCAGATTCAGTGAAGAAGAGCTTGAAGCTATGTTAATGGAAACTGGAATTGTAGAATTAGATCAAAAAAATATTAAATAATTTGCCATGAAGAAGAAAATTAAGGCAATATCAACAAGAGCATTAGCGCTAAGCTTTGGATTAGGAACTTTATTTTCCTGTATTTCAGATCCAGATTCTCCTGGAATTGAATTCATGCCAGATATGTATCGTTCTCCAGCAATAGAGACTTACGTAGATTATGGGTGGATTAAAGAAGTAATTGATACTGCAGCAATGAACACGCAATCAGCTAAACATCCACCTGTTCATACAATTCCTTATCAGGGTAAAATAGAAGATTTATCTCTTTATTTACCATACCACCGCCAAGCAAATAGTTTTGCTCCGGTAACTCATGGCTTACAAGCAAAGAATGGTTGGAATTTAAGTACTGAAGCTGGTGGTGATTACTTCAAATCTGCAGAGGATGTCAATTTAATTGCATTAACTGAGGAAAACGAAAAAGCTATTTTTAATAAAGGGAAAGAACTTTTTAAAATCAACTGTGTTCACTGTCATGGTGAAAAAGGGGATGGAAAAGGACCTATGGTTGAAAGTGGAGCATATATGGGGGTTCCTGATTTCGCAAATCTTAAGGAACTTTCTGATGGACAGGTTTTTTATTCAATTTACTATGGTAAAGGAATGATGGGAGCACACGCACCATTAATGAATAACAAAGAAATCTGGACAGTAGTTCACTATATCAATAAATTAAGATTAGATAGTTATGGTGCTGGTAGTGTTGTAGCTAAGGACGTGGTATCTGATTCAACTAATGTTGAAGCGGCCGAACAATAATAGTGTTTTATAATTAAGAAAATTATTAAATAAAATGGATTATCAAGTTTCAAATAAAGCAAAAATATGGACCACAATCCTAATGGTTGTTGGAATCGTATTTACAGGAATCGGAGTAATTGCGGCCATGGGAGACGGACATCTTGGTCAAAAATTCATAGGGAACCTATTGTCAAATAGTTTCTTCTTCTTCTCTATCGCTATAAGTGCTTTGTTCTTTTTAGCGTTACAGTATGCTACAGAGTCAGGTTGGTATGTTTATATCAAACGTGTAATCGAAGCAATAACTGGGTTTTTACCTATTGGAATAGGATTGTTGATTATCACTTTCCTTTCTTTAACATTCACCAATGGAGCTCATATTTATATGTGGATGGACTCTGAAGTAATGACCGAAACGGGTTCACACTATGATGAATTGTCTGCAGGAAAAGGAATTTATTTAAATAAACCATTCTTTTGGATTAGAACATTAGCTTATTTAGCTGTTTACTACATCATGTGGAAAGGTTTTATGAAGCGTTCAATAATGCAAGATGAAAGTCCTGCTGATGCATTAGATATTCACTACAAAAACTATCGTCGTGGTGCTTTATTTTTAGTGTTCTTCGCAGTATTTAGCTCAACTAGTTCTTGGGATTGGTTAATGTCTATTGATATTCACTGGTTCTCCACATTATTTGGATGGTATGTTTTCGCTGGTTCATGGACAAGTGCAATGGTTGTAATTATCATTTTGTTATTGTACCTAAAGAAACTCGGATACCTTCCTAAAGTGAACGAAAGTCATATCCATGATATAGGAAAATGGGTATTTGCTACTTCTTTCTTATGGGCTTACTTATGGTTCTCTCAGTACATGTTGATTTGGTATGCCAATATACCAGAAGAAACAACATACTACTTGATGCGTGTTGAACATTATAAACTATTATACTTTGGAATGTTCATTATTAATTTTGCTTTCCCTATGCTAATTTTAATGTCTAGAGATGCAAAAAGACACGCAGGAATTCTTACTTTTGTTGGACTTGTAATCCTAGCTGGCCACTGGTTAGATGTTTGGATTATGGTAATGGGCGGCTCAATGGGACCTACAGCAAGTATCGGATTTATGGAAATAGGAATGGCAGCTTTGTTCTTAGGTTTATTTGTTCGCGTAGTTTTAGTTAAATTATCGCAATCTCCTCTGGTTAGCAAAAACCATCCTTTTATGGATGAATCCTTGCATCACGAGATATAAGTTTTAAAGATAAAAACAAGTTAATTTTAGAGAGATGAGTAGTAAATTAGTAATAATACTGGTAATTATTTTTGGGGTTCTTGCCATCGCACAATTAGTGCGAGTTAGTGAATTAACAGCCAAAACTACCAAACGAAAGGAGGAAGAAATTCCTGAAAATGAAAACAAATTCAACGCAAACATGATGCTTGTTTTCATGATTGCTCTTTATGCGTCTTTCATTTGGTTAATGTTGAAATACGGATATCTAAACCTTGGTCCAGCTGCATCTGCACATGGTCAAGAAATAGATTGGTTGTTTGATCTAAACTGGATAATCATTAGTGCGGTGTTTTTCTTAACAAACACCTTACTTTTTGTTTTCGCGTGGAAGTATTCAAGAAAACCTGGTGTAAAAGCATATTACTATGCTCATAACAACAAACTAGAGATGGTTTGGACTGTTATTCCAGCTGCTGTTCTTTCAGTAATCATCATTTTGGGATTAAGAACTTGGAATGACACTACTGCAAAAGCGGGTACTGAGTATGAAGACATCGAAATCTTTTCTTATCAATTTGCATGGACAGCTCGTTATTCTGGTAGTAATAATGAATTGGGTAAGTTTGATTACAAATTAACTACGGCAGAGAATCCTTATGGAATAATGACTAAAGCTAATATCGAACGCTCACTTTCTCTAATGAAAGTTGGTGAACCGGGTCAAAGCGGTGTTGAGATGTTAGAGAACCAATTGAATGATCGTTCACTTATTTTATCTTCAAAAGACAGAAGTAAGCTTGAAGTTGAATTGGGACGTAAAGAACGTATGTCGAGATTGCTTGAAGCAATGTCTGTTACTTACGCTGACTCATTAGACGCCTTAGCAAATGACGACGTTATTGTTGAGGACAGTTTAATTTTATTAAAAGGTCAGAAGTACAATTTCTCTTTTAGATCAAAAGATGTTATTCACAGTGCTTATTTCCCTCATTTCCGAGCTCAAATGAACACTGTTCCTGGTTTAACGACTTATTTTAAATTTCAACCGATTTATTCTTCGAATGATATGAAAAGAAAGTTGAATAATCCAGAATTTGAATATGCTTTATTGTGTAACAAAATTTGTGGTGGTTCTCATTACAAAATGAAAATGTCCATTAAAGTTTTAGAGCCTAAGGAATACCTTGAATGGCAAAAAACTAAAGCTACTTATGATGGGACTCCTTGGATTAAAGGAGATGAAGATAAGCTCCTCGAATATTACGAGTCTATAGCGAATCGAGTACTAGAAAATTAACATTATCAATAAATAAATATTTTAAACATGGCAGCTGCAGCTCAAGACGCAATCCACGAACACGATCACCATGAAGAGAGCTTTGTATCAAAGTATATCTTTAGCTATGACCATAAAATTATAGGAAAACAGTTTTTATTGACTGCTATATTTATGGGCTTAGTAGGGATGATGTTGTCTGTATTCTTTAGAATACAATTGGCATGGCCTGGAGAATCTTCAGACTTTTTAAATATGTTCCTAGGTGACCGATGGGCACCTGAAGGAATATTAAACCAGGATATGTATCTAGGTATTGTTACAATACACGGAACAATTATGGTTTTCTTTGTATTAACAGGAGGATTAAGTGGTACTTTCTCTAATATTTTAATTCCGCTTCAAATTGGTGCACGTGATATGGCTTCCGGCTTTATCAATATGATGTCAGCTTGGTTGTTTAACATATCATCTGTTATTATGTTGGTGTCCTTATTTGTTGAATCTGGTCCTGCAATGTCTGGATGGACGGTTTATCCGCCCTTGTCTGCATTGCCACAAGCCGTATCTGGTTCCGGATTGGGAATGACACTTTGGTTGATTTCTTTAACAATTTTTATTGCCTCTTCTTTAATAGGATCGCTAAATTATATTGCAACTATTATCAACCTTAGAACTAAAGGGATGCACATGACGAGAATGCCTTTAACAATTTGGTCATTCTTAGTGACAGCAATCGTTGGAGTGCTTTCTTTCCCGGTTTTATTATCTGCAGCTTTATTGCTGTTCATGGATAGGGTAATGGGGACATCCTTCTACTTGAGCGACATAATTGTTGGTGGTGAAATGTTGGATAATGTTGGAGGATCTCCGATTTTGTATCAGCATTTATTCTGGTTCTTAGGTCACCCCGAGGTGTACATCGTTCTGCTGCCTGCATTAGGGATCTCATCTGAAATAATTTCAACCAATTCACGGAAACCAATATTTGGTTACCGAGCAATGATTGGTTCTCTTTTAGCAATTGGTTTCCTATCCTTTATCGTTTGGGCCCACCACATGTTTGTGTCGGGAATGGATCCATTCCTTGGGAGCGTCTTCGTATTTACCACCCTGTTGATTGCAATTCCATCAGCCGTTAAAGTGTTTAACTACTTAACTACTTTATGGAGAGGGTCAATCATCTTTACTCCAGCAATGTTGTTTGCAATTGGATTAGTGTCTACATTTATCTCAGGTGGAGTTACAGGAATTATTCTTGCCGATTCAGCATTGGATATTCAAGTGCATGATACTTACTTTGTTGTTGCTCACTTCCACGTTGTGATGGGCTTGTCTGCAATATTTGGTATGTTCGCAGGGGTCTACCATTGGTTCCCTAAAATGTATGGAAGAATGATGAATAACCGTTTAGGTTATGCCCACTTCTGGACTACCATTGTGAGTGGTTATGGGGTATTCTTACCGATGCACTTTGTTGGAATTGGAGGAACACCAAGAAGGTATTATGACAACTCAATTTTCGATACCTTTAACCCAACAGCGGGTGAAATGATCCTAGACTTGAACATTATCATTACAGTATTCGCCATCATTGGAGCGTTTGGACAAGGATTCTTCTTCTTTAACTTCTTCTATAGTATTTTTAGAGGACCTAAAGCACCATTGAATCCATGGCGTTCGAATACTTTAGAGTGGACAACTCCAACAATTGTACCTGGTCACGGTAACTGGCCTGGTGAATTACCAGAGGTTCACCGTTGGCCTTATGATTACTCTAAGCCAGGAGCAGATGAGGATTTTATTCCTCAAACAGTTCCTTTGAAAGAAGGCGAAGAGGAGCATTAAGCCATAACAATAATATTTATTAAGCCCAGTACATTTAGTGTGCTGGGCTTTTGTTATATTTGAAAGACAAATTAAATAGCGTGGAAGAAGAGGATTTTGATTATAAAACGGAGAGTGAGAACATCGATCCTGACTTTGATAGAGTGTTGCGACCAAAATCTTTGGAAGATTTCACTGGTCAAAAAAAGATTGTAGAAAACCTACAAATCTTTGTTCAAGCTACTAAACAAAGGAATGAACCTTTAGATCATGTATTATTACATGGTCCTCCAGGATTAGGTAAAACGACCCTTGCACATATTATTGCTAATGAATTAGAGGTTGGATTTAAAGTAACCTCTGGTCCAGTTCTAGATAAACCAGGAGATCTTGCAGGATTATTAACGAATCTCGAAGAAGGAGATGTCTTGTTTATTGATGAAATTCATAGACTTTCACCTGTTATTGAAGAATACCTTTATTCCGCAATGGAAGATTTTGTAATTGACATTATGATTGATTCCGGGCCAAATGCACGTACAGTTCAAATTGCTTTGAATCCTTTTACCTTAATTGGTGCAACTACGCGCTCAGGGTTGCTTACAGCTCCATTACGCGCAAGGTTTGGTATAAATGCCCGATTGCAATATTATAATGCTAAAACACTGACTTTAATCGTTAATCGTTCTGCCGATTTGTTGAATATTCCCATCAAACAAGATGCAGCCTACGAAATTGCCAGTCGTAGCCGTGGAACCCCTCGTATAGCGAATGCTTTGTTAAGAAGAGTGCGTGATTTTGCTCAGATAAAAGGAGATGGAACCATAGATTTAAAAATTACCAATATTGCGTTAACAGCTTTGAACGTTGACCAAAATGGTTTAGACGAAATGGATAATCGTTTATTGACTGCACTTATTGATAAATTTAATGGTGGTCCAGTAGGAATAACAACTTTAGCAACTGCAGTTGGAGAAAACGCGGGAACTATTGAAGAAGTATATGAACCTTTTTTAATTCAAGAAGGGTTTTTAGTAAGAACGCAACGGGGAAGAAAGGTAACGCAGAAAGCATACGAACACCTAGGAAAAACTCCTGGTTCATCTCAAGGAGGATTATTTTAATTTGATTGCTAATACAGAACATAACACACGTTTTATTAAATCCAAGGCTAAAGAATTGGGTTTTATGTTTTGTGGAATTTCTAAAGCAGATTTTCTTGAAGAAGAAGCTCCCCATTTAGCCAATTGGTTAAAATCCAATAAGAATGGTAAGATGGCTTTTATGGAAAACCATTTTGATAAGCGATTGGATCCTCGAAAACTTGTTGATGATGCGAAGTCTGTTGTTTCTTTGTTGTTTAATTATTTTCCTAGTGAACAACAAAATGATCCTGAAGCTCCTCAACTTTCTAAGTATGCCTATGGTGAAGACTATCATTTTATAATAAAGGATAAACTCAAAACCTTCTTTCAAGCTATTAATGATGAAATTGGAGAAGTTGGAGGTCGTGTTTTTACTGACTCTGCTCCAGTTATGGATAAAGCTTGGGCGAAAAAATCTGGATTGGGCTGGATAGGAAAAAACACCAATATAATTCATCCCAAATTTGGATCATTTTTCTTTATTGCTGAATTAATTCTCGATTTACCCCTTATTTATGACGGACCAATAAAAGACTATTGCGGAACTTGTACCCGCTGTATTGATGCTTGTCCAACAGAAGCAATTACGCCTTACGTTGTGGATGGGAGTAAATGTATTTCATACCTAACTATTGAACTTAAAGATGAATTACTTCCCAATGAATTCAAGGGGAAGATGGAAAACTGGATGTTTGGTTGCGATATTTGTCAGGATGTCTGTCCTTGGAATAGGTTTTCAAAACCGCATGCAGAACCACGGTTAAACCCTCATCCTAAGTTACTCAATCTTGAAAAAAGAGAATGGGAAGAACTAACTGAAGAAATTTTTAGGGAGGTTTTCAAGAAAAGCGCCGTTAAACGAACGAAATTCAATGGATTGAAAAGGAATATTGAATTTTTAAGTGGAAATATTGAATAAAAAAAGAGGAGCTTTTAAGCTCCTCCTGGTTATTTATTAAAAAATACTTTTTTTAGTACTGAAGGGTAAAGGTGTCCGAACTCAATCATACACCATTCTTTAAAGGATTGTAAATCAGAAGATTTGCTTATCCATCTAACAGATTTTTCAAGTTCTTTTTGAAACAATTGACGATCAAAACTAACTTTTGTCAAAATGTTTTTACTCAACTCAACCATAACTATATACTATTTTGGTT
>Ga0209075_1000985_pt1 | contig 27339 bp, 23 predicted proteins | sample Stecom2011_FD_187523 | JGI IMG/M metagenome (GOLD analysis project Ga0209075, IMG submission 187523) | Agricultural soil microbial communities from Utah to study Nitrogen management - Steer compost 2011 (SPAdes) (version 2) | ecosystem: Environmental > Terrestrial > Soil > Agricultural land...
CCAGCTAAAAACTCCCCTACTTCCCGCAAGACGTTACGGTATTCGGGGCGCTCCTGCATGGTTTCCGGCTCACCCTGAATATGCATGACACAAACCGGCACGCGGGCCTTCGCAGCCGCGGTTAAAGCGCCTTCTCTCTGTAGCGCACGTACATCATTAATCAGCCCGGCTCCAAGCCCGGTCGTCTGAGACATCACCTCAGGGGTACTGGTGTCCACCGAAACGATAACGTCCAACTCCCGAGAAATAGCTTCAACCACTGGACAAACCCGATCCAGCTCTTCTTGAACCGACACGCTAGCAGCGCCAGGCCGAGTAGATTCGCCTCCTACGTCAATAAACGCAGCACCATCAGCCACCATTTGTCGCGCCTTTGCCAAGGCCACATCCAGCTGGTTGAATCGACCACCGTCAGAGAAAGAATCTGGCGTTACATTGAGCACACCCATGACATGGCAGCGGGACATATCCAGCACCCGCCCGGCGAAATCTATTTCCATAGCAAACCTTTTAAGAATAGGCCCCAGAACCAGAAAGCAGTATCCATCAAAAACAAACGCCGCCCATCAACGGGGCGGCGCAAGTTATCTCAAGCTCGATCTAACTCGAAGCTTCAATGCTCTCCAGCCGGGCGACCGACATCCGGCCTCTGGCTGCCGTCAGCAGGCTTGGCCTCTGGAGCTTTGTCCGCATCATCAGCTTTGACACCACCTGCAGAGCCTCGGTCGTCCCAACCCTTAGGTGGGCGAGGAGTACGACCTTCCATGATGTCATCAATCTGGTGACGGTCGATGGTTTCGTACTTCATCAAAGCCTGAGCCATGGCGTCGAGCTTTTCACGATTATCAACCAGAATCTGCCGCGCCTTCTCGTAGCAGGTATCAATGATGTTGCGCACTTCTTCGTCAATCCGCTGAGCGGTTTCCGGAGAGTAGACCGTTTGCGACTGTCCAGCAGAGCGACCCAGAAACGGTTCTTCGCTATCTGTGTCGTACTGCAGCGGCCCAAGCTTCTCTGACAGCCCCCAACGGGTAACCATATTGCGCGCCAGACTCGTAGCCCGTTCGATGTCGTTAGACGCGCCAGTGGTGACTCCATCGAAGCCCAGAGTCAACTCTTCCGCGATACGCCCACCAAACAAGCTGCAAATAGAGCTGATCAGGAAGCGCTTGCTATGGCTGTATTTGTCCTCTTCCGGAAGGAACATGGTGACACCCAAAGCGCGGCCGCGGGGAATAATACTCACCTTGTATACAGGGTCGTGCTCTGGCATCAGGCGACCAACAATAGCGTGACCAGCCTCGTGATAGGCAGTATTGAGCTTTTCCTTCTCGCTCATCACCATGGACTTGCGCTCCGCGCCCATCATGATTTTATCTTTCGCGAGCTCAAACTCTTCCATGGACACCAAACGCTGGTTCCGGCGGGCAGCAAAAAGCGCAGCCTCATTCACCAGGTTTGCGAGATCAGCACCGGAGAACCCTGGAGTGCCGCGCGCGATTAGAGCGGGCTCAACGTTCTCGTCCAAGGGTACTTTTTTCATGTGAACCTTAAGAATCTGCTCACGACCAATAATATCTGGCAATCCAACAACCACCTGACGGTCAAAACGACCTGGACGCAGAAGCGCAGGGTCCAGAACATCCGGGCGGTTGGTTGCGGCGATAACGATAACGCCTTCGTTGCCCTCAAAGCCGTCCATTTCGACAAGAAGCTGGTTTAGGGTTTGCTCACGCTCATCGTGGCCTCCACCCATACCAGCACCACGGTGACGACCGACAGCGTCGATTTCATCAATAAAGATGATGCAGGGGCTCTGCTTTTTGGCTTGCTCGAACATATCCCGCACACGGGATGCGCCAACACCTACGAACATTTCCACGAAGTCGGAACCGGAAATCGAGAAAAAGGGAACTTTAGCCTCGCCCGCGATGGCCTTGGCAAGAAGGGTTTTACCGGTACCCGGCTGCCCCACCATCAAAACACCTTTGGGGATGCTGCCACCCAGACGCTGAAACTTACTGGGATCCCGAAGGAAGTCCACCAGTTCTTTAACGTCTTCTTTGGCTTCATCCACACCAGCCACATCTGCAAACGTGGTCTTGATCTGATCTTCGCTCATCAAGCGCGCTTTACTCTTACCAAACGACATGGGGCCTTTGCCGCCACCGCCGCCTTGCATCTGGCGCATGAAAAATACAAACAGCGCAATAATGATCAGTATCGGGAATGCTGCGACTAAAAGCTGCGTCCACAGGCTCTGGCGTTCGGGCTGTTTGCCGATCACCTCAACCTGATTTGCAAGCAGATCGTCCATCAGCTTGTTGTCCGCCACCTGAGGACGAATCGTCTCAAACTGGGATCCATCGCCACGGGTGCCCTGAATTTCCAGACCATCAATGGTGACTCTGTTGACTTGGCCCTGCTGAACCATCTCAACGAATTGGGAGTAATTGACTTGCTGACCGCTGGTGGTGGGAGAAAAATTCTGAAACACCATCAACAGAACAGCGGCTATGATTAGCCAGAGAACCAGATTTTTTGCCATATCGCTCAAGGATCATCACCTGTGAATTGAAGAGCGGGCCGTCGAAGGAACCACTCTTTACCGACACCTTACACCAATTGTACGTCTATCCACCAGAAACGGCCCATCCGTAACGGCCACAGAAAAACGCAGCTGCGGATCAACCTGAATGCACTTTATGCGCCGGATAAATCCCCATATACCTTGTATGTGGGCTTTATCTCGGAAATTACAACGCCTGCAGGGTGATCTGTATACAAGGTTGTCTGTTACAATCCGCCAATTATACGCCGTTGCCAGCGAATATGCCGCTGACCTTTTGTTAATTGCACCGATAAAGAGATTACATCATGAGCCTTTCAGCGGAACAGCGCCGGGAATACCGGGCCATCGCCCACAACCTGAAGCCCGTCATCATTGTGGGCGACAAGGGCCTCACCGAGAACCTTCAGGAAGAGCTGGATCGCGCTCTGAACGACCACGAACTCATCAAGATAAAAGTGGCAAGTCAGGATCGAGAAGCTCGTCAGGAAGCAATCAACGCCCTATGCGAAGCCAGCGGTGCCGAAGTGGTGCAGACTATCGGGAAAATTGCCGTTCTGATGCGCAGAGCCAAAAAGCCCAACCCTAAATTATCTAACCTGCTACGCCACAAAAACTGACACTTGCGAAAGCTGTAAAAACAAAAAACCGGCTGCATAAATACAGCCGGTTTTTTGTTTTCCGAGCGGGGCCAGAACAGAGCCTATCGAATCAGATGTACTCCACCTTTTCGATTTCGTATTCCACTGTGCCAGAAGGCACGCGGATAACGACAACATCGTCTTCATTCTTGCCCACTAATGCACGAGCAATGGGTGAAGATATCGACAATTTGCCTTCCTTGATATCCGCTTCATCCTCACCGACGATTTTGTAGACAACTTCCTCGTCTGTATCCACATTCAGCAAGTGAACTGTGGTGCCGAAAATGACCCTGCCGGTATTTTCCATTTCCGTAACATCAATCACCTGAGCTGCAGAAAGCTTGCCTTCTATTTCCTGAATCCGGCCTTCAATAAAGCTCTGCTGTTCACGGGCAGCGTGGTATTCGGCATTTTCTTTGAGGTCACCGTGCTCACGGGCATCTGAAATCGCCGCAATAACCCGAGGGCGATCCTTGGATTTCAGCTGCTGAAGCTCCTCACGTAGGCGGGCTTCGCCCGCTTTGGTCATAGGTACTCTTTCACTCATAATCTTACTTCCCTGCGTGAAGGTCTTGCAGGCGGCGTACTGTGCGCTCCGGGCCGAACTTGATAGCCCGACAGAAGGCTTCGCCGCCAGCCAATGTTGTTGTGTAAGCTACTTTGGTCTGCAGAGCCGACTGGCGAATCTGCGCCGAATCCGACACGGCCTTACGGCCCTCAGTGGTGTTAATAATGAGCTGTACCTGACCATTCTTGATGGCGTCTACAATGTGCGGCCGCCCCTCTCCCACTTTATTAACCCGAGCCACCTCAATGCCTTGCTCGCGAAGTGCTTTCGCCGTGCCAGTTGTAGCAACAAGCTGGAAGCCTATATCAACCAGATCCCGGGCAACTTGAATGGCACCCGCCTTGTCCACATCACGAACCGACATGAACACCGTACCACTGGAAGGCAAGCGCTCTCCAATGGCTAGCGACGCCTTAGCAAAGGCCTCATCGAAGCTATCACCAAGCCCCATCACTTCGCCCGTCGACTTCATTTCCGGCCCAAGAATCGGATCCACCGAGGGGAACTTATTAAAGGGGAAAACGGACTCTTTTACCGCGTAGTAACTAGGCACAACTTCTTTAGTAAAGCCTTGTTCCGCAAGGGAGGTGCCGGCCATTACTCGCGCCGCCACTTTCGCCAGAGACACACCAATGGCCTTTGACACGAACGGCACGGTTCTTGAGGCACGAGGGTTAACTTCGATCACGTAGATCTCGCCATCCTGCCAAGCCAACTGCACATTCATCAAGCCGACCACTTCTAATTCGATGGCCATTTTTCTGACCGCCTCGCGCATAGCGTCTTGAACATCGGCAGACAGCGTATAGGGCGGCAGGGAGCAAGCAGAGTCACCGGAGTGGATGCCCGCCTGTTCAATATGCTGCATGATGCCGCCAATAACCACGTCCTTGCCGTCACAGATGGCGTCAATATCAACCTCAATGGCGGCATTCAGGAAGTGGTCCAGCAATACGGGGCTGTCGTTAGATACAAGAACAGCACTGCGCATGTAACGCACCAGCTCATCTTCGCCGTAAACGATTTCCATCGCACGGCCGCCCAACACGTAGGATGGACGCACCACCAACGGGTAGCCAATTTCACTGGCAGCAACTATGCCTTCTTCAAGGCTGCGCACAGTAGCGTTTTCCGGCTGCTTGAGACCCAGACGCTGAATCATCTGCTGGAACCGCTCACGGTCTTCCGCCCGGTCAATGGCGTCCGGGCTGGTGCCGATAATAGGCACACCTGCCGCTTCCAGACCACGTGCCAGTTTCAGCGGGGTCTGGCCGCCGTACTGGACGATCACACCCTTGGGCTTCTCGATGTTGATGATTTCCAGCACATCTTCCAGCGTAATCGGCTCAAAATACAGCCGGTCAGAGGTGTCGTAATCGGTGGAGACGGTTTCCGGGTTGCAGTTGATCATGATGGTTTCGTAGCCATCTTCGCGCATGGCAAAGGCTGCGTGCACGCAGCAATAATCAAACTCGATGCCCTGCCCAATGCGGTTAGGGCCACCGCCAATAACAACAATTTTCTCGCGATCACTGGGAGCCGCTTCGCACTCTTCCTCGTAGGTGGAGTACATGTAGGCTGTAGCCGAGGCAAACTCGGCGGCACAGCTGTCCACACGCTTGTATACCGGGCGAATGTTCAAATCGTGCCGCAACTTGCGCAGGCTCACATCCGTAATACCCAGCAGTTTGGCCAGACGGGCATCGGAGAAGCCTTTACGCTTGAGACGGAACAGGGTGGCATGATCGATATCGGCTTTGCCAGCAGACTTCAAGGCCTGTTCTTCGCGGATGAGATCTTCGATCTGCACCAGATACCAGGGGTCCACCTTGGTGTACTCAAACACGTCTTCCACGCTCAGCCCGGCGCGGAAAGCATCACCGATGTACCAAATACGATCAGCGCCGGGAACGCTAAGTTCGCGGGTAAGGGTTTCGCGGGAGCTTTCGGAGGTGAACTCTTCGAGCCTCTCATCAAACCCGTCGGAGCCTACTTCCAACCCTCGCAGGGCTTTCTGCAGAGACTCTTGGAAGGTGCGGCCAATGGCCATGACTTCGCCAACCGATTTCATCTGAGTGGTCAGGCGGGCGTCGGCCTGTGGGAATTTTTCAAAGGTAAACCGAGGAATTTTCGTTACCACGTAATCGATACTAGGCTCGAAAGATGCCGGTGTTACGCCGCCGGTTATCTCGTTACGCAGCTCGTCCAGCGTGTAGCCCACTGCGAGCTTGGCAGCAACCTTTGCAATCGGGAAGCCCGTTGCCTTGGAGGCCAGAGCCGACGATCTGGACACCCTCGGGTTCATCTCGATAACAACCATACGACCGGTGTCCGGATGGATACCAAACTGCACGTTGGAACCGCCAGTTTCCACACCTATTTCGCGCAGCACTGCCAGTGAGGCATCGCGCATAATCTGGTATTCCTTGTCGGTCAGCGTCTGAGCTGGCGCGACGGTAATGGAATCGCCGGTGTGGACGCCCATGGCGTCAAAGTTCTCAATGGAACACACGATAATGCAGTTGTCCGCTTTGTCGCGCACAACTTCCATTTCGTACTCTTTCCAACCGATCAACGACTCATCGATAAGCAGCTCGTTGGTGGGGGAAAGGTCGAGGCCGCGGGTACAAATCTCTTCAAACTCGTCCCGGTTGTAGGCGATACCACCACCAGAGCCGCCCATGGTGAACGACGGGCGGATAATACATGGGAAGCCGATGTCTTCAGCAACTTTCCAAGCTTCTTCCATGGTGTGTGCGATGGAGGCCCGCGGGCACTCAAGACCAATGGCCTTCATGGCCTTATCAAAACGACTCCGGTCTTCGGCCTTATCGATGGTGTCGGCATTGGCGCCAATCATTTCAACGCCGTGCTCAGCCAGAACCCCGTGCTTCTCTAACTCCAACGCACAATTCAGTGCAGTCTGGCCACCCATGGTAGGCAGCACGGCATCGGGCTTCTCTTTTTCGATGATTTTGGCTACGGTTTTCCAGGTAATCGGCTCGATGTAGGTGGCATCCGCCATCACCGGGTCGGTCATGATGGTGGCCGGGTTCGAGTTAACCAGGATGACGCGGTAGCCTTCCTCGCGCAGGGCTTTACAGGCCTGAGCTCCGGAGTAGTCAAATTCGCACGCCTGCCCGATTACAATCGGGCCTGCGCCCAGAATCAGGATGCTTTTAATATCGGTCCGTTTTGGCATGTCTTGGTAAACCTGTCAGCAACATTTAAATTCTTGCAGCGCAAAAACGCGGCGCGTGTCTAGGTGACGCTTGTGTCTTTGGTCCGGCCTCAGGCCGTACGGGCTTCCATCAGCCGAATAAACTCATCAAACAAGGGCGCCACATCACCGGGCCCCGGGCTCGCCTCTGGGTGTCCCTGAAAGCTGAATGCTGGCTTATCGGTGCGGCGAACGCCTTGCAAAGTGCCGTCGAACAGCGATTTATGGGTAACTTCCAGCACGGAGGGCAATGAAGCTTCGTCCACCGCAAACCCGTGGTTCTGGCTGGTAATCATGACGGTGCCGTTCTCGAGGCGCTGAACCGGATGGTTGGCGCCGTGATGGCCATGCTTCATCTTCATGCTTTTCGCACCACTGGCAATGGCCAGAAGCTGGTGCCCCAAACAGATGCCAAATACGGGAATATCGGTTTCAAGCACGTCTTGAATGGCCTTGATTGCGTAGTCACAAGGCTCTGGGTCGCCGGGGCCGTTGGATAGGAAGATGCCGTCAGGATTCATAGCCAACACTTCTGACGCTGGTGTTTGAGCAGGTACGACGGTTACTTCGCAGCCGCGAGCTGCGAGCATACGCAATATGTTGAACTTTACGCCGTAATCCCAAGCTACAACTTTGAACTTTTGTTCGTTATTTTCTGCGTAGCCTTCACCGAGTGTCCATTCGCCTTGAGTCCACTTGTAGGGCTTTTCGCAGGTAACAACTTTGGCTAAATCCATGCCTTCAAGCCCGGGAAACGCGTTGGCAAGTTCCAGTGCGCGCTCTGCCGTGGCATTTACTCCGGCTACAATAGCACCACTCTGTGAGCCTTTGTCGCGGAGGATGCGCGTAAGGCGGCGGGTGTCAATATCGGCGATTCCGACAATGTTGTTGCTTCGCAGGTATTCGTCCAACGATCCGGTGCTGCGCCAGTTGCTGGCGACTAGGGGCAGGTCTCGGATGATTAGGCCAGCGGCTTGAATGCGATCTGACTCTACATCTTCTTCGTTCACGCCGGTGTTACCGATGTGAGGATAGGTCAGGGTAACGAGCTGGCGGGCGTAGGACGGATCGGTCAATATTTCTTGGTAGCCGGTCATGGCGGTGTTAAACACCACTTCGCCGCTGGTTTCGCCGTCAGCGCCAATAGCGGTGCCGTAAAACAGGCTTCCGTCTGCGAGTGCAAGGATTGCGGGTGTGCTCAAGGCTTGTATCCTCATCGGGTGGCGTTTCGGTTCGTCACGTGCAGGAACGCAAGCGCAAATTCAGGTCGCAAAAAAGCGAGAGGGAGTAAAAACTCCGTCCCGCTTTTTGTTATCCGGGGACTTTATTTGTCCCTTGGGCTTTTAAAAGCCTACGCTTGGTGCAGTTAAACCGCCTTATTGTATAAAAATTGCGGTTTTGTGTCCATGTAAAATCGCCCTGCTTTAGAGTATGCCTGAAACACCGGCCGGCACTTGGGATCTTTGCTCCGGCCGTCCTTGGCCTACGACATTCCCGGAGCAAAGATCCCAAGCCCCTGCCTCAGAGCATGCTGTCAGCATTCCTCAGTAGAAAAGCTCACTTCAAACTCAAAACATCCTGCATATCATACAAACCAGCAGGCTTGTCTTTCAGCCACAGGGCCGCGCGCATGGCACCTTTTGCGAAAGTCATCCGGCTGCTTGCCTTGTGAGTAATCTCGATGCGTTCGCCTTCGGTGGCGAAGAGCACTGTGTGGTCGCCCACTACGTCACCGGCGCGAATGGTTTCGAAACCGATTTCCTTGCGGGTGCGCTCGCCAGTGAAGCCTTCACGGCCATAAACCGCACACTCCTTGAGATCGCGACCCAGAGCATCAGCAACCACTTCGCCCATGCGCAGGGCTGTCCCGGAAGGTGCGTCTTTTTTGTGGCGGTGGTGGGCTTCGATGATTTCGACGTCATAGTCATCTCCCAGCGTGGCTGCTGCCGTGCGCAGGAGATTTAGAACCACGTTAACGCCCACGCTCATGTTGGGCGCGAATACGATCGGGGTAGATTCTGCAGCCAAGGCCAGTTGCTGTTTTTCGGCATCGGTCAGGCCGGTAGTTCCGATGATCAGCATTTTGCCGTTGGCTTTACAGAACTCCGCATTTTCCAGAGTAAGATCCGGAAAGGTGAAATCGACGAGCACGTCAAAATCATCTTTTACATCAGCAAGGGTACCAGCCATCTTTACGCCGGTTTTGCCAATACTGCTCATCTCACCAGCATCGGCTCCAATGAGGCTGCTGTCCGGCTCTACGATGGCCGCACCAAGTTCGAGACCTTCTGTGCCGTCAACCGCTTCAATCAGCACTTTTCCCATGCGCCCGGCGGCGCCGATGATTGCTACCCTCATGACTTTATCCTTATATGCAGCGGATCAGAATTTCATTTCGTCGAAGAAGCTCTTAACACCTTCAAACCACGAGGTTTTCTTGGGCGCGTGGTTTGTTCCGTTGTTGCTTCCGTCGAGGGTTACCTGGAACTCTTCAAGCAATTCTTTCTGTCGCTTGGTCAGGTTAACCGGTGTTTCAACAATCACTCGGCACAACAGATCACCCGACGGGCCTCCACGAACGGGACTAACGCCTTTATTACGTAGGCGGAAGAGCTTACCCGTTTGGGTTTCTGCCGGGATTCTTAGTTTCACGCGACCGTCCAGTGTCGGCACTTCCAGCTCGCCACCGAGCGTGGCGTCGATAATGCTGATAGGCACTTCGCAATAGAGATTGCGGCCGTCGCGGGTGAAGATAGAATGCTCCCGAACGGACATCTGCACATACAGATCGCCTGAGGGGCCGCCATCGATACCCATTTCGCCTTCGCCAGAGAGCCGTATACGGTCACCGGTATCTACGCCAGGTGGCACTTTAACGGAGAGTGTTTTCTCTTCCCGTACCCTGCCCTGACCATGGCAAGTCTTACAAGGGTTCTTAATAATCTGGCCGGAGCCGCGGCATGTGGGGCAAGCCTGCTGCACCGCAAAGAAGCCTTGCTGCATGCGCACTTGGCCCATACCTTTACAGGTACCACAGGTTTCGGGGCGGGAGCCTTTTTCGGCGCCACTACCCTCACAGGTATCGCATTCGCGGTGTCCGGGGATTGTAATCTTGACGGTTTTACCTTTTACCGCCTCTTCAAGATCCAACTCCAAGGTATAGCGCAGGTCTGAACCACGGGTGTTACGGCCGCCTCGGCCGCCACCACCAAAAATGTCGCCAAACACATCACCAAAGATGTCGGAGAAGTTACCGTTGCCGCCACCAAATCCGCCACCAGCCTGACCATCCACACCAGCATGGCCGTACTGATCATAGGCCGCGCGCTTGGACTGGTCTGCCAGTATTTCGTAGGCTTCGCTGGCCTCTTTGAACTTGTTCTCGGCGTCTTTATCTTCCGGATTACGGTCGGGATGGTATTTCATCGCAAGCTTTCGATAAGCTCGCTTGATGTCTTTCTCGTCCGCGTCCCGGGAAACTCCGAGAATGTCGTAATAATCGCGCTTGGCCATGCTTTAAAACCCTGTTTTTTAAACGCGGAAAACGCGGATCAACTCCGCGTTTTCCAACTACCTGATGTACGTCAGAATTACTTCTTTTCGTCGTCTTTGACTTCTTCGAACTCGGCGTCCACCGCATCGTCAGCTGGCTGAGCCTGTTCCTGCCCGCCTGCCTGCTGCGCCTGACCATCCTGATCTGCGTACATCTTCTGAGCCAGCTCACCTGAAACTTCGGTCAGCTTCTGTGTCTTGGCTTCAATGTCGTCCTTGTCGGAACCGGTCAATGCTTCTTCCAGCTCCTTAATCGCCGTCTCGATAGACTCCTTTTCGCTGTCGCTAACTTTGTCAGCGGCATCAGTTAGGGTCTTGCGTACAGCGTGCACCATGGCATCGCCTTGGTTACGGGCCTGAACCAGCTCTTCGAACTTGCGATCTTCCTCGGCATTCGCCTCGGCATCCTGCACCATCTTCTCGATTTCATCATCGTTCAGACCAGAAGAGGCCTTGATCACGATTGACTGTTCTTTGCCGGTCGCCTTGTCTTTCGCAGACACGTTCAGAATACCGTTGGCATCGATATCGAAGGTAACTTCGATCTGCGGCACACCACGGGAAGCCGGTGGAATGTCGGCCAGATCGAATCGACCCAAGGACTTGTTCTGTGTCGCCTGCTTACGCTCACCCTGAACAACGTGAATAGTCACTGCTGTTTGGTTATCTTCTGCCGTAGAGAAGGTTTGCGACTTCTTGGTCGGAATCGTTGTGTTCTTGTCGATTACCGGCGTGGCCACACCACCCATGGTCTCAATACCCAAGGTCAGTGGCGTTACGTCCAGAAGCAGAACGTCTTTTACATCTCCAGAAAGTACCGCTGCCTGAATTGCAGCACCCATGGCAACAGCTTCGTCCGGGTTTACGTCCTTACGGGCTTCTTTGCCAAAGAACTCTTTCACCTTTTCCTGAACCAGTGGCATACGTGTCTGACCACCAACCAGAATCACTTCGTCAACTTCACCAACGCTCAAACCCGAGTCCTTCAAAGCAACCTTACAAGGCTCGAGACTACGCTGGACCAAGTCTTCAACAAGAGACTCAAGCTTGGCACGGGTCAGCTTCACATTCATGTGCTTGGGGCCGCTGGCATCTGCAGTGATGTACGGCAGGTTTACGTCGGTCTGCTGACTGCTGGAAAGCTCGATCTTGGCCTTCTCGCCAGCTTCCTTCAGGCGCTGCATAGCCAGAGAGTCGCCGCGCAGATCAATACCACTGTCTTTCTTGAATTGGTCAGCGAGGAATTCGATAATTTTCATATCGAAGTCTTCACCACCCAAGAAAGTGTCGCCGTTGGTGGCCAACACCTCAAACTGGTGCTCGCCATCCACATCTGCAATTTCGATGATGGAGAGGTCGAAGGTACCACCACCCAAGTCGTAAACCGCTACGGTGCGATCGCCGCTCTTCTTGTCCAGACCATAAGCCAGCGCAGCCGCAGTAGGCTCGTTGATAATACGCTTCACTTCCAGACCGGCAATGCGCCCAGCGTCTTTAGTAGCCTGACGCTGGCTGTCGTTAAAGTAAGCCGGAACGGTGATAACCGCTTCGGTTACTTTCTCGCCCAGATAATCTTCTGCAGTCTTCTTCATCTTTTTCAGAATTTCTGCAGACACCTGAGGCGGTGCCATTTTCTGGCCTTTAACTTCTACCCACGCATCACCGTTGTCTGCCTCGGAAATCTTGTAAGGCACCATTTTAATATCTTTCTGAACAACGTCGTCTTTGAACCGACGACCGATCAGACGCTTGATGGCATAGATGGTGTTTTGGGGATTAGTCACTGCTTGACGCTTGGCTGACTGACCTACCAGAATTTCATTGTCATCGGTGTACGCGATGATAGACGGGGTGGTGCGATCACCTTCAGCGTTTTCAATAACCCGGACTTTGTCGCCATCCATGATGGCCACACACGAGTTGGTGGTTCCAAGGTCGATACCGATAATTTTGCTCATTGATTCACTCCAGTTCTTCTGAATGCTGTACTTAATGGTTGCCCGGAAACACTAATTCCGGCTGATTCTGTTTAATGGCTATATTGGCGCTTTAGCTGGTTTTTCAAGCCTGCTCATCAATTTTTGGTGCGTCTTGAGCTTTGGCCACCATCACCATTGCTGGACGAACCACACGACCGTTAAGTAGATAGCCTTTCTGCACAACAGCTACCACGCTGTTCGGCTCAGCATCCGGTGCTGGCACCATTGACATAGCTTCGTGCTGCTGGGGATCGAACGGTTCGCCGACGGGGTTCAGCGGCTCAACGTTGAACTTCTTCAAACTCGAAACAAACAAATTGAGCGTCATCTCCACGCCTTGACGGATAGAGGCCACCAACTCACCCGCAGCTTCCTGACCCTCGGTACTCTCTACCGCTTTCTCGAGGCTATCAGCTACAGGGAGCAGCTCTTTAACAAACTTCTCCAGCGCAAACTTATGCGCTTTCTGGACGTCCATCTCAGCCCGACGACGCACATTCTGCATCTCAGCTTGCAACCGCAGCATCTGCTCCTGAGAATCCTGCAGCTGCTCTTTTAGTGCATCCAGCTCAGAAACCTCTTCCTGCTGAACTTCTCCTTCTGCCTGCATTTCTTCTGCCGCCGCGTCTGCGGCCTCATTCAACTCTTCAACTTGCTCGTTGCGGTTTTCGTCGCTGTTCATGACTACTCCTGCCAGATCTTCGGTGGCCGGCTAAAACGCGGCCCATTGAACATAGGCTCCGGCGTCGCAGAGCCGGAAGAATGTTATTGCGAACGAATATGGGGTTTGCCGTGCAGGTTTCAACCACCACAGGTCGCATTCCTGAAGAAAATCTCACTGATGAGTTTGCAAACACAAAATCACCTGTATATATTCACAGTCACTGTATGAAAGAACAGTATATTTTGAAGAGCGGAGGTTATCTGCATGCTCACACAGCTCACCGTTTCCAACTACGCGATTGCAGAGCGGGTCGAACTGCAATTCAACAAAGGGATGACAGCCCTCACCGGCGAAACTGGCGCAGGCAAGTCCATCGTTCTGGACGCTCTAGGGCTAGCCATGGGGGGCCGCGCTGACGCAGGAGCCGTGAGGCATGGCGCAAAGCGTGCAGATATTACCGCCACATTTGACGTTGCGGGCATCCCCGAGGCTCTCCAATGGCTTGAACGCCATGAACTGGATGACGACAGCGACTGCATTTTACGGCGGGTAATCAGTAAAGATGGGCGCTCAAGGGCTTACATTAACGGCCAACCCTGCCCGCTTGCGCACCTGAAAGATCTGGGCGGGCTACTGATGGATATTCATAGCCAACACCAACATCAATCACTCCTGCGCAAAGAAACACACCGCAAGCTAATTGACGAGTTCGCAGGCGCGGAAACGCTTGCCAGCCAGACTCGCGAAGCCTGGAAAGCCTGGAACCAAATTCGCACGAAGTTGACCGAACGGCAGCAAAATGCAGAAGAGTCTGAAGCCAAGCTGCAACTTCTGCGCTATCAAGTGGAAGAACTTGACCGGCTCGCGCTGGAAAGCGGCGAGCAGGAGCAGCTAGAGCAGGAACAGGCACACCTTAGCCAAGCTGACGCCATTCTTCACAACAGTCATCAGGCAGCACTGCTGTGCACCGAAGATGAAACCAGCGCAGCAGGTTTGGTTCGCCAGGCGCTGCAGCAACTGGAGCAGTTACCGGTCGAGGTGCCCGCGTTAGCCGACACCATTCAGATGCTCAACGAAGCTCAAATACAGATCAGCGAGGCGGGCGACAACCTCCGTCATTTTGTGGATGACTACGAGGCAGACCCCGCACGCCTGAGTGAAGTTGAAGACAGACTCAGTGCGATATACCAGATGGCCCGCAAGCACCGAATTAACCCCGAGGAGCTTCCGGAGTTCCATAAACGACAAAGCGCGGAGCTTGCCGAACTGGACGGTGGTGAAGGCAGCCTAGAAAAGCTGGAAGAGGAACTGGAAAGCCATCGCGACCGCTTCAATCAACTGGCGTGCAAGCTTTCAGAAATGCGAGCCAAGGCAGCGGGCGAGCTGGACCAACGCATTGCTGGCGAACTGGCTCAGCTAAGCATGCCGTCAGTTCAGTTTGTTACTCACTTAAGCCGCAATAATCAGGACGAACCGGCACCGCACGGACTTGAAGAAATAGAGTTCTTAGTGAGTGCCAACCCGGGGCAACCCGCAAGACCTCTTGCCAAAGTGGCGTCCGGCGGCGAACTGTCGCGCATCAGCCTCGCGATTCAGGTGGTTGTTGCTCAAACATCGACAACACCAACCCTGATCTTTGACGAAGTGGATGTCGGTATTGGTGGCGGCACAGCTGAGGTGGTTGGAAAGCTATTGCGCTCATTGGGAGCCAGCGGCCAAGTAATCTGCGTGACCCACTTGCCACAGGTTGCAGCCCAGTGTCACCAACACTTATTTGTTAGCAAATTCACACAGCAAGACGCGACTTTCTCGAAAATCGAATCTCTGGACGATCAAGGAAGGATTAGTGAAGTTGCAAGAATGCTAGGCGGCGTGGATATGACTGAACACACCCTTGCCCACGCAACAGAAATGTTTTCCAAGGGGCAGGCCACCCACCACTGATCAGGTGGCACAGGCGAGACTCCCTCCCAGTTCCCCCTCTCAACTTTGAGAGCTGTTGGGGCAGGTTTAACGGCCTGCCCCTTTTTTATGTTTTTTTGGAACTGGATGGTTACTTTAGGGGCTTAACGTAAAGGATCAGGCTGTGTTCGACAATTTCATAGCCATGTTCTTTCGCTATCTTTTGTTGACGCTCTTCAATTATGTCATCAACAAACTCAATCACTTGCCCTGTTTGAGTACAAACCATGTGGTCGTGATGGTCTTCTCCAGCCATCTCGAATACCGCATGGCCGCCTTCAAAGTTGTGGCGTAGCACCAGCCCTGCGGTCTCAAACTGGGTAAGTACGCGGTACACAGTGGCCAGACCCACATCGTCACCCTGATCCAGAAGCCGCTTATACACATCCTCGGCGCTGAGGTGGTGATCCTTGGCGTTTTCCAGAATGTTGAATATCTTCACTCTCGGTAGAGTTACTTTAAGACCGACTTTTCGTAGTTCGGCGTTTTCAGATGACATGTTACTATTCACTCTTTGGTGTGCCTCACGGCTTCCGGTATGATGAAGCCGCCATTTAACGGTTAACCCGTGCCACACCTGCCCTTGGCAGGCGATTTCAAGATAGAGGATTTCCTCCGGCGATGCAAAAGCTCACAGCTCTCATTCTCACTCTGATTCTATCCGGTTGCGCTTTTCCGGGCGTTTATAAGATCAACGTCCAACAAGGCAACATTGTAACTGCTGAAGAGCTGTCCAAACTCAACGAAGGCATGCCTCGCAATCAGGTTCAAGCTTTGCTCGGGAGCCCTTTAATGCTCAACCCCGTCGATAGCTCACGGGAGTACTACGTTTACACCTTCCAACGTCGCGGCGGCGATATCCAAGAGCAGCGCATCATCGTCTATTACGACGCTGACCGTTACTCCCATTACGAAGCACAACTTTTGGACGAAACACCCGCTTACTGAGCCGATCAAGACTTCTTTTTGGCCCGATTCAGCCGCGCCTGCTTCGGGTCGATCTTGAGCGGACGATACAGCTCTACCCGATCTCCATCCCTCAACTCATGCTCCGCTGGCTTTTTGATTACCTTGCCAAAGATCCCCATATCGATGGAGTCCGCATCGATCTCCGGGAAAATAGCGGCGATGCCAGACAACTTCACGGCCTCAATCGCCGACGTACCTTCCGGCACCTGAATCTTCACGATTTCCTGCTTGTCTGGCCGGGCATAGGCCACTTCAACCTGCGGCATTATGCGCCCCCCTTGTAGAGGTCGTCAGCACGACGGCAGAACGCATCCACCATTGTTGTGGCTGCCTGATTAAACACCGGCCCAAAGGTCATTCGCGACAGGGAGCCGGAAAACTCAAACTCCAGAGTCAAAATCACTTTGCACGCATTGTCATCCAATGCCTTGAAGTGCCAACGCCCTGTGAGATTGCGAAACGGGCCATCCACAAGATTCATTTCAATGGCCTCCGGCACCAGTAACTGGTTGCGCGTAGTGAGCTTGTGCCGCACCCCACCTTTGGCAATTTCCAGCGATGCCATTATCTGATCCGAGTTTTGCTGGTGAATTTCGGCACCTGAGCACCACGGCAAGAACTCGGGATAACGGGCAATATCATTTACCAAGTGAAACATGCGCTCAGCAGAGTGCATAACCAGAGCTGTTTTATCAATCTGATGGGGCATCGGAACCGGTTGTCCTGCTTACAAATACACGTTAAGACCGACCGCAGCCTCTAGAAAACGAAAACTAGCTGCAATCAAACGCTATGATAAAGGATATCGTCGTCTTTAGGGGCACTTTCAGGGTGCAGTTGCGGCTGAACGGGCTTATTTTCAGGTGCTTGCTCTGCCGGGAGCAGCTCTCCCGTCTCGCCTGTGGATCTATCCGAGTTTACACCACTCTCGCTGGCATCCACCGGATCAGAAGCTTCTCCACCGCCTTCCCGCTCAACCATATTTGGCGTTGGCTCGCACCAAAACGCTTCACTGCCATTGTCGCATAGGCTACCGAGTGAACTCGCGGTGTAATGGATGCCGATATAGACAACAACCAGAGGCAGCACCAAGCGCATCACCCAAAACCAAATTGCGCCAAAAATTCCGGGCGTTTTCCCCAGCATGGTTTTAGATAGATTTCGTGTTAGCCCCCAGCCGGTAAAAAGCGCGATAAGAACGGCCACCAGCGGAATCATCAACCCGCCCGCTAACAGCTCCAGCCAACGAAAAACCGTCGCTCCACCTACCCGGTACTCCGCCCAAACGTTGAACGAAAACAGGGACGCCAGCCCCGCAAGCCAAACGACAACCCCCACCAAAAATACTGACAGGCCCCGGGGTGCCGCCGTCCACTCACGAAACCAACCAACTACCGGCTCGAGCAAAGCCAAAGAGGTTGACCACACAATCATCACAACCATCAGAAACACAGCAGTAATAACGAACTGGCTTAAGGGCAATTCAGACAGCGTTACCGGAAGCGAAATAAACAAAAGGCTAAAACCGCGCTCACCGTCAAACACATTGCTTTGCGAAGCCATCGCAAAAATCATCAACCCAGCCAAGATCGCAACCAAGGTATCCATCAAAACAACGGCCAAAATGGAACGTTTAAGCTGGGTGTGCGGCGTGGTGTACGCGCCCAAAATCGCCCACACCCCCATACCTAACCCCAAGGTGTAGAACGCATGAAACAGCGCAGCACTCAGGCTTCCCCAAGTAAGGTCCTGTGGGTGCATTTCAATAATTTGGCTGACTGCAGCATCAATTCTTCCGTACCACGCAGCAAGCCCGAACAGTGCCAGTAACAGCACCAACGTGGCTGGCACTACGATTCTATAGGCACGCTCAAGCCCTCCGACAACCCCTTGGCCAGACACCCACAACACCATAGTCAAGAAAAAGGCATGCCAGCCCATGAACACCCGAAACTCTCGCGGGTCGGACACCAACCCGGCAAGAATGCCGGTAGCGCTGACGTGGTCTACCCCGGAAAACTTGCTTGTGGCGCCAAAAAAAACATAGGCCAGCGCAATAGCGCCAAACACTGCAGTGAACGATAGCACCAAAAAGGCACTCAACACGCTGAGCCTGCCCACGGCCATCCAAAGTCGCGAGCGCTTTGCACTGCGAATCAGGCCGTCCATTGCCAGCACAATGCCATGCCGGGCGTGGCGGCCTATGGCGGCTTCAGTCACCATCAGAGGCAAAGTGACCAGCAACAGACAACCGAGATACAACAAAATAAACAGTCCGCCGCCGTGCAGGCTGGCCAAATAGGGAAACTGCCAAAGATTGGCCAGACCCACAGTTGCGCCCACTGCAGCCCAGAAGAAGGTTGTTTTTCGGGTAAAGGACCCGATATGTGTCTGGTATGGCGTCGGCATTTTCGCCTCAGAAAGTATTGGACACCCTATTGTAGCCGAAGGGCTCCTTTAGGCACGACCTGCCAGCACCTTTGAAGGCCATTTCGTGACCAGTCTGGCACTCCTGAGCTACAATGCCCGTTTTGCCGGTCTGCGTAAGATCGGCCCGTTCATTCGTCCGCATCCGGATAATTGATTCATGAGCAAGAAAAAACCCGGTACGCCGAGCAGTACCATCGCCCTTAACAAAAAGGCGAAACACGAATACCACATAGAGGAACGCTTTGAGGCGGGGCTTGTACTACTCGGCTGGGAAGTGAAATCACTAAGAGCTGGCAAGGCCCAGATTACTGATGCCTACGTGTTGCTAAAAGATGGCGAGGCGTTCCTTTTTGGAAGCCACTTCCAGCCACTTACGGCTGCCTCCACTCACGTAATTGCCGACCCCACTCGCACTCGCAAGCTACTGCTTCACGCCAAAGAGCTGGCCAAGCTGATTGGGGAAACGAGCCAGGCGGGCCAAACCTGTGTGCCTCTGGCTCTGTATTGGAAAAAGAATAAAGTGAAGTGTGAGATTGCTTTGGTGAAAGGCAAAAAACTATTCGACAAGCGCGCCACAGAGAAAGAGCGGGATTGGAATCGCCAGAAACAGCGCATTTTGCGTGACGGCAACGCCTGACCGCCTAAATAATCGGGCGCTGTTCCTGCCTCACACCTATGGCGACACACGCTTTGTGTCGCCGGTTCGCACCCTATGCACCCATCTTTATCCTGCCTATACTTCGGTACCGGTGTAGCGCAAAGGGAGGGCTTATGTCACCGAAAAAAACCCGAATGACCTCGGTGGATCGCTCATGGCTGCGCATGGACACACCAAGCAATCCAATGATGATCTCGGCCGTTCTGGTATTTGACAAGCCGATCGCCATCAACCGTCTAAAGTTCATCCTCACTGAACGCTTTTTGCGTTTTCAGAGGTTCCGCCAGCGCATTGTTGATGAGGGTGACAAGGTATATTGGCAAGACGACCCGCTGTTTGATATCGACAACCATCTGCATCGGATAGCGCTACCGGGAAAGGCAGGCAAAGCCGAACTCCAAGCACTCACCAGTGACCTGAACAGCACCTCTCTGGATCTGCGCCACCCCCTCTGGCAAATTCACTATATAGATAACTACCAAGGCGGCTGCGCACTTTTAATACGCATCCATCATTGTATTGCCGATGGCATTTCTCTGGTGAGGGTACTGCTTTCACTCACTGACAAAACGCCGGAGCCCACAGGTAGACGGGTTGCTCCGCTCAGGGCGCGAGAGCAAACGGCATCCTCAGTAGTGAGCCGACTTCTGCACCGCACCCTCGACACAACCGAAGCAGCAACAGATCAAGCCCGCTTATTCATGCAATCGATTCGAGCGGAACCAAACTACCCTCTGAAACTCGCCACTGCCGCCACCGGTGTGGCAACGGATTTGCTCAAACTGGGTCTTTCGCCCTTCGAGCCCAAAACCTGCCTTAAAAGCCCGCTTTCTGGGCGTAAACACGTTGCTTGGGCCGAACCGCTAGATCTGGCGGAAGTGAAAGCCTGTGCCAAAGCGCTGGGCGGCACCGTCAACGATATATTGTTGTGCGCAACCACGGGCGCTCTGCATAGGCACTTCCAAGCGAGCAAAGAAATTATTCCCGACTGCGGCATTCGTGTGGCAGTGCCTTTTAATCTGCGGCCGCTTAATCAACCGATCGAAACACTTGGAAACCAGTTTGGTCTGGTGCTGGTTTGCCTACCGGTTGAAATCGCAGATCCGATCATGTGCTTCCGGCAGGTACAGGAAAACATGAACCGCCTCAAACAGTCCTATCAAGCACAAGTTACCTACAGCTTGCTGGACCTGTTCGGCCGCGGCCCGGACATTCTCGAACGACGTGCGTTGGATTTGCTCAGCAACAAGGCCTCCGCAGTGCTTACCAACGTACCCGGCCCCAAAGAACCGGTTTATCTGGCAGGCAGCAAGTTGGTGCAACCCATGTTCTGGGTACCACAAAGCGGCAATATCGGCATTGGCATGAGTATTTTCAGCTACGCGGGTACGGTACAGTTCGGCATTACGGTGGACAAAGCCATCCATACAGACCCCAACGCCGTAATGAACTACTTCCACGAAAGCTTCAAAGCACTGAGCCACGCGGCTCTGGCAGGCCGCCAGCAAAGCAAGACACGCGAGGCCTCATAGGAATTAAAACGGGAATTAGAGCGGCATGAACGCCGACCGTGCAAAACAACAACAAAGAAGCCTTGAAGTCAGGCAAGGCGCCCACATATACTGTGAGTAAGGGGACGACATGGCTTCGACGCTGGTGGCGAACCCTTGGGTGCATGTCGAGATGGCAGCGAATCTCGTTAATCCAAAGCTGCAATGCAATAGTCGCAAACGACGAAAACTACGCACTAGCAGCGTAAGCTGCTAGTCGTCCTGACTGGGTCGCCCGTAGCCCAGAGCTACATCTCAGGACGTCATCGCTTACGGGATGCTCCGTTATCCAGAGTTCACTGGCTAACGGCTAAGATTTAAAGAACTCGCCTCTTGCACCCTGGCCTTCGGGTCGCTTGAGGTTAAATCAATTGAAGGACATAAACATGTAGATCTCAAGGCATAGTGCTGGCGGACGCGGGTTCAATTCCCGCCGTCTCCACCAACCAAAGAGAAAGAAGCCCCTGATTTCAGGGGCTTTTTTCGTTTCTAATCTCTGCATTTCTAGATAGTTGCCAACATTTTGCCAACATAGAGTTTTTGCCTATTCAGTATAACAGCCCTTTAATCTGTACATATTTTGACCGAACGCACTATATATGCTTTAATTTTATTCGACAGATACTACATGCAGGGGTTTTACGATGAGCAAAGACCAAGATCGTATGATTTATCAGCGGCCTGACAAAACGTGGGCGAATAAGCGCAACGATAGAACCAGAGCGAGCAGTGTTCACGACACCCAACAAGAAGCGATCGACGCTGGCCGAGAGATGCTACACAACCAGGGTGGTGGTGAGCTTTCGATAAAGGGTCGGAATCAAAGAATAAGAGACAAAGACACTATTTCACCAGGCAACGACGATTACCCTCCCAAGGGATGAGAGGGGCCAGCCAATAGATCTCCAGATCAAATATTTGATAGTGGATTTCGATTTAGCGCTTGATTAAGAAAATCAGGCGCTAAATGCGCATAGCGCATTGTCATGTTAATGGTCGAGTGGCCCAAAATCTTTTGTAGAGTCAGTATGTCTCCACCATTCATAACAAAATGACTTGCAAAGGAATGCCTGAGAACATGGGCAGACTGACCTTTGGGCAGTTTGATACCAGACTTAATCAGGGCACGACGGAAGGCAGACAGGGAGAATCCGAACTCACCATGTTCTTTCAGGTGGGCGCGAATTTCGTCAAATAGAGCCTTTTCAACGGGAACACTTCGGGATTTCCCGCTTTTGGTGGTCACGAAGGTCAGCTTGCCCTTCTGAGCGTGACGAAGATGCAAACCTTCCGCTTCTCCCCATCTTGCACCCGTGGCCAGTGAGATCCTGGTAAGCAGGTGAACATGAGGATTCTGGCTGAATTGTTCGATGGTATCGAGCAGGTGGACGATCTGCTCCCTTGTGAGCCAGGATAGTTCGTTTTCATCCAGACGTATCATCCGAATGTTCCGCAACGGGTTATCAAATTCAATTTCGTCAAGCCTACGCAACTCATTGTAGACAGCGTTCAAGTAACCCAAGTGATTATTCAGGGTTTTCTGGCTGGCCCCGTCTTGAAACTTGTGGGACCTGTACGCGAGAAATTCCGAAGGTAAAAGGCTACGGGCCACAGGATTACCTAACCAAAGAGCCATCGATTCAAGGCAACGCTTACGCCGCTCACCGTCTTTCAGGTGCACACCTTTCACGTTGAACCAAAGCTGAATTAGTTGGGTCAGTCGCCGGTTATCCTTCTTGCTGGGATTCCACTCTTTCGCTTTGTCTTTCTGGCCAAGGACGTAGGCTTCAAAGCGCTTTGCCTCAACACGGGTTTCGAACCTTTTACGTATACGACGAGAGCCCCGGCCATCCAGAAGCACATCAACCTGCCACCGTCCCGACGGTAGTTTCTTGATCATGCGGCCACCTTAGTGAGTAGTCGTCGTCTTATGAGCCCGTCCTGAACGAGCTGGAAGAGTTCGTTTTCAAAGATTTCTCTTCGCCGGTAATAGGCGCACAGATCCTCCCAGAGGCCGGATTTCTTGAGGCAGTCCCAAGCCTGTCTTGCGTTAAACCGGTTGCGAGCATAGATGGAAAGCAGGTTTCCGAAGGCCAGGGACACGTTCTTTTCGTTGCCGCAACCGGGTTCCTTTTTTGCGCGTTTGTAGAGCAGATCCGGGGCTGAATAGCCAAAACCGATGTCGTCTCTGAGTTTGGTCCAGATGGGGTGTACCCATTCGCGTTTTACTTCGTAGCGGTTGGATTTTAAGGCGTATTGCCAGAGGCCGGTCAGGTGTGGAACGGCATCCATGTAGGTGTAGATGGGCTTCATATCCGGTGTGCCCTGAGAGATCTCGTTAACGATCCGGTGGTGAAACCGAATTTCCAGACGCCAGACGGGTTTATCAGGGTCATAGCAGGTGTCCGGGAAGCATTGTTCGTTTGTGGCGCATTCCCAGATGCCTTCCATGAAGGCGCGTTTGTCGCTGACGTCGATTTCTTTGGATTTGTCGTAAAGGCAGACCTGCAAGCTGTTGGCTTTGCCGAAGGTGTAGGTTTCACCTCGTCCGTTGACGGTTGAGCCTTCCAATCCCTGAAAGTGAAGGTCACTCATGCCGTTGTGGACGCTGACGGTTTTGGCACGGGTGACGAAGTGCTGGGTTAGATCCTGAGGGGGTTCCCAACCCTGAAAATCCACGGCCAAATGAAGCGCGATACCAACGGGTTTAATACCCTTCAGAAAATACATGCCCCATTCTGCCAGTTCATCGTGTATCTGGTCGCTGGAGCGTTCATAGAGCCAACGGGGGGAGGTTTCTATCTTTACGTGGGTGCCTAGGGCATCGGCTTCAGCGTAGAAGTTCTGGATCAGTATCGTCAGGCCGTATTCCCGGTTCTGAAGGATGTATTTAAAACCCCCTCGTCTGCCGGACTGGAGCCGAAAGGGAATTTTATTGATGGTGAGGGTGGCGTCATAGCCTGCTTCGTATTCCATGGCGATTTCCGCGAGGATGTCCGCTTTCAGTCGTCCTTGGAACAATTGCCTTACTGTGTCTGTTCCGGTCCAGAGGACGTTGACGTTGCTCAGGTTCACTTGCTGACCTTCCGGGCCAATAAATAGGTCGCCTTTTCCAACTTGTCCGGTGGTGATGTCCAGTCGTTCAAAGTCTTTAATTTTCATGTGTGGCTCACTGTGGTTCTGTGTGGTAAAAATTCGACTGTCGTCGTTTTCTATGAGACGTGTTACAGGGACGTCTCAGGGCTTCGCCCACTCCCTGCCGCTCCTCGCCATCGTCGCGGCCGTCCGTGGGCTACGCGTCTTCTTTTACTTTGATTAAGGGATTCGGCACCGCGTAGGTGTCGGGTTCGATCCTAGGCCGTGGGGCGGGCTCTCGTATGCGATCCCGCTGGCAGTAAATGTCCTGAACCTTTTCTCCTTCCCACCACAACTGGGCGTAGCAGGGCCGAAGGTAGAGGACTCGGTAGCCGTAGTTGAACAATTCCCGCTGGGTTAATGAGAAGTCGCCCGTTGGGTCGTGTGCATGGAACAGGTAGGCACGATTGAGGGTGCCGGCGATTCTCAGTGCGGCATCCTGTAGAGGGTGTTCGTGTGCGTTGTGGGCTAGGCCACCGCGGTTCTGAGGATCAGTTTGAGGACGGCGGACATCACGACCATCAGACAGAGCATCAATCCCAGTCGCATCGATGTTCTGAATATCTGCCGGATCAGTCGGGCCAAACGTCCTTTCCCTTTGGAATATGCTGACCGCCAATGCGATAAAGACCAGTACAGAAAGGACTGACAACGAAAGGTAGCCCACAATGCGTTTATCTTTAAAAACGCTTTGGGGTCCTTGGTTAGACTGATGGTCGCCGGTTTTGGTGCTCTGGTAGGTGGCGAAGATGGTTGGGTCTGCTTTGTATTCTTTCGGGACACCGTATGCATGGCTTTTCGATTTGCCGTTGTTTTCGGGATCATGTTCCACTTCCCTCCATTTGCCTTTTTTCCAGGGCAGCAGTTCACCCATGGAGTAATGACGAAAGGCCACTTGGGCGGCCTGTCGGATGTCGGTATGCACTTTGGATATGTTGGGGGTGCACAGGAAGACGTCCCAGTTGTAGTGCCGGTGCATGTCGTAAGCTTCGAACATGTCGGCGGGGCGTTCGTCCTGTTTGGCCTGATCTTCACCGCCGGGGTAGTCGAGGTTCTCGGGGCGGAAGTCTTTGCGTTTGGCCGGGTAGATGGCTTGGGCTTCGTCGATGATGACCATGGCGCCCTGAGGGGCCCAATGGAACCAGCGGGCCATGTAGTTTTTTTCGTCCCGGCCTTCGGTGCTGACGTTGAGGATTTCAGACTCATCGCCGAGGGTGATACCTAATGCTTCTTCGACTTTTTCGACAGAATCGAAGCCCCGGATATTGGTGACGACCGTGCGTCCGTTTGGAAACGGTGCGCCTTCACTGTCATCTTTCATCAGGGCAGGAATGGCGTGGCGCTGGAGGACACCGAAGGACTTATAGGAGCCCGGGTGGCCGTGGTGTATGACGATGCTCATGATGACCCTCCTTAGCCGATCACGTCCATGACGTAGCGGGTGACTCTGGCGTTGATGATCATGTTGAAGGCTTCCGGGAGCTTGAGGAACGTGGCCACACCCAAGACTTGGGAGTCCAGTTGCCCCCAGTAGGCTTCGATGGTGTTGGAGACGTTGAGCTGGTTGAGGACTTCTTGAGCGACGCTCCAGCTAAAGCCGATGAAGGCGATCTTGGCTTTGGTGGCGGCAATGACGATCCAAGCACCAGCTTTGACCATCCAGTCGTCAATGAGCGCCGGGAGGCTGGTGAAGAACAGCCAGATGGCATCAAAAAAGTTGGCGATGAATTCCATAATTACCCCCGTGAGGTGAACAAAATGCCGGCGCTGATGAACGCGGCACAGAACAGAACAATGGCCCCAAGGATGTTGAGGCCGGATAGGAAGCGGTTGAGGGAGAAGTTCACGTCGACCCCTTTGATGTTTTTGATGTCGTCATCAACGGAGCCACCACCGGTGAGGTTGGTGCTGAACATGGCCTGTACTTCGGCTTTGATTTCGTGGATTTTGGCCTGATAGTCGGCCATGACTTGTTCGTAGTCTTCGGTAGGGTCGGTGAGTTCGGTGTCTATGGCGTCGCCCGACCAGTTGACGGGGGTTTCTCCTTCGCCTTCGCCGGGCTCGTTTCCGGAGCCACCACCGCCGGGAATCTTGCCGATCGCGTCCACCAGTTTATCGCCGAGACCTTTTAAGCCCTTTCCGGTACCGGTATTGCCCTGATCAAGGAGGGCTTTGATATCCTGCAATTGGCCCGCTATGCCGGTTAGGTCTCCTTCCCCATCTTCGTCACTGTCACCGTCGCTGGTATCGGTATCTTCTTCGTCACCCACAGACTCACAGATGAATCCGTATTCTTCGATGACGATAATGGTGCCGCCTTTGCACTTGGGTGCGCCATGATCTTCGGCAAGGCAGACAAGCTCCCCGTTAAAAATGCCGGACTGGCCGGGCTTACCACCGGTTGTACACGTAGTGTCACCGCAAATCGCTAAGGGAGGGTTTCCATACCCTTGATTGACATTGCCCCGAAAATCTTCTGAGGATGAGTCGCAGGTGTCAGGGTCTGGTTCAGGGTCAGCAGAACCCACACACGTGTTGTTTAACGGCCACGAACCAGCAGGGCATTCGGCAACACAGGATTGGTCTTTTGGGTTGTAGAACTGTCCGATTTCCAAGCATTCTTCGGGCTCCTGCTGACCCTCCAACGTACATCTCGTCGCGGATCCTGCGCCTTGATCTGTATAACCAACGAGGCATGCACAATCAGGAATGTTAGGAGGGGCGCCATGTATGGGATGAGGCTCGTGTGTCCATTTTTCACCACTACAACCTTGGCATTCATATGTAGGGATTGAACCGTTAAAATCTTCTGGCAAAGGATGACCAGGGAAGAGAGGTTCTGAGCCGTTGATTACAGGTGTTTGAGGCACAGGGCATCGAGCGCGATACGTAGTAACTTTATTAATGCCGGTATACGTCCAGCTATAGGTGCCGGAAATACAATTAAGCAAATCCGTTGGCGTACCCTCACAACCATTGTTGCTATTCTCAACCCGTCCACCATACGCATGAGAAACAGACGGAATAAACAGACAGCAGAGCAGCAGAATCAAGATTCCTTGAATAGATAAACGCACAATTTGACCCCGCTCTTTACTAAAAAGGGCCGGTAGTCCGGCCCTCTGGTGTTGCGTTAGTTGCCGTTGTAACCGAGGGCAAACATAGAGGCCCAGAGGGCCCCTATGAGGACGCCGGTGAACATCTAACGACGCAGAATGGACACGATCATGCCGAGGCCGGTCACGATCGCTACCAGGGCAATAACACCGACCACCGCCGCTGTGACGTTGGTTGAGCCTTCTGAGAAGGCTCCGTCGATGGCTGCTGTGTGGTCAGCCGCCGTTGCCATGCCCGTGGCAACACCCGCCGTTACGGCTACGCCGAGTTTTGCCGCACGGCGGCCCCAGCGGGCGCGTGCCATGGCCCAGTGGTTTGCGCC
>Ga0209075_1000986_pt1 | contig 27333 bp, 28 predicted proteins | sample Stecom2011_FD_187523 | JGI IMG/M metagenome (GOLD analysis project Ga0209075, IMG submission 187523) | Agricultural soil microbial communities from Utah to study Nitrogen management - Steer compost 2011 (SPAdes) (version 2) | ecosystem: Environmental > Terrestrial > Soil > Agricultural land...
TACGCCACTACCGGCCTCAGACTACTGGTTCAAAGTGGTTTATGACGAGCCTGTGACAGACGCTGAAGGTAATACAACTACTAGAAGAAAAGAGTTCAAGGCTCATTTTGCCATTAAGAGATAAAAATCAGAACCCCGACAAATCTGTCGGGGTTTGAGTTTCAAAAAAAGTAATAAATTTGTTTCTACCTTAAAATGGCCTACTATGAAAAAAATAGTTATATATATATTCGCTCTTTTGTTCCCAGTTTTCTTTTTTCAAGGATGCGAAGACATGGACGACAAAATAAACTTTAGTACAGATGCTAAAGAGTTTGTTTGGAGAGGTCTTAATCAATATTACTTTTGGCAAGAAGAAGTAGGGGATTTGGCTGACAACCGATTTTCAGGGCAACAATTTAATTCTTTTCTTGCTAGTTTTCAAAGCCCAGAAGATATATTTAATCATTTATTATATCAAAAAGGAGTAGTTGATCGATTTAGTGTTATCTATAGTGATTATACGGTTTTAGAGCAACTCCTTTCAGGGAATGCAAAAAATAATGGGGTTGATTATGGTTTATTCTTAAAATCCTCTAATTCCGATGAAGTTGTTGGTTGGGTTCGATACATTCTTCCGGATTCTGATGCCTCAAATAAACCTATTTATAGAGGAGATTTGTTTTATGCAGTAAATGGTACACCTCTTACGAGAGATAATTATCAAAGTCTGTTGGCTAATGACACTTATACGCTTAGTTTGGCAGATTATGATAACGGGAACTTTACTCCTAATGGGAGACAAGTCACTTTAACCAAAACGGCTTATTCTGAAAATCCGGTATATTATAAAAATGTATATAACGTAGGCGGACATATCATAGGGTATTTGGTATACAACGGATTTTATGGGGATTATGACGGTCATCTTAATGATGCGTTTGCTTATTTTCAAGGAGAAGGTGTCACAGATTTGATTTTGGATTTACGTTATAACTCAGGAGGGCTCGTGAGTACTGCAACTCGCTTGGCTAGTATGATTACCGGTCAATTTACGGGAGAGGTGTTTGCTAAACAAGAATGGAACAGCAAGATAATGCCTCTTTTATCGGAAGAATCCATAACCAATCGATTTACAACAACTCTTTCCGAAGGAACTGCAATAAATAGTTTGAACCTTACTAAATTATATGTAATTACCTCAAGGAGTACAGCCTCAGCCAGTGAATTAGTGATAAATGGCTTAGAACCTTATATTGATATAATTCAGGTCGGAACTATTACAACAGGGAAAAATGTAGGCTCAATAACGCTTTATGATTCTCCAAATTTCAGAAAAGAGAATCTGAACCCGAACCACAGATATGCAATGCAACCCATCACATTTCGTGTAGTGAATAGTGTTGGATTTGGAGAGTATCACACAGGGCTTGTACCAGATGTGGAATTAGCTGAAAATATGGGCAATATCCTCCCGCTAGGAGACGAAAACGAATTGCTTTTAAACGCAACGATTAATCATATTATAGGTGTAGGAACACGTCCTTTTGCGAATGACTTTATTCGTTATGAACATTTGACGGATGTCAAAGCAATGACTCCGCTAAGAGCAGAAATGTATAATTAAACTTCAAGAAGATGTCGAATATAGGTCTAATAATAGAAGAAAGGGCTGCTGATATAGGAAACTTTATGGTGGGGAGGTTATTGCCCTTTAAGCAGAAGAGAAATGTAGGACCATTCGTCTTTATAGACCATATGGGACCTGCTAAACTCAAAGATTATCAAAACGTAGATGTACCGCCACATCCTCACATTGGGCTTTCCACTCTTACTTTTTTATTCGAAGGGGCTATGATGCATAGAGACAGCACCGGTGTGGAAATTGAAATTCAACCCGGAGCCGTAAATTGGATGACAGCAGGGAAAGGAGTAGTGCATTCTGAGCGAACTCCCGAATATCTACGAAATACAGAAAAAAGCTTACACGGACTACAGATTTGGGTGGCTCTGCCGAAAGAGTTAGAAGAATCTGAACCTACTTTTCATCATATAGAGGCTAGTCAAATTCCTTCTTGGGAAGAAGGTAATTTTACGATGAAACTCATAGCGGGTGAGGCTTTCGGTAGAAAATCACCGGTTCCTGTGCATAGCAAGTTGTATTTTTTGGAAATTAAAAGTAAAAAAGCAACTACAGTAAGTATTGGCGAGGATTTGTATGGCGAAAGTGCTTTATATATTCTCGAAGGAGCTATCACAGATAGTGGAAATACTTACCAACCGAAACAAATTTTAATAGCCAAAGACACCAAGTTGTGTCAGTTTGAAATGCAAGAAAATACTACGGTATATATTTTTGGAGGAGAACCTTTCCCGGAGCAACGTTATATTTTTTGGAATTTTGTCAGTTCAAGAATCGATCGAATCGAGCAGGCAAAACAAGATTGGATAGCGCAACGCTTTCCGAAAGTTCTTGGCGAAACTGATTTTGTTCCATTACCTGATTATCTCGTAGATAAAAGACCTATTTAACATGAATCTGATTACAGGCGGAACCGGGCTTGTCGGTGCACATTTATTGCTCTTTTTGTTAGAAAAAGGAGAGAAGGTTCGTGCGATTTATCGTAATGAGGCTTCGCAGAAAAAGACTAAAGGATTATTTCAGTTATTCCACAAAGAAAATCTATTTACTGAAATCGAATGGGTAAAAGCAGATATTACAGACATTCCTGCTTTGGAAAAAGCCTTTGAAAGTGTCGAATATGTTTATCACTGTGCTGCCTATGTCTCGCTTTCGTCTTCGGATGAAAAGATGCGGAAAATCAATATTGAAGGAACGGCTAATATTGCTAATCTGTGTATTGATTTTAAAATAAAAAAGCTCTGTTATGTGAGTTCAGTAGCCGCTTTAGGAGACCCAATTAATGGGGTTATTACAGAAGAATCGATATGGAATCCGTTTCGAAACACAAGTGAATATGCGATTACAAAATACGGAGGGGAAATCGAAGTTTTTCGTGCTGCACAAGAAGGTGTAGATGTAGTTGTTGTAAATCCGGGAATTATTTTGGGATTAGGCTTTCCGACAAAAGGTAGCTCAGCATTCTTTCAGAAAGTAAAAAAGGGGATGTTGTTTTATACGAAAGGAACTTCCGGTTTTGTGGGGGTTTCAGATGTAGTTCGAGCTATGTATGAGCTCATGAAAAGTCCGATAAGTTCGGAAAAATTCATATTAGTGTCTGAAAATCTGTCTTTCCAAGACTTTTTATTTCAAATAGCTGATTCAGTAGGTGTAAAGCGACCTCGATTTTATGCTTCTCCTTTTATGACCAATTTGGCCTCCAAAATAGATGGGATTATCTCTTTCTTATTTCGAAAGGAGCGTTCACTAACACCTTCGATGAGTAAATCAGCTCATTCGAAAACCATTTTTTCGAGTCAAAAAATTAAAGAGACATTAAATTTTGAGTTTACCGATATCCGTCAATACATTAAAGAGGTGGGGCAAGAAGCCAAGGATTATTAAAATTGAATTCCTTCTATCATATTGATAACCGAATTAGCGATATATTGAATACCGATTGCCAATACGATGAATCCCATAATTCTAGAGATAGCTACGATTCCAGAAGCCCCTAGTAATCTAGATAAATAAACTGCACTTTTAAGGATAAGGAAGATTACAACTCCTATCAATAAAACAGCCAAACAGGCTTGAATTCTGTCCCACGAAGTTTGAGAGTCTTGATAAGTTGCAATCATGAGCGAAATAGAACCGGGCCCTGCTAACATCGGAATTGCAAGTGGAGTAAGAGCAATATCATTTCGGTTTTGAGCATCGTTTTTTACTTCTTTATTTACCCCGCGATTTTTGCTAAAACCTCCTGAGAGCAAAGAGAAGCCAGAATTCATGATTACGATTCCACCAGCAATTCTCAAGGCATCAATACTAATTCCAAAGAATTTCAACGCATATTCCCCTATAAAGAATGAAATGGTAAGTATGATAACTACGTTTATAGCTGTCCAAAGCGAAATTCTAGAACGTTCTGCTTTGGTATCGTCTTGAGTGAGTCCAACAAAAATCGGAATAGCTCCCAAAGGGTTTAGAACCGAAAACAGAGCCAAAAAAACGTAAATAAAGATATCCATTTCTTATATTTTCGGCAAAGATACAAACTTTGAGAATTAGATTCTGAGTCTTGAGCTATTACTTAACTGATTGATAATAAAAATAAGATGATAAGAGAAGATGAAAATCTTTAGATAAATAGCTTTTGTGAAAAATATAACAACTGTAATCTGATTCTTGGTGCTTAAAGCCGTACCTTAGCAGATTAAATAATTGTATAAGAATGAATACAAAAAAAACATTAGTCATTGGGGTGTCTGATAATCCTAGCAGATATTCTTATTTGGCTGTTCAACGATTGTTACAATACAATCATCCGGTAGTTGCCTTAGGGAGGAAAAAAGTGGAAGTGTTGGGTGTTCCGGTTGAGACAGAAAAACTACCTTTCGAAGATGTTGATACAGTAACACTATATTTAAATCCTCAAAATCAAAAAGAGTATTACGAATACATACTTAGTCTTAAACCTAAAAGAGTAATTTTTAATCCGGGAACCGAAAACCCCGAATTTTATAAACTGTTGAAAGAGAATAATATTGGCTACGAAGTAGCTTGTACTCTGGTATTATTGGGGACAAATCAGTTCTAAAATTAAAAAATCAAACGACAAGATTTTTATCTTTGTCAGGTTAATATTAAAAATAAAAATGTCTAGAGATGAACAATTAAAATCCAGATGGGAGCAGGTGGTCAGTAAGTTATCAAAGAAGTTTTCAGATGACGAACCTTTGGATTTGGACGGAATTATTTTCCTAATAGGTATTCAAGAGCTCGGGCAACCTCATAGAAAATTCAAAAAAGACGAAAAAGTAGAATTGATGCATATTGCCATTTGTAGGTTGCTGGAACCATACGGGTATTATGAATTCGATTTTTTTGATGCCGATGGTTGGCCACACTATAAAATCAAAGAACCTTTACCACCTCTTAAAGCCGGGGAGCAAACAATACTGATGAAAGAAGCCATCGTAGGCTATTTTTTAGAAAAAGGATTCATAAGCTAACTTTTTGTAGGATTGTTCGTGACGTGGTAATAATCTAGGATTTGTTTTTGTGCGTTTTGCAGGTGAGATAATGATTAGGATTTTAAACAAAAATCCATACCTTAGCCAAAAAATAAATTATGAAAAAGATTCTAACTGCCGTATTTGTGTTGTTGTTTTCGATAGGATTCAGTCAATCTAAAAAAGACTCTATTTATGTAGGAGTTGATACCTTTGCAGAATATAAGATAGGAACAGAGGGTTTTTTTAAGTATATAAGAGATAATTTTGTTTTTCCGACAGGGTTTAACGAAGATATTTCTGGGAATGTAATAGTAAGTTTTATAGTAGAACCAAACGGGGAGCTTTCTGATGTTACAGTATTAAGAGGTCTTCATAAAATGTTAGACCCAATAGTAGTAGAATTGGTTCAACAAACAAGCGGAAATTGGTTTCCGGCTACGTTAAACGGAGAAAAGGTTCGTTCTAAAAAAACAATTCCTGTACGCATATCCGTGACACCAGAACCTGAACAGCCAATTGTTTATGACAAACAAGCAATGTATCCGGGAGGGATGGAAGTTTTAAAAAAACGATTTATGGCGAATTTTAAACCCTCGAATCGTATTAAAAACGATAAGGAAGCTCTTGTTATTTTATCGTTCGTAGTAGAAGAAGACGGAAGTCTTTCGGATATCAGAGCGGATAAGGATTTTGGGGCGGATTCAGGGCAAAGAGCTATAGAGGCATTAGAAAAATCAGGTAATTGGATTCCTGCTCAATATCAAGGAAAACCTGTGAGATCAGAAGTTACATTGCCTGTGAAAATTAATCATAAAGGCGCTTGGAAAAGAACAGTTAATAGTGCCAGATGGAATTAATTCTAAAATCGCAAAAAGAGAAGAAATATAAAATTAAGTAATGATAGATCAGATAAAAAGCCACATCGCAGAAGTGGCGGCTTTTCAGACAGAGAGCAAAGAAGCTCTTGAACAGTTCAGAATAAAATATTTATCAAAAAAAGGACTCTTGAACGAGTTCTTTTCTGAGTTTAAAAATGTTCCTGTCGAACAGAAAAAAGAATTCGGACAGGTAGTAAATCAGTTAAAGAATGCTGCTGAAGAAAAAGTAAAAGCTATTCAAGAATTATTAGAAAGCAAAGAAGAGTCTAAAGGTATTTACGGTGATTTAACTCGTTCGGGCTTTCCCTTTGAACTTGGGTCACGTCATCCGATTTCGATTGTAAAAAACAGGGTAATTGACATTTTTTCGGGAATTGGGTTCAATGTTTCTGAAGGACCTGAAATGGAAGACGATTGGCACAACTTTACGGCCTTGAATCTTCCTGAACATCATCCGGCTAGAGATATGCAGGATACGTTCTTCCTTCAGACTAATCCGGATATCTTACTGAGAACTCATACCTCATCAGTTCAGGTTCGTTATATGGAGAATAATAAACCTCCTATTAGAACCATTTCTCCGGGAAGAGTTTTTAGAAATGAGGCAATTTCGTCTCGTTCGCATTGTATTTTCCATCAAGTAGAAGGTCTTTATATAGATAAAGACGTTTCGTTTGCAGACTTAAAGCAAACGTTACTTCACTTTACAAAAGAAATGTTTGGAAAATCCCAGATAAGACTACGTCCGTCTTATTTTCCCTTTACCGAACCAAGTGCAGAGGTAGATATTTATTGGGGATTAAAAACCCCGACGGATTATAGAATTACTAAAGGTACTGGATGGTTAGAAATTATGGGCTGCGGTATGGTTGATCCTAATGTACTATCAAATTGCGGAATTGACCCCAAAACGTATTCTGGCTTTGCTTTCGGTATGGGAATTGAACGTATGGCCATGCTTTTATATCAAATAGGTGATATTAGAATGTTTTATGAAAATGATGTGCGTTTTCTTGAACAATTTAAAGCAAGTATATAAAATTAGTGGTAAAGCACAATAAATTCATAAAAAAAGAGTTTTATAAAGACTGAATATAGTCTTTATATTGAGGTTTTTAGAAAGAAACAAAAGATTATATTAACATTAAAAAAATCTAAAATAGTTTTTTTGTTTGAGTGAAAAGTATAAATTTGTCGCTCTTTAAAAACAAATTGTGCAGTAAAGCACTCTATTTAACCCAATGATTTAAAAATTAAAATTAACTAAAAATTAACTTCAAAATGACAAACGAAACAAACGTATCGGTTGAGAGCACTTCAAAAGCAAAAGGATCTAATGTTTTTGCAGGAATTATTATTGTGATTTGCCTTGTGATAGGCTGGTTGGTGTGGAAATTCGTGATGGGGAATCCTGCTAACTTCGAGAATGGTGATCCAGATAATGGGCACCCGCTTCCAGGAAACATCCTAGGTATGGTTTATAAAGGAGGTTTCATCGTGCCAATCCTTATGGGTCTATTGCTAATGACCGTTGTTTTTTCTATCGAAAGACTATTTGTACTTTCTAAAGCAGCTGGAAAAGGAAATGTTGAGAAATTTGTTGCTCAAGTAAAAGAAGATGTGAAAAATGGTAATATTAATGCTGCAATTCAAGCTTGTGATGAACAAAAAGGTTCTGTAGCTAATGCTATTAAAGCTGCTTTAATTAAATATCAAGAAGTAAGAAAAGAAGGTTTTGATAGCGAAAAAGCTGCAGAGACTATCCAGAAAGAAGTTGAAGAAGCTACTTCTCTAGAGATGCCTATGCTTGAGAAAAACATGACGATTATCGCTACTCTTGTTTCTATCGGAACGCTAACAGGTCTATTAGGAACAGTATCGGGTATGATTAAGGCATTCTCAGGATTGGCGACTGCTGGAGCTCCAGACCAAGCTGCTCTTGCGAATGGTATCTCTGAAGCACTTATTAATACAGCAACAGGTATTGCGACTTCTACTATTGCTACTATTGCCTATAACTATTTCACTTCAAAAATCGATACATTGACTTATTTTATCGATGAAGCTGGAGCTGCAATTACTCAGGCATACAGAAAAGCAAAAGGAAATAACTAAAAAGAAATCATAAGTTTATGTAGAGAGTTGCCTTGCAAATAAGGTAAACTCTCTGTATAGGCGGATAAAAAATACAGAAAAATGGCTAAACCAATGAAAAAGAAAAGCACGAGAATTGATATGGCCGCAATGTGCGATATTGCGTTCTTGTTGCTTACGTTCTTCATTATGACATCTACGGCAAGACTGCCTGAGCCAATAGAAATTACAACTCCTGCTTCTACAGTACAAATTAAATTGCCAGATGTGAATTTGGCTACAATTACAGTAGGTAAGGAAAAAGTATTTTTTGGAACAGTGGGTCAGCCTACACGTATGTTGATGCTAGAAAAAATGGCAGAAAGATACGGAATAGAGTTTACCGAAGACGAGAAAAAACGTTTTTCACTTATAGAGTCTTTTGGAGTTGATATTCGTCAGCTAAAAAGTCTTATCGCTATGGACGGGGCAGACCGTATGAAAGAAGGTGTGCAATCAGGTATTCCGATGGACTCTTTAAATGATCAGCTTTCAGATTGGATTCAAGCTGCTCGTGAAGCAAACTTGGAGATCCTAAAAGAAAACGATGAAAAACTTAGAGACTTAGACATCGCTATAAAAGGTGATGCTAATGAAGCTTATCCGACTATCAAGAAAGTTATGGATGTTTTACAGAAAAAAGGTAAAAATAACTTCTATTTGGTAACCGGACTTAGAGGAGAAGATTTTTAATCATAAAATATAGACCATAAAAATGGCAGAATTAAATGTAGCCGAAAAAGGCGGAAAAGGTAAAAAAGTAAGAAGTAAGAAGCAAAATCCTGCTGTTGACTTAACAGCGATGGTGGATTTGGCATTCTTATTGATAACCTTTTTTATGCTTACCACTACCTTGTCAAAACCACAATCTATGGAGCTAGCTATGCCGGACAAACCAAAGATTGATGACCCAACCCCACCAGAAACCCCGGCTTGGAGAACCTTAACGATTGTTTTAGGTGAAGACGACAAGATAGCTTGGTATGGAGGAGGATTAGATAATCCTCAACCAAATGAAGAACCGACATTAACAAGTTATGGTAAAGAAGGTATCAGACAAGTAATTCTAAGAAAATCTCAAGCTGTAAAAGCAAGAGCTACTAAGCCTGATGAAACTTTGGTAATTCTTATTAAACCTAGCGAGAAGTCGACTTATAAAAATCTGGTTGATATTCTTGATGAAATGGCAATCACACAAGAGAAGAAATACGCCATTGTGGATATCACAGAAGAAGATGTCATGATGCTTACTGAGAAAAATGCGTATTAACCAAGTGTGATGTAAGTTAAGATGACACTTTAATCAAGTAAAACAAAAAAGATTATGTTAGGACCTAAAATAAATTTATTCAACGGAGCTTGGGTTGATACGATTTTTGAAGGAAGAAATAAAGAGTATGGAGCCTATGTACTTCGTAAAGAGAACGGAAGAGTATCTGTTGTTGCTCTTGCGATAGGTGCTGCTATTTTTTCTTTAGCTATCAGTGCGCCCGTAATTATGAAGATAATTGGGTCAGGTGAGTCAGAAGCTCCTGTAGAGACACTTGATACAAAAATCGTGATGATGGAGATTCTTGAGCCTATTAAAAAGCCTGAGGAAATCATCCACGAGCCTGTGGTTCAAAAACAAACCAAAACTCTAGTTGAAGTAGTAAAGCACGTTCCTCCTGTTATTGTTGAAAAGGAAACAGTAGAGGAAGAAATGAAATCGGTTGATGATTTTAAAGATAAAATCACTGGTTCAGATAATATTGCAGCTAGTGACGACGGTGATATCGTTCTCGACAATACTCACTCAGAAATTGAAGTGAAATCAGACATTGTTGACGATAATAATATTTATGTTGCTGTGGAGGTAAAACCCGAATTCCCTGGGGGTATGAACAAATTCTATGAGTTTGTGAGAAGGGAATATAAAACTCCAGACGTAGATAGAGACCTTAAAGGAAACGTTATCGTAGAATTCGTGGTTGAAAAAGATGGAAGTTTAACAGACATAAAAGTATTGAGAGATATAGGTTACGGAACAGGGGCAGAGGCCATTAGAACTCTGAAAAAATCTAAAAAATGGAATCCTGGAATTCAAAACGGAGTTCCTGTTCGTGTACGTTATACACTCCCAATTGCAGTGAATGTTAAGGCACAATAATGATAAAATTTAATCATAATTTCAAACAGAAATCGCCTAAAAAGCGGTTTTTGTTTGTTTTTGGAATATTCTTTTTTCTGCTCTATCTCTTTATGGGATTGGCTGTAATATTTTGGAAGCATTTCCCTTTGGAGCTAAACAAAACACAAAGATTAGCTTTAGGAGTAGTGCTTATAGTTTATGCTTTTCTGAGGTTTATTCGACTTCTTCAGGAAAGAGATTAATTGTTTTTCTTACTTAGAAACAAGAAACGGATGATCAAGAAAATAGTATTATTAGCTCTTATAGTTTTGGGTGTTCCTTTCTCATGTAAAAAAGATAAACAACCAAAAGAAACTATTGTGTCTGGTAGTGTAACCATACTTACAGACGAATCACTGTTTCCGGTGGTAGAAGATCAAGTAAGTGTTTTTGAGCACACTTATAGAGCAAATATTAGAATTAATAGCCAACCAGAAGCAGCAACTATCAACTCTCTTTTAAGTGATACGGTGCGAGTAGCTGTCCTTACTCGTATGTTAACTCCTCAAGAAGAGGCTGTTTTTACGCATAAAAACATAAAGCCAAGAGTGACACGCTTTGCTCTCGATGCTATAGCATTTATTTCTAACAAAAAATCAAATGACACTCTTATTGATTTATTTGAAGTCCTCAACTTCATTAAAGGGGAGCCAAGCAGAGTGAAAGCTTTGGTTTTTGATAATCCGAATTCGGGAACGATGCGATTACTTTGCGAAAGAGCAGGAGTAAAAGTAGGGGATAACAAATCTTTGTTTTCTAAATCATCAAGTCCAGAACTCATTCGATTCATAGCAGAAAACGAAGGTTACATTGGTGTGGTGGGTGTCAATTGGCTTACACAAGCTCCACAATCGCTACAAGAGTCTCTTAATAATATTAACGTTTTGGCTGTAAAAGATGTTAAAACGGACGAAGACAATTCTAGTTATTATAAACCTTCTCAGGTTAACATAGCCAAGAAGTTATACCCGCTTACGCGAGAAGTATATTTGTTAAATTATCAAGGCACTACGGGTTTGGGTATGGGTTTTGCTTCTTTTGTGGCAGGGGATGTCGGACAACGAATAATTCTGACGTCTGGACTTGCACCGTTGCAACTAGAACCAATGAAAATAAAAGTAACAAAAGAGTTCAATAAATAAATTAAGATACAATGAAAATGAGAAAGATGACATTTTTAAGCCTGTTTTTAGTGAGCATCGGGCTTCAGGCTCAAAATTTACAACAAGCCAAGCAAGCCATAGATGCCGAACAATATCAAAAAGCCAAAACTATTCTCAAATCTATTATAAGTGCTAATCCAGATAAAGGTGAAAATTATTATTATTTAGCCGATATTTATCTTACACTTAAAGAGACTGATTCTGCCAAGATTTATTTGAATCAAGGTCTTAAAGCAAAAGATAACGCTCATTTTAACTATATTGGTTTAGGCCAAATAGCATTGGATGAGAACAATCTTCAACAAGCAACTGAGAACTTCAACAAAGCACTTGAAAACATCAAAAAACGAGATACAGAAGAGTTGATAGGTGTAGGTAGAGCTTACACAAATGCAGAAAATAAAGACCTTAAAAAAGCAATCGAATATTTGACTAGAGCTATCCAAGCCGATGCCAAATCAGCTCAAGCTTATTTGGCACTAGGTGATGCTTATCAAGAAGATAAAAATGTGAATGATGCTTATAGAGCTTATCGAGATGCTTTAGCCTTAGATAAAGATTTATTAAGAGCAAAACTTAGAATGGCTGTAATTACTAAAAATGCAAAAGCATTCCAAGAAGCAGCAAACTCTTTTAACGAAATTGCAGCTGCATCACCTAATTATGGACCAGTATATCGTGAGTTAGCAGAAACTTATTACTATTGGGGAGTTAATGAACCGGCTAAGTATAAAGAATATACTACAAAGGCTTTAGAGTATTATAAAAAATACATGAGTCTTACAGATTATTCTTTGAGTTCTAGAATGAGATATGCAGACTTCTTGATTTTGACAGAAGATTATGCTACTCTTGAGGTTGAGGCAAACAAAATGAAAAATGAAGATAAAATCAATCCTAGAATTTATCGTTATTTAGGTTATGCGGCTTTTGAAAACAAAAATTATCAAGAGAGTGTAAATGCCCTTACGACATTCTTTGAAAAAGGTGAAAGATTCATAGCAAGAGATTATTTGTTTTTAGCTAAAGCAAAATTGGCGCTATCTAAACAAGACGGACAAATCACAGATATGGCACTGTTTGAAGAAGCTCTTAAAGAATTAGAAAATGCCGTACAAAAAGATCCTTCTGCTGGGGTTGAATTTAGTACTCTAGGAGAGGAGTTGTATAAAGATAAACTTTACGACGCAGCTGCAAAAGTATTTGTTCTTTCTACTCAAGATACTAACTCAAAATCATTTGCTATCGACAACTATTACTTAGGAAATGCAGTATTGTTTTCTTACTCTAACAAGTTGTCTGAGAAAAGTGCCCAAGGAGAAGAGTTTACTGAAGAAGAAAAAGCAGAAAACCTTTATTGGTTAGAAAAAGCAGATATCGCTTACGGACATGTGATAGCTGCTTCACCGACAACTCACGATGCGGTGTTGAACTGGGCTAAAATTAACCGTTTAATTGATACAGAAGAATCTTTAGCCAAAGCCCTAACACTTTATGAGGATTATATCAGAATCGTAGAAGAAAAAGGTGAGAGTGTGCTTTCTCAAGCTAAAACGCAAAGAGAACTTTTAGCGGCTCATTTGTTCTTAGGTTCTCAATATACAAGATTGGATAATAAGCCAAAAGCTATCGAAAATTTTGAGAAAGCCCGTAATTATAATCCAAACGAAGAAAATAAACTTTATATAGAGCAATCTTTAGAACTATTGAAAAAATAAATATTAAGATAATAAGCAAAAAATCCTCGAGAACTGAGTTTTCGGGGATTTTTTTATAACGAATAGTTTAAGGTTTTATATTGTTAAACCATTCTGTAAGTTTCGGGAAAATAATTTCAGAAACCTCGGAAACGGGCTGATAAAGAATTGATTCTTCGAGTTTTTCTTTAGTAATCAAAGAATGACTTTGATTAATTTTCTGGAAGAAATGCAAAACTACACTCAGAATTAATACAGTTTTTAATACGCCGAAAACACCTCCCAATATTTTGTTTATCCATCCTAACCCGGAAAAATCAGCTATCTTAGTAAAGATTTTTGCCAGTAGAGTAATACCGATAACTACAGCTACGAAAGTAATTGCGAAAGCGATAATTTCTATGTGCTCCCATTCTTTTGATAGACTATCACGAAGAAAACCGGCTGTAAAAGAAGAAAATTTAATAGCGACAAAGATTCCTGCCAGAAGAGAAATAAACGATGCCAAAGACACGAAAAAACCACTCCATAGTCCTCGAATAAAACTGATAAGCAATAGAGTCAATAAAGTAATATCAAGTAGGTTCATTTTTTATTCTATAAGAAAGACCGGGGCTCTTTTCAAAGGATTAATTTAAGGCAAATACAGCCCCTAATTTAAAGGTAGGGATGGTTACCTTAAACTTTCTGGTAGTAGTGAAATTCACCATCGTATAATACCCTCTCATGGCGCCGAAAGGAGAGGTCAATAGACAGCCGGAAGTATAAGTATGACTTTCTCCCGATTTTAAAATAGGTTTGTGACCTACTACGCCTTCTCCGTCGATGGCTTCGGTTTCATTTAGAGCATCAAAGATATCCCAATGACGGAACAAGAGTTGCACCGTATCTTTACTTTGATTCTCGATGGTAACTCGATAACTAAAAGCATAGTGAATTCTGTGATTCTTGAAGTAAGAGCCTTCAAAATCAGTAAAAACGGAAACTTTTATGCCTTGTGTGATTTGAGAAACCATAATCTTTCTCTAATGAATTGCCCAAAGATACAATTTTTAGTTATAATTTCCAATCTCAAAAAATCAAAGAGGTTTCGTTTACTTAATGGATAAATAAAAGAATTCTAGTAAAATACTTGACAACCCCCCTTTTAGAATCGTATATTTGCAGCCCAATAAAAACTAAGCAAATGAAATTATCGCACTTCAACTTTAACCTGCCTAAAGAACTTTTGGCAGAGTTTCCTCCAGAGAACAGAGACGAATCAAGATTGATGGTTGTACACCGTAAAACGGGCACTATCGAGCACAGACTTTTTAAAGATGTGATTGATTATTTCGATGAAGGTGACGTGATGATTTTGAACAACACCAAAGTTTTTCCGGCTCGTTTATATGGGAATAAAGAAAAAACAGGAGCTAAAATTGAGGTGTTTTTGCTAAGAGAACTCAATGCAGAACAACGGTTGTGGGATGTATTGGTTGACCCTGCTCGGAAAATCAGAATCGGGAACAAATTGTATTTTGGTGACGATGAGTCTCTAGTTGCAGAGGTTATAGACAATACAACTTCACGAGGAAGAACACTCAGATTCTTGTATGATGGTTCTTATGAAGAATTCAGAAGTAAACTAAAAGAACTAGGAGAAACTCCGATTCCAAAATATATCTCTAGAGCGGTAACTCCTGAAGATGCAGAGCGTTATCAAACGATTTATGCTAAAGAAGAAGGAGCTGTAGCTGCTCCAACAGCAGGGCTTCACTTTTCGAAACACTTGTTGAAACGCCTAGAAATCAAAGGAATTGAATTTGCAGAAGTAACACTTCACGTAGGTTTAGGAACATTCAACCCTGTTGAAGTAGAAGATCTTTCTAAACATAAAATGGATTCTGAAGAGCTTATCATTACAGAACAAGCTTGCGAAATTGTAAATAGAGCAAAAGCTAACAAGAAGCGAGTTTGTGCTGTAGGAACTACTTCGATGAGAGCTATCGAGAGTTCAGTTTCGTCATACAAAACATTGAATCCGTATAAAGGTTGGACAAACAAATTCATCTATCCACCATATGATTTCAGTATTGCAGATTGTATGATTACAAACTTCCATACTCCGAAATCAACGCTATTGATGATGATTTCTGCTTTCTGTGGACATGAGTTGATGAGAAAAGCGTATGACGAAGCCATCAAAGAGAAATATAGATTCTATTCTTACGGAGATGCTATGTTGATTATTTAATCACGTACTACTGAATAAAAAAACTCATCTGATTTCAGATGAGTTTTTTTGTTTTATAAATTTTTTAAAGCAGCAACTAATTCATCTATATCTTCTTTGGTGTTTTGATGGCTAAATGAGATTCGCAATGAAGGTTTATTGATTTCTGTCTTAGGTAAAATTTCTTCTAACACATGAGAAGGAATCAAACTACCCGACTGACAAGCACTCCCTCTGGAAACAGCAATTCCTTTCATGTCTAAGCTAAACAAAATTGTAGGAGTCAGGCTTTCTGAAAACGGAAGTTGTAGGTTGATAATGTTATAAATGCTGTTTTCTGCATCTCCGTTAATCTTGTATCCCGGAAAATTTTGGTCGAATTGGGTTGTCAAATAGTTTTTCAACCAAGATATATGTTCTTTTTCGACTTCTAAATATTGATAGGAGAGTTCCAAAGCTTTTGCCATTCCTACAATTTGATGGGTTGGCTCTGTTCCGGCTCGAATGCCTTTTTCTTGACTTCCACCAAAAAACAATGGTTTTAGAGCTACACCTTTTCTAACAAAAATAAATCCGGCTCCTTTGGGTCCATGAAATTTGTGAGCTGTTCCGATTAAAAAATCAACAGGTATTTGTTGTAAATCGATCGGAAGTTTCCCCATTGCTTGAACCGTGTCGGAATGAAAATAAGCTTTGTGTTCTTTGCAAAGTTTCGCTACCCTCTCAATATCCAAAATGTTCCCGATCTCATTATTCACATACATCAAACTCACCAACGTAGGTTTTTCTTCTGTCAAAAGCTCTTCTAGATGGCTCAGGTTAATATTTCCGTTAGGTAGAAGGTTTACAAAACAAATTTCAATTCCGTATCTTTTTTCCAGTTCTAGAACTGTATTCAAAACGGCGTGGTGTTCGATTTTTGAAGTAATAATTCGATTTACGTTTAGATGCACAACTGCATTTTGCAAAATCCAGTTGTTGCTTTCTGTGGCCGAAGAGGTGAAAATGATTTCTTGAGAATTAGCATTCAGTAGTTTAGCGATTTGCTTTCTCGAGGTTTCGATGGCAGCTTTGGCATTTCTACCGATTGCATATGTAGAGGACGGATTCCCGAAATTGTTCTTAAGTACATCGGTCATCACTTCGATAACTTCATCCCGAATAGGAGTAGTAGAGGCGTTGTCCAGATAAACTTTTTTCATCCTTATTTTTCACCAAAAGTATTAAAAAAATAGCATATTCGCTATTATATTTTTTCTAAAATGACTTTTGTTGGATTATATTTTTTCCGATATTTGTCGAACTATGCACAAGACTTGGCCAGGATTATTGCCCTATCTTAAGTTTCTTATAAAAAGAAACCCGGAATGATACGCCCTAAGCTGATACTATATCGGCTATAATGTTTTTATGAAAACGTATAAAAACATAGTGTTCAAATCTTTGTCTAATAAAAAATAAGCAATATGCCTTTTTATCATAAACTTGGAAAAATTCCTCACAAACGTCATATTCAGTTTCGTAAGGATAATGGGGATTTTTATTATGAGCAGTTGTTCGGCACCATTGGGTTTGATGGAATGTCTTCAAACATCTATCACGAAAATCGTCCGACTCAAGTAAAAGAAATCCGCCGACAATACAGTGTTGCTCCGAAGATTGCCAAAGCCAACAACATTCAATCTTACAGGTTGAGAGGGTTTCAAGTAGCACCGGAAAATGATTTTCTGGAAAGTCGTAAAGTTGTATTGACTAATAGTGATTGTAGTATTGTCTTGGCAGCACCAAAGCAATCTACAAAAGATTATTTCTATAAAAATACAGATTCTGATGAGGTAATCTTTGTTCATAAAGGAACCGGAAAACTCAGAACTTTCTTAGGAAATTTGGATTTCAAATACGGTGACTATCTTGTGATTCCTCGAGGAATGATCTATAAAATTGATTTTGATACGGAAGATAACCGTTTGTTTATCATCGAATCAAGAAGGCCTATCTATACTCCAAAACGTTACAGAAACTGGTTTGGTCAGTTATTGGAGCATTCGCCATTTTGCGAAAGAGATATTCGTCGACCTGAAGAATTAGAAACCTATAACGAAAAAGGTGATTTCTTGATTAAGGTGAAAAAACAAGACGAAATCTTTGAAATGATTTATGCTACTCATCCGTTTGATGTGGTAGGTTATGATGGATATAACTATCCGTATGCTTTGTCAATTCACGATTTTGAGCCGATTACTGGAAGAATTCACCAACCGCCACCAGTTCATCAAACTTTTGAAACAGATGCTTTTGTAATTTGTTCGTTTGTTCCGAGATTGTATGATTATCACCCTCAAGCTATTCCGGCTCCTTATAACCACAGTAATATTGATTCTGACGAGGTTTTATATTATGTTGATGGTGATTTTATGAGCCGAAACGATATCGAAGCGGGTCATATTTCCTTACATCCAGCTGGAATTCCTCACGGGCCGCACCCAGGAGCTATGGAAAGGAGCATCGGAAAAACAGAAACACAGGAATTAGCCGTAATGGTCGATACGTTCAAACCACTTATGATTACAGAAGAAGCAATGAAAATTGCCGATGAGAAATACTATCAATCGTGGTTAGAATAATTTGGCCAAGGCTGTATAAACTAATAAATGAATCAAAGTAAATTACCGGCAGATCCGCTGTCGATTATTTTAGGAATTATAGCTCTGGTTATATTGGTTGGAGGATGTTGTTGTTATGGCATTCCTGCTTTTATAGCTTTAGCTTTAAGTGTTATAGGGCTAGTGTCAGCCAACAAAAGTTTGGCTGAGTATGAAGCGAATCCCGAAGTTTATTCGCATATCAGTCGTAGCAATGTATATACAGCCAAAATAATCAATATTATAGCGGTGATTCTGAGTTCGGTTTTTACATTGATAATGATTGGATTTTTAGTGTTATACGGTTCCATACTTTCGTTCGGAATGTTCAACAATTATAATTTTGACAATATTAGACAAGATGAAGAACAAACCGAGTATGAGTATGATTACGAAGAAGAGCAAATCATAGAAGAAGAGTCTTTAGAAGGAGATACTATCTACTATGAGGAAGCAATACACATCGAACAGAGAATTTAAATATTTAAAACAACAAAAACTAAAATAAAATGTCACAAGAATTAAAACCAGTAGAATACGGATTAGAAAAAATATTTGAAGGAGCTCAAGACTTCCTTCCGATTTTAGGAACAGATTATGTTGAATTTTATGTAGGAAATGCGAAACAAGCGGCTCATTATTATAAAACAGCTTTCGGGTTCCAATCTGAGGCTTATGCGGGATTAGAGACTGGCGTAAAAGACAGAGCTTCTTATGTAGTAAAACAAGATAAAATCCGTTTGGTATTAACTACGGCTCTTAATTCACAATCTCCGATAGGAGAGCATGTGAAAAAACACGGAGACGGAGTTAAAGTGGTAGCTCTTTGGGTAGAAGATGCTAGAAGTGCATTTGAAGAAACTACAAAAAGAGGAGGAAGACCTTACATGGAGCCAACCGTAATGAAGGATGAACACGGAGAGGTGGTTCAATCAGGTATTTATGCTTATGGGGAGACTATTTTTATGTTCACAGAACGTAAAAATTATAATGGTATTTTCATGCCAGGCTATGTAAAATGGGAGTCTGATTATAATCCTGCACCTACAGGATTGAAATATATCGACCACATGGTAGGAAACGTGGGATGGAATCAAATGAATGTTTGGGTTAAATGGTTTGAAGATGTATTAGGTTTCGTAAACTTCTTGTCATTTGACGACAAACAAATTCATACAGAATATTCTGCTTTGATGTCTAAGGTAATGGCTAATGGAAACGGAAGAATTAAGTTCCCTATTAATGAGCCTGCAGAAGGAAAGAAAAGATCTCAAATCGAAGAATATTTGGATTTCTATGAAGGAGAAGGTGTTCAACACATTGCGGTAGCTACTGATGATATCATCAAAACCGTAAGAGATTTGAAATCTCGTGGAGTAGAGTTCTTGTCAACCCCACCTCAAGCTTATTATGACGCTATTCCGGATCGTCTGAAAGATCATATGCATAAATTTAAAGAAGACATCAGAGAATTACAGGATTTAGGTATTATGATTGATGCAGACGAAGAAGGGTATCTATTGCAAATCTTTACTAAGCCGGTAGAAGATCGTCCTACTTTGTTCTATGAAATCATCCAAAGAATGGGAGCAAGAGGATTCGGAGCAGGAAACTTTAAAGCCCTTTTTGAATCCATCGAGAGAGAGCAAGAGAAACGAGGAACTCTATAATCTCGGAAATTATCAAATCGTTAACAAATAACCCAATCGAAAACGATGTATTGTCAAATTACTGTTAAAATTGAATTTTGAGTGATTTTATTTCAAAAAATGAAATATCTTTGCACTGAAATTTAGTTCGCATAGCAGCAAGTTAGATTTCTACATATAAGTTTTGGTTGGTTAATAATAGAAGACTCCACTAGTTGATAGTGGGGTCTTTTATTTTTAAATAAGTTTTTGAATAATTTGAGAGCTATTAATTATATAGGGCATTGAAAGAAGAGTGAGTTGTTGTATTTAACTCAACGAATTTGTTTAACTAAAAAGCCCCGACTCAACAGAGTCGGGGCTTTTGTTTGATGAGATTATCTATTAATAATAAGTGTATCTTTTTACTTTAGCGATATGTCTTGCTAAACGGATTACTTGATGGCTGTATCCGTATTCGTTGTCATACCAAATATAAAGCACAAGGTTTTTTCCGTCAGGAGCAACAATAGTGGCGTTGCTATCATAGATAGCAGGTGCCGAAGTTCCTACGATATCAGAAGAAACCAATTCGTTGTTTAATGAATACTTAATTTGCTCTACTAAGTCACCTTCTAAAGCGTATTTTTTCATTAAATTGTTGATGTCTTCTTTAGAAGTTGTTTTCTCTACTTCAAGGTTCAATACCACAAGAGATCCATTAGGAACCGGTACTCTGATAGCGTTTGAAGTAAGTTTTCCGGTTAAGCTAGGAATTGCTTTAGATACAGCACTTCCTGCCCCGGTTTCTGTGATAACCATGTTCAATGCTGCAGAACGACCTCTACGGTATTTTTTATGAAAGTTATCCACTAAGTTTTGGTCGTTAGTATAAGCGTGAATAGTTTCTAAGTGTCCTTTTACTACTCCTAAATTGTCTTCGATTACTTTTAGAATCGGAGTGATAGCATTAGTTGTACACGAAGCCGCAGAGAAGATATCTATTTTATCAGGGTCATAATCGTTGTGGTTTACACCGTAAACGATGTTTGGAACGCCTTTCCCCGGAGCCGTAAGCAACACTTTTTCAGCTCCTTTTGATTTGAGGTGACGGCTCAAAGCTTCTTCAGTAGTGAAAGCACCTGTGTTATCAATAATTAAAGCATTGTTGATTCCGTATACTGTATAATCAATTTCTTCGGGGTTGTTAGCCGGAATGATATTTACAGTAGTTCCGTTAATGATTAGTGCTTTATTTTCGAAATCAGCAACTACAGAACCACTAAAATCACCGTGAACAGAATCGTGACGTAGAAGAGAAGCTCGTTTTTCAAGATTTTTCTCATCGATAGCTCCACGAACAACAATTCCTCTTAAGCGAAGTTGAGTTCCTTTACCAATTTTGCTCATCAATTCACGAGCAAGTAGACGCCCGATACGCCCGAACCCGTAAAGTACTACGTCTTTTGGTTCGTTATATTTATACTCTTTTGCGTTTTGTAGTTTGTCGATGACAAAAGCTTTAGCATCGTTATATTTGTCATCTTCCAAATGATACTCATACGTAAGTTTACCGATGTCTAATTTAGTGTGAGGTAATTCAAGAGAAAGGATTTCTCTAGCGATTTCAACCGTGTCAAAAACCGAAATTGGTTTACCAACAAACTCACAAGCATACTCGTGAAGGTTGATAATATCGCTTACGTTTCGGTCAATAAGTTGGTTTCTGAAAAACACCAATTCGATAGCTTTGTCATACCAAAGATCGTTGATGATTTTGATGAGCTCTACACTAGCTCTTCTTCTGTCAACCTGAAAAGAAAGTTCCTTTTCGTATAATACTTGATCCATAAGAAAGTAATAAAATTAGTTGTATTGATTTTAGCTGCAAATGTAATAATTTCAAACGTTTTCGTAAAATATTGTTTGTAGATTTTTCTTTGAAATAAAGAAAACGCTTAAAATTCGATGAAATTCCGTTTGGTTTAAGGATTTTTACTGTAAACCTTGCAACCATTCGTTTGTGAAAATTGGTTGCATTTTTGTGGTAGGGTATGTAACTAAAACTTTTGATGGAACACTTATCAGAAACAGCTATTTAATAGAATCTTACTATCTTTGTCTACAGAACAAACTTGTGAGTTATGGAGAAAATAAACATAATTGCATTTGCGGCTCCTGCTTTCTTTGTCTTTCTTTATTTGGAGTATTTGTACGCCAAGCATAAGAAAAAAGAAAATGTCTTTAAATATGAGAGTTCCGTTTCAAACACAACCATTGGTATAGCAGAACGCTTGCTAAATCTGTTCGTTACGGTTTCTTTCTATAATCTTTTTGTTTGGGTATATAAAAATTATGCTATTTTCTCTATTCCAAAAGATTGGTATGTTTGGATTTTATTGCTTTTAGCTGCAGATTTTGTGTGGTATTGGTATCACCGTTTAGGTCACGAAATCAATATTTTGTGGGCGGCTCATATTGTTCATCATCAAAGTGAAGAGTTTAATTTTACGGCTGCAGCCAGAATTACGACCATTCAAGCACTTATCCGTACGGTATTTTGGTGCGCTTTGCCATTAGTGGGCTTTGATCCAACTATGGTAATGGGAATTTTGGTAGTTCACGGAATGTATTCATTCTTTACACATACTCAAGTCATCAAGGCTCCGAAATGGATGGAATACATCTTTATTACTCCATCGCTTCACGGAGTTCATCATGCTTCGGATGAAAAATACTTAGACAAAAATTACGGAGATGTTTTTGTATTTTGGGACAAGATGTTCGGAACTTTTCAAAAAGAAGAAGAAGCACCTAAATATGGCCTCACTCACCCGATAGGTAGTTATAGCTTTTTGTGGCAACACTTCCATTATTATTTGGAGATTTTCGAGGCTGCCAGAAGACAAAAAGGCTTGAAAAACAAATTAAAAGTTGTTTTCGGAAGTCCGGCTCTTATGGACCAAGACATCAGACCGCAACTTGAAAAACGCTTTTTTCAAAAAAATACATCAAGAGAAAGGTTCAACACGACCTTTAAGCGATATATCAATACACAACTTTTTATCGTGGCTTTTGTATTGATGATGTTTAGTGCTTATTTCTCGTATTTTGACAGTATAGAAAAAGCAGCAGTTACTTTGATTGTGCTTATTACATTGGTTAATATCGGAGCTCTGCTCGAACAACGCAAATGGATTTATTATTTGGAGTACATCAGAGTAATATTGCTTATTGCTTTTACGTTCTATGAATTTGGTTATACAGAATTGGCCTATATCCCGATTTTGGTATTAATCTTTTTAGAACAAAAGTTGTCTTTGAAGGAATGGTATCTGTATGATTTCCTACATTATAGAAAAAGCAAATAAAAGCCATCATTTTAAAAATAGACTAAGTGAATAAGTATATATCGTTATTAATTTTTTTACTGCTCCTAACTTCGTGTAAATCGAGAAAAAACCTTGCTTATTCTGAGGCTAATGCTTCGCTTACTACTCAGAAGCTTATCGAGAATTATCAAAGTAATAAATTAGATTTCAATACGTTGCATATAAAGGGCAATGCCAAATACGGAATTTATAACCCAAGTGTGGATATTCGAATCAAAAAAAGTGAAGAAATCCTCGTAAGCGTTCGTATGCCTATTATAGGTGTGGTAGCTAAGGCTAAAATTACTCCTAATTACGTAAGTTATTATCAGAAAATTGATAAGGAGTACTTTGAGGGTGAATATGAATTTCTGAGTCATTTGTTGGGAACAGAATTGGATTATCAAAAAGTCGAAAACTTGCTTTTAGGCAAGGCAATAGATGATTTAAAAAAGGAAAAATTTCGGTTTTCTGTAGAGGATAATCGTTATAGGTTGACAACAATGTATAGCAGTTTGAAGAAATCATATTTTTTTGAACCGGATAATTTCAGACTCGAAAGACAATTTTTAGAACAACCTCTAGAAGGGAGAAATGTTTTGATTAGCTATTCGGGGTATAAAAACTATGAGGAAAATGTATTGCCTCATTCTATTGTTATGGATGTTGATAATCAGAAAGATAAAAAAGAAATACGAATTGAATATAAATCTGTAGAGTTCAATACCAATATTTCTTTTCCGTATGAAATTCCTCGAGGTTATTCCGAAGTAATTATTGATTAACTTTGCCAAAAAAATCCCCGAATGTTGAGATATAGTTTTAGCATATTTTTCCTTTTGTTTTCCTTGCTTTCTTTTTCGCAAATAGACAAGCAAAAAGAGTTGGAACAACAAAAAGCTCAAATTCAGAAGCAAATACGAAACTTTCAAGAGCTTCTGGAAGCTGAAAAATCGAAAGAGAAATCTACGTTAGACAAGATTCAGGAACAACAAACTAAAATTCGTCTTACCGAACAGCTTATCAAAACAACCAAGCAGCAAGAAGCTTTGTTAGCTAAAGATATTGCTAAAAATGAAAGAGAATTGGCAGTTTTGGCAAAGGAATTAGAAGCTCTGAAAGCAGATTATACTCAGATGATTATTCGCTCCTATGAAACTCGTTCTGAACAAAGTCGTTTGATGTTTATCTTGTCTTCTGAAAGTTTTTTACAAGCCTACAAACGCATTCAGTATATGAAACAATATGCTGATTATCGCAAACAACAAGGAGAAGAAGTAAAACAAAAATCATTAGCTTTAGAAGAGAAAAATAAAGTTCTTCAAAAACAAAAAGCAGAAAAAGAAAAGCTGATAAAAGAGACTGAAAAAGAATATCAAGCTCTTGAAGCAGAGAAAAAACTTCAGGATGCATTGATGGTGCTCATCAACAAAAACAAGAAAAAATACTTGGCTGATATTAAGAAAAAGCAACAAGAAGTAGCCGAAATAGATAAAAAAATCGAAAAAATAAAAAGAGAAATTATTGCGGAAGCTAACCGTAAGAAAGCTTTGGCTGAAGGTAAAAAAGTAGATGAGAAAAACATTTCGTCTACTAAAATCGACCTAACACCAGAAGGAAAAGTCATAGCCGGAAACTTTAAAGCCAATAAAGGAAAATTACCTTGGCCGGTTGAGAGAGGGACGTTGCATTCACGTTTTGGAAAACAAAAATCTACTCTTGTAGGCAATCTAGATGTAGACAACAAATGGGTGGATTTTAAAACTACAGAAGGAGCAGAAGCTCAAGCTGTTTTTGAAGGAGAAGTTTCTTCTATTATGGTTCACACTCCGACTTATATGCTGGTTTTCGTAAGACACGGAGATTACTTGACTGTATATGGAAATTTGGATAAAGTCTATGTAAAAGTAGGGCAGAAAGTCAATCTAAAACAGAAATTAGGTAGAGTTCACACAGGCTCAGCTGGAACAATTCTCAGGTTTTCAATAAGTCAAAACGTTACCACATTAAATCCCGAAGAATGGCTTTACGGACTATAGTCAAAGCCAATTAGAATAAAAACTCAATAAATAATGGAAGATCACTTAATAAATCACCCTGGGCTCATCATCGGATTCGGAATTGCAGTACTCATCATGTTATTGTTAGATCTAGGGATTTTCAATAAAAATGCTCACGTGGTCTCCAACAAAGAAGCGCTCTCGTGGAGTGTAGTTTGGATTTCATTGGCAATGATTTTTAGCGGAGTGATTTATTTTGTTCTAGATAAACCTCAAGGAATAACCGATAATTTTTCGAAATTTCAAGCCGCTTATTGGATAGAAAAAGCACTATCTGTCGATAACCTGTTTGTATTTATTTTGGTTTTTAAGTTCTTTCGAATCCCGAAAGAATTTCAACACAAAATTCTGTTTTGGGGTATTTTAGGAGCTTTGGTGTTTCGAGCTATTTTTATTTTTGCAGGAGTAGAACTTATTAAACATACGTATGTTACAGTTCCGTTTTTAGGAATTGACTCAGAAACCGGACTTAGTAGAGAAGTTAATGTAGTGTTATTTATCTTCGGAATCTTTTTGATAGGAGCAGGAATAAAATCATGGTCATCACACGATGGTGAAGAGGATGAGTCAAAAGACTTAAACAAAAATCTAGGAGTACGACTCGTACATCGATTCTTTAAAGTGACCAGTGAATTCAACGGAGATAAATTCTTTATCGTAAAACAAGGCGTTAAATATGCTACACCACTTTTTGTGGCTTTGGCAGTAATCGAAATTACCGATTTGGTTTTTGCCGTAGACAGTATTCCTGCGATTTTCGCTATTGCACCTGATGATCCGTTTATCCTTTATACATCGAATATCTTTGCCATTTTAGGGCTTCGTTCGCTCTATTTCTTGTTGGCAAATTCTATGGATATGTTCTCTAAACTTCATTATGGTTTGGCTGTTATCTTGAGCTTTATCGGTATCAAAATGCTCATTATGCCATTCTATCATTTTGAGTCAACGACTTCACTTTCAATTATTGGCGGAGTGTTGCTGATTTCCATAATTTGGTCGTTACTGACAAGGAAAAAATCATGATGTGTTATCCAAATTCGTAATTCCCAATTCCATAAATCGTAATTAAAAATGCTTACCGATACCCATACCCATTTATATAGCGAAGAATTCTCTGAAGACAGAGACGAAATGATTCAAAGAGCTTTGGCCGTAGGAGTGAAGCGATTTTTTATTCCTGCTATTGACAGTTCTTATGTTCCGAGTATGTATGAACTCGAAGCTAAATATCCGGAAAATGTATTTTTGATGTGTGGTTTGCACCCGACTTATACCAAAGAAAATTATCTCGAAGAATTGGCTTTTGTCGAAAGACAACTTCAAGAAAGAAAGTTTTATGCCATAGGCGAAATCGGGATTGATTTGTATTGGGACAAGACTTTTTTGAAAGAACAACAAGAAGCCTTCAGACGTCAAATCGGGTGGGCGAAGCAATATAAATTACCTATCGTAATCCATTGTCGAGAAGCTTTTGATGAAGTATTCGAAATTCTGGAAGAACAAAAATCAAATGATTTGTTCGGTATTTTTCATTGTTTTACGGGCGACTTTGGGCAAGCTCAAAGAGCGATTTCGTTGAATATGAAACTCGGAATTGGAGGAGTGGTAACCTTCAAAAACGGAAAAATCGACCAATATCTCAACCAAATTGACCTTAAACATATCGTTTTGGAAACAGATTCTCCTTATCTGGCTCCGATTCCGTTTAGAGGAAAGCGTAACGAAAGTGCTTATGTACTTAATGTAGCTCAAAAACTAGCTGATTTATATGGAAAATCCGTCGAAGAAATAGCGGAAATTACTACTCAAAACTCTAAAGAGGTTTTTGGAATCTAATTAAATAAAAATGCACAAATTCCGAGTATTGAGACCTCAGAAATCTGTGCATTTTTTGTCTTTTTTCTACGAGCTAAAATCTATCTTTCTTGAAATAAACATCACAGCTGCCAAAATCAGGAATAATCCGATACTGCCTACAAGCAATGCATAGTTTTCTAATTGGATAATCACGAAAATAAATCCGTAAAGAGCAGAGAGAGAAACCCCGATTAGCATTGGAAATTTTTTATTCTTCAAAATAGAAACCGAATAAGCCGTAATAAATTTCTAAAGACGAATCCGGATTCTCTGAGGCAATATTTTTCATCACCCAAATTGATAGAAACCGCATCTTTAATGTTCGACAAATTTGAAGTTTAGATAGAAAATACCATGCAACACTTTTGCAAAAAAAAACATCTAAAATGATTACTTTT
>Ga0209075_1000987_pt1 | contig 27323 bp, 22 predicted proteins | sample Stecom2011_FD_187523 | JGI IMG/M metagenome (GOLD analysis project Ga0209075, IMG submission 187523) | Agricultural soil microbial communities from Utah to study Nitrogen management - Steer compost 2011 (SPAdes) (version 2) | ecosystem: Environmental > Terrestrial > Soil > Agricultural land...
TATAACTAGTCCTACTGTTGGTCCAATATATGGAATAATATCAAGCACTGAAATTAAGAAGGCAAAAAGTATTACATAACCAATAGGAAGTCCTAATATTAAATATGTGAACACAAACATTACAAACAAAACTATTATAGATATAATTTTACTTCTAAAGTAAGCAGAAACAATATCATTAGATTCATAAACTATTGGAATAACTGTATTTCGCCATTTGTTTGGAATGTTACTTTGAACACTATTGATAATATTTTCATCAAAGTTTAAAAAGTGCCATAAAAAGATCGGTACTAAGATAATAGTTGCCACCCCTTGAAATAATACTGCAAAAATTGAATTAATTGGTCCTAGTAGCGTTGTTAAATCAAAGTTGATGACATAATCATATATCGCATCATATATTGATATAAGACCGTTATTATCAAACCAAGTTTCAATTTGACTTAAAAAGTTTGGATCGGTTACTTGATCATAAAGAAGCATTCCTTGTTCAACAATAAAATAGACAACAAATCCAAATAACCCTACAAACACAACAAAGAATATTAGCATTGTAATAAATATTGCTGCTTTTTTATTCATCTTATGTTTTACGATAAGTCTTCTTGTTAGTGGACTAACTAAGTATAAAATAACTAGTGCAATTAAGATTGGTGTTAAGACAACTCCTGTTGCTCTTAACACTTTACTTATAATGTTACTAGGGAAATAAAAATGTAGAATATGAAATGCTAATAACGAAACAAATATTAAAGCAATCACTTTTACGATATCAATGGTTTTTTTCAAAGTACCAACCCCTTCTATTTGTAGTAATTATAACATAATTAGTTATAATCCTTTACTAAATATAAATAATATTGTATATTATTAACGCGGGGATGTTCAGGTTTCGCCAAAGTATCATAGTATGTATAAGCATGTCTTGGTTGCTCAAGTGAAAAAGCCGAGGTTTTAAATAACCGGAAATCAAAATTTACAATTTGCTGCTTAAGAAAAAGTAGCGCGCAATAATTTGTTTACTTACGATATCTTATTGCCACATAATTAGTAAGTTATATTTAATGTTTGATCTTAACATTAAATGAATAATAAAGATCTAGTAATAATAACTTTTGTTTATTTAGTTATTGTTATGAATAATATAAATAAACTAAACATGTAGAAAGTATATATGAAAGTATTTTGCACAGGAGTTCGATTCTCCTCATCTCCACCAAAATTGACTTTAAAATAAGATGGTTAAGCCGTCTTTTTTTATTTTAATATTTTTTTATTATCATGATATAATTAAATTAAGAAATTATGTTAGGAGGCTATATGAAAAAAGTACTTGTTATTGGTGGTTTAAATGTTGATATTTTAGCTAAAACTAATGATAAGATTAAATATCATGATTCTAATCCTGGTAACCTATCTTATTCATTTGGAGGAGTAGCAAAAAATATTGCTGATAATTTAAGTAAACTAGAAGTTGATGTTACCTTCTTAACTGCAGTTGGTAGAGATCAGTTTGGAAATGAATTTATAAAGACATCAAAAACTAGTGAGTTTAAATTAAGATATAAAGAAGTATCATCTACTCCTACTTACTTAGCATTACTAAATCATTTTCATGATTTAGAGGTTGCAGTTGCTGCGATGGATTCTTTAAAAGAATTAGATGTTAATTATTTAACTGATAATAAAGATTTTATTAATGAGTTTGATATAATTGTATTAGATACTAATTTAGATGATAGTGTTTTAGAATATATCTTTAACACTTTTGATAAAGAAATATATGTAGATGGTGTTTCTACTTTTAAAGTTTTAAAATTAAAACCTCATTTAGAAAAAATTAATCATTTAAAAGTAAACTATCAAGAAGCCCTTGCTTTGTATGATTTAGAAAATTTAAAAAAGGATGAAGTTTTAAATTTTTACAAATCATCAGAAATTAAAAATATCTATATAACTGATGGTTCAAATGGTTCATATCTTGTTTCTAATAAGAAGGTAGTTCATTATTCTAAACCTACTAAAAATATAGTTAGTACTTCTGGTGCTGGTGATGCATTTTTCTCAGGTGTTATTTATGCTAATCTAAATAATTTAGATCCACTTGTTTATGGAAGTGCGCTTGCTTTAATTAGTTTAGAAAGTGAATTTACAGTTAGTAACAAATTAAATATTAGTTATTTAAACAAAAAAATAAAGGAGATCGAAAATGAATAAATATATAAAATTAAGTAAAGAAGTATCAGATGCCCTAAAAAACAACAAGCCAGTAGTTGCTTTAGAGTCAACAATTATCTCACATGGTATGCCTTATCCTGATAATGTGAATATGGCAAATAAAGTTGAAGCTATAATAAGAGAAAATGGTGCTGTGCCAGCTACTATTGCGATTATGGATGGTTTTATTAAAGTGGGTTTAACTAGTGATGAAGTTAAAAGAATTGCTTCTGAAAAAAATGTCATTAAAGTCTCAAAAAGAGACTTAGGTTATGCTCTTTCTACTAAAACACTAGGAGCAACAACAGTTTCAGCAACAATGATTGCTGCAAACCTTGCAGGAATTAGAGTTTTTGCTACTGGTGGTATTGGTGGTGTTCACCGTGGTGCTGAAACAACTTTTGATATTTCAAGAGATTTAGAAGAACTAGCTGATTTAAATGTAGCAGTTGTTTGTGCTGGTGCTAAGTCTATTTTAGATCTAGGTTTAACTTTAGAATACTTAGAAACTAAAGGAGTTGAAGTTTTAGGTTATAAGACCGATAAACTTCCTGCATTTTATTCAAGTGCAAGTAATTTCGATGTTTTATATCGTATGGATACTCCTAAAGATATTGCAAAACTAATGGATGCTAAATGGTCACTTGGACTAAGTGGTGGAGTATTAATTACAAATCCTATTCCAGAAGAACATAGTCTAGATTTTGATAAGATTGAAAAGATTATTAGTGATGCTGTTAAAGAAGCAAATGAAAACAATATTTTAGGTAAAGAGTCAACACCATTTTTATTAGCTAAAGTTAAAGATTTAAGTGAAGGTAAGAGTTTAACTGCTAATTTAGAATTAGTATACAACAACGCAAAACTTGCAGCACTTGTTGCTAGTGAGTTTGTAAAATTATAATATAAAGAAAAAATGCAAGGATCAATTTAATCTTTGCATTTTTCTTTATCTATATTTATTTAAATGAATGAACTCTACTTACAGGTAATGTAAATAAAAATCCTTTAATCTTAGCATCAGACTTTGACAATATATTATCAATTTCTTTAGTAATTTCATCAACTTTTTCAACTCTTACTACTGTAAAAATTGTTTTACTACTACCAATATCTTTAGTTTTATCAGTACTCATTAAACCTTTTAGTAAAATATTTAAGCCTTCACTTTTAAGTAATGCTTTAGCCATTCCTTCACTTTCTAAAATAGTAGCTCCTCTTACTTCTAGTTTTACTAATGCTTGTAAAACTTCATCATAACTATTTAAGTCATTTAAAATTATAAATAATGCTTTCATTTTTATCCTCCCTAATCTTCTAAAGCAGAAAGATTTTCAATTCGGTCAAGACCGTTAATTTCTCCTGCTCTTGATATTGCAAATTTAGCAAATATTGGTCCTGTTGTTTCATATACTAAAATACTTAACATAATAATTGTTGAAATTAACGGATAAAACGAACTTAGCTGTGTTGAAACAATTACTAATAATCCTAGTGATACACCACCTTGCGGAAGTAGAGCAAAACCAATATATTTTCTAACCTTAGGCTCTGTTTTAGCAACTGTAGCTCCAATATATGCTCCAGTGTATTTACCAAATCCTCTAGCTAATATATATACTAATGCTAAAATAGAAATAATTATACCATTTTTTAAGATTGCAAGATCTAGACTTGCTCCTGCTAATGTGAAAAATAATACATAAAATGGTGTAGTAAAATTATTAACTGACTGGAATGTATCATCTGGTTTATCTAATAAATTAGCAACCATTCCCCCAACCATCATATTAGCTAATAAGGTTGACATACCTATATTATAACTTGAAAATGATTTATTTATTAATAAAACAATTCCCGTTGTTAATAATATAGAAATAATACTTACAACTTGATAATCATCCATTGATCTTTTTAACTTCTTAACAACAAATACTAATACATAACCAATTACTCCACCGATTAATAATGAACCAAAGACTTCAATAAATGGTTTAGCAATTGAAAATGCTAGTGAACCTGATCCAGGTGCAACTAGTGTTTGAGCAAATGAGAAAAAGAAACCAAAGATAATAATACCATATATATCATCCATCGCAACCACAGGTAAAATGGTTTTAGTTACCGGGCCATATGCTCTATACTCACGCATTACGATTAATGTTGCTGCTGGTGCAGTTGCTGCACTCATTGCCGCAAGCACTAATCCAAATGCTAAGTTACCTTTACTAAATGGTTCATAGCCTTGCATGATTGGTGCTGGCTTAGGAATAAAGAATAATGCTACAAATACAAATAAAACTGCAAATAATACTTCGTAGTTTGCGATAGTTGTAAATGTTTTACCTTGTGATCTTAATTTCTTTAAATTAAATTCAGAACCTATTGAAAAGGCAATAAATGATAAGGCCATCTCACTTATAAACTTTAAAGTATTTTGATCCCTTGTAGTTACTACTCCTTCAAATCCTTTAAAAATTAGACCCATTGATGGCCCTAATAATAACCCTAATATTAAGTATCCAGACACACTTGGTAAATTAAACTTTTCAGCAAGTTTACCACCAATAAATCCTACTACTAATATTATTGCTACTTTAAATATTAATAATTCCAATAAAAAAACCTCCCTAAAAATTATTAGCAAAATTAAAAATAGATTGCTTAATAACTCCTATGAGGTTAGCTGACGGGTTAAGGAAATTAAGTTTCCTTTCACTAAAAATAGTGATTCACCCCAAAAAATTGGTTCCCCCACTCACGAATTAGATTCGGAGACTGCTTATCTATTATATCATATTAAAATCCCTTTATCAAGGGGATAAGTTTGTCAAAACTTTAAAAAAAGAGAAACCAATTTGGTTTCTCTTTCCTACTATCTATCTCTAATTGCATCTATTGGTCTTTTTCTAGCAATTCTTGAAACTGGAATTGAACTTGAAATAAATGCAACTACAATAATTACTGCTAACATTAAAGCTATTTGTCTTATTCCAAAGTTTAAAATAGTTAATAATGGCCCATATTCGCTCCTAAGACAACTATTAATAGTTACAATTGTAAATATTGTAATTATAGTTGCGATTAAAAAGTTTATTAAAGCAATTATCATTGCTTCTTTGAAAAATATTCCAACAACATCTCTTCCACTTGCACCAATTGCTCTTAATATTCCAAACTCTTTTGCTGTTGACTTTAAAGATCCATTCCCATTTCCATAATATTCACACGCTTTCAATTTCTCTTTGAAGCTTAATCTCTTTCTCTTTGACATAATAAAATACCTCCAAAGTATTAAGTTAAATGTTTTTATTATTTAACTTGTCTACTTTGAAGGTATCATATCACTAAACATGTGCTTTTTTATTCTATATTTATCTTCTTTATATTTTCCTTAACATTCTAAGACCACTTAAGATTACAATTATAGTTGATCCTTCATGAAAAACAACTGCAAGTGGCATATGCATTAACCCAAATACATTCATTATAATTAAGAATACTACAACACTCATTGAAAATATTATATTTTGTAAAACAACACTTCTTAATTTATTTGATACTTTATGAGTATATGTTAAATCATTTAAATCATTACGCATTAAAACTGCATCAGCAACTTCAACTGCTAAATCAGTTCCTGCATTCATCGCAACCCCAATATCTGCTCTTTTTAATGCCGGAGCATCATTAATTCCATCGCCAACCATAATTACTTTTTCTTCATCTTTTTTTAATTCATCAATTATTTCTGATTTCTCATGAGGGAGGACATTAGAATACACTTTATTAACATTAACTTTTTTAGCGATCGCATTAGCGGTATTTAATGAATCACCTGTAATCATTACTGTTTTAATTCCTTTTTCATTAAAATAATTAACAGCTTTAATTGATGTTTCTTTAATATCATCAATAAATGCAATAATAACTTTAATTTCATTGTTTTCACTAAAATAAACAACTGTTTTTCCATCTTCTTCAAAGCTGTTTGTTTGATTCCTTATATTATCATTTATCTTTTCAAAACTAGCTGGTTTACCAATTAAATACTCGTTATTATTGTAATTGGTTTTTATTCCAACACCAATTAAATTAGTTACTTGAAAATTTAAATCAATACTATTACTAAATTTATCAATAATAGCTTTAGCAAGGGGATGATTACTTCCCTTTTCCATAGTATAAATTATATTATTGTAATTGTCATGATTATTTTCTAAATACAATACATCAGTTACTATTGGAGTGCCACTAGTTAATGTGCCAGTTTTGTCAAATGCGATTGTATCAACATTATAAAAGTATGATAAATAAGATCCTCCTTTAAATAATACTCCTCTTTTAGCTAAATTTGAGATTGCTGAAAGTGTTGCTGGTATATCAGTAACAGCAAGCGCACAAGGTGATACTCCGATTAAAAAGACCATTGTTCTATAAAATGCATTATCCCAGTTGAAAACAAATTGGCCTAGCAAATAAAAAATCGGCGCAAATATTATCGCAAGAGTTACATAAATAGGTTCAATTTTATGAATAAGCTTAGCAGTTTCAGATAAGTCGGTTTGAGTTTCTTTAACTAATTCGATTATTTTTGCAACTAAAGTCTCATCATTTGCTTTATTTATTCTTACAACTATTTTATTACTATTATTAATTGTACTACCATATACTTGATCGTTTATACCTTTTAAAACAGGCATTGATTCACCAGTGATAGTTGATTCGTTGATTTCGGTTTCACCTTCAACAATAACTCCATCTGATGGTATTTGATCACCATTTAAAACAACTACTAAATCATCTTTTTTTAAATCTTGTGAATTTATAATTTCAATAGTATTATCTTCTTTAATAAGTCTTGCGTGTGGTGGGTTTAAATTAAGGAGTTTTTCTATTTCATTTTTACTTTTACTTTGAACTAAGTCTTCTAAAAAGTGAGCACCTGCAAATATTAAAATTAATATAACCGCTTCATGATAATAATTAATTATAATTGCGCCAAGGGCAGCTAGTGTCATTAAAATATGGACATTAGGAGAAAAACTCTTTTTCTTAATTGTATTTTTAATAGTATCTTCTATTCCTTCAAATATTACATGTAAACCAGATAATACTAAAGTAATTATATAAATTGGAATTAATAGATAATTTTCATTAAATGGTAGTTTTATAATATTTAAGGGATTAATTAATAAACTTATTAAATAAATAATAAGACCAATAAAATATAAATTAACATATATTTTTAAATGACTATTTTTATTACTATTTTCATTCATTTTTATTATCCCCCTCACATACGTGTTCAATCGCTTGATTAAATATCTCATAAACATGATTATCTGCTAGTTTATAAATAACATTTTTACCAGATCTTTCATATTTAACTAAGTTAGTATCCTTTAAAACTCTTAGTTGATGAGAAACCGCACTTTGAGTCATATTAAGAATATCTTTAATTTCATTTACTGAAAGATTACTATCTTTTAATAAATAGATAATTTTTATTCTCGTTGGATCTGATAACACTTTAAATAAAGTGCTTACCTTTAACATTATTTTTTCATTCAACATATGACTCTCCTTTCATATGAGTTATTGCTCATATGTATTTTATTATATAAATAAGAAAAAAACAACCCTCAGGTTGTCTTATTCATAAATTTGTTTAATTGAGACTAATATTTCCTATTAATAATAATTGCTTCACTTTCATTTCGTTTATGTTCAATCTTAAACTTAATATAGTACTCATCTAGATCAAGCAATAAACCTTTATATATCATTGGTAGTGTTTCAACCCCAGCATGTCTTGAAAAAGCAACTATTACTTTACAAGTTTTATTAATAAACTCTTTAATTTTTTTATTTTATCCCTTCAATTTCATGTAATTTTAGTTTTACATCAATACCTGAACTAAATCCACCAAGCTCACCGTTTTTTTTAATAACTCTATGACAGGGAACTTTTATTAAAATTGGATTCTTACCAACTGCATTACCAACTGCTCTAACTTTATTTTTATTGCCTAGTTTAATTGCGATATCTTCATAGTTAAGAGTTTCGCCATAATTTATATTAAGTAATATTTCCCAAACGCGCTTTTGAAAACTTGTACCAATTAATTCATATGGGAAATTTAGGGATTTTGATTTACCTAACAAATAATTAGTTAATTCTTGTTTAACATTATTAATTAGGTTATGATTATCTTCTTTTATTAAGTTAGGAGTTTCATTTGTAATATCAAGTGAAATAACTTTATTGTTACTAGTAATAACTAAAAAGTTATTATTTAGTATATTTAAACTAAAATACTTATTCATCATAAAATCACGCTCCTAACTTTATTATACTATAAATCGATTGTTAGTGCTTCTAAAAACTTACTTGTTCTTATATTTTTAGGATTATTAAAAATATTATTCGGACTTCCTTTTTCTATTAATTCACCTTTATCAATAACAATTACTTCATCTGCTACTTTTTTAGCAAATGTCATTTCATGAGTTACTATAACCATTGAAAGACCTTTTTCAGCTAAATCCTTCATAACAAGTAATACTTCTTTAACCATTTCAGGATCAAGAGCACTTGTTGGTTCATCAAATAGTATTACATCTGGCTCCATACAAAGAGTTCTTGCGATTGCGATTCTTTGTTTCTGTCCACCTGAGAGTTGATTTGGATAGTTATTTATTTTATCAAATAAGCCAACTGCTTCTAAATATTTAACTGAAGTTTTAGTTGCTTCGATTTGGGTTTTATTTAAAACATCGATTTGAGCAAGGTTTAAGTTTTCTATAATTGTTAAATGAGGAAACAAATTGAAGTTTTGGAAAACCATTGATACCTTTTGACGATATTTGTTTAATTTAAAATCTTTATCAGTAATTAATTGATCTTTATATAAAACTTCACCATTAGATGGTTTTTCTAATAAGTTTAGAAGTCTTAAAATTGTTGACTTACCAGAACCGGATGGTCCGATAATAACTGTAACACCATCATTGATTTCTAAATTTAAATTGTTAAGAGCAATAGTGCCATCTTCAAACTCTTTTGTAATATTTTTTAGTTTAAATAAATTATTTTTCATATTTTTCACCTAATTTCTTTTGATATATTGAAAGTAACTTAGAAGTAGTTAATGTTAATACTAAATAAACTAGAGCCGTTAGTATATATACTTCTTTTATTTGGAATGTTTCAGCTTTAATAATACTTGCGTTATACATTAACTCTGCCACTCCTAAATACATAAAGATTGATGTTTCTTTAATCATTGTAATAAATTCATTCCCAAGGGAAGGAATTATATTTTTAATTGCTTGTGGTAAAACAATTTTTTTCATAATTGATTTATTACTCATTCCTAGACTAAGTCCAGCTTCAGTTTGACCACTATCTACTGCTTCAATACCTCCTCTAAATATTTCTGAGACATAAGCACTTGAATTAATTAATAATGCTAATACTCCCGGAATAAAACTTGATAAATCAATACCTAAAAATAGTATGACTGGAATATTGAATAATGAATAGATTAGTAATACTTGAACTAATAGTGGCGTACCTCTTACTATTTCTACATACCATTTAGCAACATTTGATAATATTTTGTTGTTAGATAGTCTAAGTGTTGTAATTAATAGTCCTAAGATACTACCAAGTGTTACTGATAGAAAAGCAAGCACTATAGTCATTAAAACACCTTGTAAGAGTAATATTAAATAACTTTTGCTTAAGAGTTTATTTGGTTCTACAGTATCATTTAAAATTGCATCATTAATAATTTCATCCATTTCTCCTGATAATATTAATTGATCAATTACATCATTAATTGTATTTAATAAATCACTATTACCTTTTTGTACTGCAACTGCAGTGCCATCTTCTGTGCTACCAACTGTAAAGTTTGTTTTAATTAAGTTATTATGTTTAGATTCAAAACTAGTAGCAACCGGAGTTTCTAAAATAATTGCGTCTAATTTATTATCATTTAATTGAAAAATTAAATCATTAATATTTTTTAAATATACTTTTTGAGCATTATTAAAAGTTTCTTCTGCAATATCTTGTTGAATTGAACCAAGTTGTGCGCCTATTTTCAAGTTTGATATATTTAAATCTTCTTCACTTAAATATGATTCAATATTGGTTTTATTAATTAAGACTGAGTGGGTGGCTTCATAATATATATTAGAAAAGTCAACTTGTTCTAATCTTTCTGGAGTTGGATTCATTCCAGAAATAACAAAATCAACTTTACCTGCTTTTAAATCTTCTAAAAGAAAATCAAAATCACGATTAATAACTTTTAAGTTTTTATTAAGTGCTTTTGCTATTTCTTTAGCAAGTTCAATATCAATACCTACAACTGTTAGTTTATCATTAACCGTTTTTAATGATTCATATGGTGGATAATCAGCTGATGTTCCTAATATTATGTAATCATCATAATTACTATCTATAGTAATTGTGAAAATATTTTTTGAGCTACAAGCAGTTAAGACTAGTGTCATTAATGCGAGTATAAATATAAATAGTTTTTTCTTCATTTTTATTCCTTCTTTCTTTTTCTTTTTGTTATAAATAAAAAAACGCCCTTTAAAAAAGGACGAATTAAAATCCGCGGTACCACCTTAATTCTAGAATAATCTAGCACTCAACTTCTTAACGCGAAGCAACGATTAAACCTCAAATATTTTGGTTTAATAACTCCAAAGCACGTTCACAAGATTATTATATTAGGCTTACACCTTCCCTAACTCGCTTAAATATTAATTACTTGTTACTACTCTTTTTCATAGTTTATAACTAGGAATAAAAAAATCCCTAGACTTTTTAAAAAAGTCTAAGGACGAATTAAAATCCGTGGTGCCACCTTAGTTCTAGAATAACTCTAGCGCTTATTTCTTTTAACGTAAAAAGTTTAACGGTTAAGCCTTAGAATTCTTCGACTTAACAGCTCCAAAGCACGTTCATAAAGTATTTATACTAGTTTTCATCAACCACTAGCTTTCTAAAATAAATCATCTTTATTACTACTCTTCTTCATCGCTTTCTTATAATTATACACTTATTTTAAAACTTTGCAAGATAAAAGTTGAAAAAAATATTTTTATTCTTCTTCACCAAAAATTGATAATTGACGATAATTTCTATTATCAATAATTACTTGCCATTTAGCACTTCTACCTGTTCCTAGAGCCATTATTTTCTTTTCTTCTCTAAGTCTTTGTAAAGTTAGATTAATGGTTGCATCACTTATATTAGGATGTGCTCTTCTTAAATCTTCTTTTGAGAATTGACGGTTAAACTTTAAAATAGTATTTTCAACACTATCAGTCTTGTTCAAATCTTTTTCAAATTCGTATTCATACGCAAACGAATCAATTTCTTCATATGATCTCATTAATATTTGATAAATAATTTCATTTAAGTTATCAGTTTGTGAAAACTTACTTGCCCAATTATAGTTTGCTTGATCAAGTGCGAACTTAATTGGTTCAATTAAACTATTATAATGTTTAAAAAATGAAACATATTGAAAGATTGGAAACATTTGAAATAATAACGCATATAATAAAAATAGGGCAACTTTATCATTAAAATTATCAAATATTTCCATATTAATAAAATCAACATAAAAGTTTGTTATAATTGTTGTTGTTTCATATTTCTTTTCTTTTAAAATATTATAATATAATTCAATTAATTTTTCTAAGTCTTCTCTTGCAGAATATTTCTTTTTAGTCGCAAGCAGTCCTTCTTGTTCATTAACGGTTTTTCTAGTCCAATTAACATTAGAATGTTTATAAGTTAGTGTTTTAGATAACTCTTGAGCTTCATTAGCCAGTAATTCAAACTTTTTATAACCGGTTTGTATCCTATAAATAATTTTCTTTATATTAATTAATAATTGTTCATCTTTAGTACTTGGTGAAATTTTTTTCTTTGCACAAAGTTTAATTCTTGCGTCAGTAAGATTTAAATTAAATAGTTTAGCTACTTCAACAACATCGCGCTCTAAAGTACGCGCCATGAAAGCTTCATGGTCGCGTTTGAAAAGTTCATTATAATAAAATGTTTTCCCTTTAGATTCATATAAGTTTAATAACAAAATTAATGTTTCTTGTCTTATTTGAATTCTACTTATATTTTTAAGTGCGTTCATTGTTAGTCTTCGTAACTAGATCCACCAATAAATTCACGTAATATTGAATTTACTGGAACTAATCTTTCTTCTATATCAATAAAATATTTCAAAAACTTTGTTAATCGGTTTGCTGTAATAAAATGACGACTATTATCATCTATCTTTTCTAATTCTTTTAAAGCGTGACTCTTTAAAACACCAAATTCATAAGTTAGTTCACTATTAAAAACATAGTCAGCTTCTTTTTGGAATGGATAAATCCATTTGAATTCACCACTTCTTACACTACTCCACATATCAAATGTATCTTCAGCACTTGAGTTACGATACTTTTTATCTCTAACCATTCTTCTTAATAATCTTAAATCAGTAATTGAAATAGGATTATGATTATCAATATGAAGTTGGGTCTGAGGAGCTATATAGATTTTATATTTTTGATGATTTGGAACACTCTTAGTTAATTCATTATTAAGGGCATGTATTCCTTCGATAATAATAATTTCATCTTCTAATACTTTAATTGTTCTACCTTCTTCTCTTTCTCCTTTTTGGAAATTAAATTTAGGTAGTTGTACTTCTTCACCACGAACTAAAGCTGACATATGTTTATTAAATAGTTCAACATCAAGTGCATTAATATGTTCTAAATCCGGTGAACCATCTTTATTTTTAGGAGCTTGTTCTTTGCCTAAGTAATAATCATCAATTGAAATCATAACAGGTTTAATACCACGGGTTTTTAGTTCTACTCTTAAACGATTTGAAAAGGTTGTTTTACCACTTGATGATGGTCCTGCAATAGCAATTAAACTAATTTCATCACTTGATTCTTCAATAATAGTTCCTAGTTCATTTAATTGTTGGTTATGTTTAGTTTCACACATATTAACAAAATCAACTAAACTTCTTTTACTTGAACTAAGTTGATTAATATTAGCAATATTTCTACCACCTAATAAAGTACCCCATGCGGTTGCTCTTCTTAAGGCTCTACCAAAGACTGGTTCATCTTCAAATTTTGGAATTACACCACCTTCTTCAGCTCTTGGATATTGAATTAAAAAACCTGGATTATGTAGAAACATTTTAAAATGTTTTAAAATTCCTGTTTCTGGTAACATATAGCCAAACATATAGTTAAAATAGCCATCACATTCATAAAGGTTAACATATTCTTCTTTACGATATTTTAAAACTTGAACTTTATCAAGCATGCCAAAACTTGTATAAAGTCTTGCTGCTTGTCCTACTGGAATTCTTCTTCTTTCAATTTTATAGTTTTCGTTAACTATTCTTCTTGTTTCTTTTTCAATTTTTGACAATACATCATCGTTTAAGTGAAGATTATCGACGGTCGCTAAAATTGATCTTGAAACGTTGTAATCAAATGAAATAGTTGCATTTGGATATAAGTTTTGAAATGCTTTAGCAATTACAAACCTTAATGTTGTTTCATATATTTTAATTCCATCTGATGATTTAAAATCTAAAAATTCAATTTCAGCATCATCTGTTAAAATATAACTTAACTCTCTTAATCTATGATTAACTTTCGCTGCTAATGCATTATTAATTTTTGCATCTTTAGCTATTTCTTGTAACATTGGTGGAATATCATATTGATATTCTTTTTTATTGACAATAACTTTTACCATGTTTCCTCCTTTTATTCATCATCAAATAAATCGAGTCTAGAAACTATTATTTTTTCATCTTTGTTATTTTTTAATTTAGGTTTTTCTTCTATACTGTCTTTTATTTGTGTAAATGTTATCTTTTCTTTTTCTTGTTTCTTGTTTAACATAATTGGAATTTCGTTTAATGATTCTTCAATTAAAATTTTATATCCTAATTCTTCCTTTTCATCAAACATCTTTTTACCATATTTATTGTAATTATATTTGTATTCATTAACTTTTAAGTGATATGTTTGTTTTGTAGTAACTAAGAGTGATTCTACATCATCTTTTTCTTGATGTTTTGAAATTCTTGCGGCAGAAACTATATAATGAGGATTACTCTTTAAGTTTTCAACAACTCTTATTCCTCTTCTATTTCTATTATATACCGCAAGCTCATTAACACTATCAGTAATAATATGCCCTCTTATTGTTAACATTACAAAACCATCATCATCAAAGGCATAAAATGCTTCTGCTAAACTATCATTAGTTAAAAGCATTCCTTGTACTCCACCTGCGGTAGTTCCATATTCAGGTAGATCATCTGTTCTAAATCTTAGGACATATCCCTCTTTAGACACTGCAATAATATTATCTTTTTGATTAATATCAACACTTACTAATTCATCACCCTTAGAAAGACGCATTGCTCTAAATGGTTTGGAATATCTTACTACTTCAAAATCTTTTAATTTAGTTTGTTTCATATTACCATTTTTAGTTGCAAGTAATAAATTGGTGTTATCATCAAATTCATTTACCGCAATTACTTTAACAATCTTTTCATTGTTTTTAACTGGAACTATATTACCTAAGTGTACACCTAAGTCGCCCCATCTTTGTTCTTCTATTTTAAAGATTGGTAAAAAGACATAATTTCCTAAATTTGTAAATATTAATAGTGTGTTTAATTGTGATAACTCTTTAACAAAGATTAAACCATCATCAACTTTTAAGCCAATATTTTGAGTTGATTGATAACTTCTTAAATTAGCGCGTTTTACATAACCATCTTTAGTTATCCCGATTGCGACTTGTTCGTCTGAAATTAAATCTCTTTCATCAATTCTAATAGTTTCAATTTCGTCTTCAATAACTGTTTTACGTTTGATATTTAGTTTTTCTTTAGTTTGTAATAATTCTTCCTTAATTACTGATTTTAATGTTTGTTCATTTGTTAAAATATCATTTAAAAACGCAATTCTTTCTAATAATTCTTTCGATTCATTTTCTAAAGCAAGTACATCAGTATTAGAAAGTCTATATAGTTGTAGGGTCACGATTGCTTCAGCTTGAATTTCAGTAAAACCAAATCTTGTTTTTATATTTTCTTTAGAATCGGTTTTATTATTAGATTTTCTAATAATGTTAATAATTTCTTCTAAAACAGAAACCATTTTAATTAATCCATCAACAATATGAGCTCGTTTTTCTGCTCTTGTTAGTTCATAGTTGGATCTATTTGTAATAACTTCTTTTTGATGGTTAATATATGCTTCTAAAAGTGGTCTTGCTCCTACTTGATATGGTCTTCTATTTAAAATAGCTGTCATATTATAGTTATATGATACTTGAAGATCAGTTGTTTTATATAAAAAGTTTAAAATGAAGTTAGCATCAGCACCTTTTTTAAGATCGATTGCGATTCTTAATCCTTCTTGGTCTGATTCATCTCTAATTTCTAAAATATCATCAACGTTTTTTTCAATTCTCAATAAATCAATCGATCTAACTAATTCTGCTTTATTGACTTCAAAAGGAATTTCAGTAATAATAATTTGTTCTTGGTTTTTTGCAAGCTCAGCAAAATGAGCTTTTGCTCTTATTATTACTCGACCATTACCTTTAGTTAGCGCATCTTTAATGCCATCTTTTCCTTGTACAATTCCACCAGTTGGAAAGTCTGGTCCTTTAATATATGATATTAATTTCTTATCACTAATTTCTTCATCATCTAATAATGCAATAGTTGCATTAATTACTTCTCCTAAGTTATGAGGTGGGATATTTGTTGCATAACCCGCACTAATTCCTTTTGAACCGTTAACTAAAAGGTTTGGAAACTTAGCAGGTAGAACAGTTGGTTCTAATTCTTCATCATCAAAGTTTGGCACAAAAGAAACCGTTTTTTTATCAATATCTTTTAATAAATATTCTGCAGCTAGTGAAAGTCTTGCTTCTGTATAACGCATTGCAGCTGCACTATCACCATCAATTGATCCATTATTACCATGCATATCAATTAGTGGAACTAACATTTTAAAATCTTGACTAAGTCTAACCATTGCATCATAAATACTTGAATCACCATGTGGATGATACTTACCCATAACTTCACCAGCAATTCTTGCTGATTTTTTATATGGTTTATTATGATGCATTCCTAGTTGATTCATTGCATATAAAATTCTTCTTTGAACTGGTTTTAATCCATCTCTAGCATCTGGAAGGGCACGGTCCTGAATAATATATTTAGAATAACTAGCAAATCTTTCAGAAACGATATCTTCTAGAGATTCATTAATAATGTTTTCAATATAGTTATTAATTTTTTTAATGTTTTTGCTCATTATTCGCCCCTCTTTTCAATATCAAAGTCATCAGTGACTTCAAAGTCAACATAACTTTCAATCCACTCACGACGTGGTTCTACTTTATCGCTCATTAAAATTTCAATTTTTTTATCTGATGCAGTAAAATCATCAATATTAACTTGAATTAAAGTTCTTGTTTCTGGATTCATAGTTGTATCCCATAATTCATTAGAATTCATTTCACCAAGTCCTTTATAACGTTGAATTGTATAATTTTTACATTCTAAATGACTTTGCATTTCCTCAGTAGTCCATGCATAAATAACCTCTTTACCACTAGTTAATTTATATAGTGGTGGAAGAGCGATATATAATCTATTGTCTTTAATTAAATCCGCCATATATCTAAAGAAAAACGTTAGTAATAATACTTGAATATGAGCTCCGTCAGTATCAGCATCAGTCATAATTATTACTTTACCGTAATTTGCTTTCTTTAAATTAAAATCATCACCGAATTCAGCTCCCACAGTGTGAATAATTGTATTAATCTCTTCATTTCTTAAAACTTGTTCGATTGATGAACGCTCAGCATTAATAACTTTACCTCGAAGTGGTAGAATTGCTTGAAAGTGTCTATTACGTGCTTGTTTTGCTGATCCACCAGCTGAGTCACCTTCAACTAAAAATAGTTCATTTAAATCTTTATTTTTGCCTTGGGCTGGTGTTAGTTTACCTGTTAGAGTAACATCACCTTTAATTCTTGATTTAATGTTTCTAGCCGCTTCTCGTGCTTTTCTAGCGGCATCTCTGGCTTTTTGTGCTTGTTGAGCACGTTTAACTATTGTTTCAGCAACTGTTCTGTTTTCTTCTAAGTATGTTAAAAAATTGTTATATACAATAGTATCGGTTGCAGCTCTAGCATCTGGCGTTCCAAGTTTTCCTTTTGTTTGTCCTTCAAATTCTAATATTTGTTCTGGAACTCTTAAAGATACAACCGCTGTTAGACCTTCTCTAATATCAGAACCATCTAAATTTAAGTCTCTTTCTTTTAAAAAGTTATATTTTCTCGCAAAATCATTAGTTGCTTTTGTTAATCCCATTTTTAAACCAACTTCATGAGTTCCCCCATCATTAGTTCTAACATTATTAACAAAAGATATAATTCTCTCATTATAAGTTTGCGTAAATTGTAGTGCTACATCAACTTCAATTACTTGGTTATTAGCAGCTTTATACTTATCTACAATTAAATATGTATCATTAATTGTCTTTTTATCCGTATTTAAAAACTCAACATATTCTTTAATTCCTTCTCGGTAAATAAAAGTTTCTTTTTGATTGTTTCTTTCGTCAATTAAAACCATTTTTAAACCAGAAATTAAAAATGCAGACTGTCTAACTCTTTCTTTAATTGTATCGTAATTAAAAATTGTTGTTGAAAATATTTTAGGATCTGGTTTAAACCAAACTGTAGTTCCGGTTTTATTTGTATTTCCAATATTCTTTAATTTTCCTACAGTTTTTCCACCATTTTCAAATTTTTGTTGCCAAACTCCACCATCACGATATATTGTAACTTCTAAAAATTGTGAAAGTGCATTAACAACTGCACTACCTACCCCGTGGAGACCACCGGAAACTTTATAACCACCATCAGCAGAAAACTTTCCTCCAGAGTGAAGTTTTGTAAATATGATTTCAGTTGTAGGTATACCTAATTCATGTTTTTTATATGGCATCCCACGTCCTTGGTCTTTTATTATAATACTATTATCTTTTTTTATAGTTACTTCAATTTCTTTCCCATGTCCGGCTAGAGCCTCATCAATTCCGTTATCAATAATTTCCCATACTAAATGATGAAGACCTCTTGCATCGGTTGAACCGATATACATTCCTGGTCTTTTTCTAACAGCATCTAATCCTTCTAGTATTTGAATTGATGATTCATCATAACCTTTAATCTTTTTGCTCACTACTATCACCTTACTTTACTTATGTTATTATATCAAAATTTAGCGATTTATTCAATTTCAATCTTTTCGTTATATTCTTTATTTTTATTAATTTTAATGTATAATAATTATTAGTGGAGGAAGATACTATGAATACAATAATAATTATTACACTTTTTATAACCTCATATTTACTAGGTTCAATACCTAGTGGTTATTTATTAACTAAAATGGTTAAAAATGATGATATAAGAAATCACGGTTCCCAAAGTACTGGGGCAACTAACACAACAAGAGTCTTAGGATTAAAATTTGGAATTCTCGCGATGTTATTTGATGCTTTAAAAGGAATTATTATTCCAATTATTTTAACAATTTTCAAATTAACCGATTTATATAATATCACACTATTTAATAAGTCCATTAATATAATAGCATATTACGGTATATTTGCGGTAATTGGACATATATATCCAATCTTTTTAAATTTTAAAGGTGGAAAAGCAGTAGCGACATCTTTTGGAGTTTTGGCTTTTGTATCACCATACCTAGCAATACTTGGCGTTTTATTATTTATTATAATAATTGCTTTAACCGATTATGTTTCACTCGGATCAATACTAGGTTCATCTATTTTGGTAATTATTGCGGTAATTACAAGTTTATTAAATATAAGGATATTTAATTCGCCGGTAATACCAATTGAAACTTCAATAGCATTCATTATTTTAGTAACAATTATAATACTTAGACATTTACCAAACATTAATAGATTAATTAATGGTACTGAAAATAAAGTATCTAAAATGAAACAGGATAAATAATTCCTGTTTTTTTTATGAAAAAAAGCATAATATTTAGAAAATAAAATTACTTCTAAATATTATGCTTTAAACTTTTTAATATTATTTATATTGATTCATTGAATTCATAATTTGCTTTACTTGACGCTCAGAAGGTGTTCTTCCCATTTGACGCATCATTTCTCTAATCATTTGTTCGTTTACTGGTGGATTTTTTTCTAAATGTTTTTTGAACCAAGTTCTCGCTCCAAAAAACCCAGCAATTAATCCTACTACTAACGCAATCGCACCAATTCCAATTGCCCATCCTGTTGATACTAATACCATTTTTATTCCTCCTCTTCGACTATTTCATTTTACTAAAAAATTATTAAAAAAACAAGGCAATTAACAACTATAAATAATTACTTTTTTTGAACCATAGTTTTTTTCTTTTAATATTATATATTTTTCATTTTCTGCAACACTTGTTTTTTTATCTACTTCTAAAATTACTTTACCATTTATATTTAAATGTTCTAATAATATAGTTAATAACTCTTCATATTGATTAAAACTATAAGGTGGATCTAAAAAGATATAATCAAACTTTATTTTATTGCTTTTTAAAAAATCTTGATAGTCTTTATTATATACTTTAGCATTGATTTTTAATTTACTTAAATTATCTTTTATTGTTTTATATGCCTTTATATTATTATCTACAAAAAAAGATTCATGCGCTCCTAAAGATAATGCCGTTATACCGTAAGATCCAGATCCAGCAAAAAGGTCTAAAACATTACCTTCTATTTTAAATAACGAATTAAAAACAGCCTCCCTAACCATTGAGGCTGTTTCTTTAGTTGTATTTACATGGACTCGTTTAATTGTTTGGCCTTTATAAATACCACTATGTATTTTAAGCATTTTCTGGATTATATCCTGCTTGTTTAATTAAGTTAAATGCTAAATCTTTACTTTCGTCTGGAACTAAAACTTCGTTTTTCATTAAATTAATTTTAGCTTCAATATTATTTTTAGCTAAAACAGTTTGAACTGTTTTAACGCAAGACATACATGACATATCTTTAACTATAATTTTTTCCATTTTCATCACCTTTTATTTCGAAATTTTCCATTTCTTCAAACTTAGTGCATTAAGCACTACCATCAAACTACTAAACGCCATTCCAATTCCAGCAATCGTTGGATCGAATATTTTAAATGCTGCAAGAGGAATCATAGCTATATTATATATGAAAGCCCAGAAAAAGTTAAGATATATATTCATTAAAGTTGCTTTTGAGAGATCAATTGCGTATAAAACTGTCATTAAATCGTTTTGCATTAAAGTAACATCGGCTGTATCAATTGCAATATCAGCACCTGTTCCAATGGCAAACCCGATGTTTGCCATTTTTAAAGCAGGAGCATCATTAATACCATCACCAACAAATGCAACAAAGTCTTCTTTTGTTTGAATGTCTTTAATTATATCAGCTTTTTCATGTGGTAATACTTTTGCATATACTTTTTCTATCCCAAGTTTACTTGCTATATATTTTGCAGTTAATTCTTGGTCTCCTGTAATCATATACGGTGTTATATTTCTTTCTTTTAGTTTTTTTATTAGTTCATATGAACTTTCTTTTAACTCATCACTTATCGCAATCATATTAACAACTTTATTATTAATTACAGTAAAGAAGATTGTTTTACCTTCTTTTAAATAGTTTTCATAATCTTCAAAGGGATTTTCAATATTGTTTTCATTTAAAAAACTAATTGAAACTACATGTACTTGCTCATTGTTAATCTCGCCTTTAATGCCATAACCAATTAAAGTTTCATAATTAGTAACATTAAAGTATTCTCCTTCATAATATTCATCAAATGCATTAGCGATTGGATGATTAGAATGTTTTTCTAATGAGGCTGTATATTTTAAATACTTAGAATCACCTAAATAATTTGTAACCTCTGGAGTTCCATTAGTTAATGTTCCAGTTTTATCAAAGGCAATTGCAGTAATCTTATTAGCAGTTTCAAAAAACTCGCCACCTTTATATAAAATTCCCTTTTTAAAGGCCATCCCACTTGATACACTAATACTTGTTGGAGTTGCAAGCCCTAGCGCACATGGACAAGATACAACAAGCACTGCAACAGCTGGCATTAAGGCACTACCAAATGGTTCTTTTAAAATAAGTAAATATATAAATAGAACACTAATACTTATAATCATAACAATCGGTACAAATATCCCTGATATTTTATCAGCAATTCTTTGGGCTTTTGGTTTAATTAAAGCTGTTTCTTCAACTGTTTGAATTATTTTAGCTAAAACAGTTTCACTTCCTACTTTAGTAACTCTTATTTTAATTGTTTCAACTAAGTTCATTGATGATCCAATTACTTCATCGCCTATACCTTTTGTAACTGGCATTGATTCACCAGTTAACATTGATTCATCAACATAAGTCTTACCTTCAATAATAACACCATCAATTGGAACTTTATCATAACCTTTTACTATTACAATATCACCAACTTTTACTTCATCAATATTAACTAAAACTTCTAAGTTATCTCTTAAGACGGTTGCTTGTTTAGAGCCAAGACTAAGTAGACCTGTTAGAGTTGAGCTAGTTCGCTCTTTAATTCTGTTTTCAAAATAATTACCTATTAAAACCATAGTAATAATTACTGCGGTTGTTTCAAAAAATAAGTTATGACCATTATTTACAATTGTTTCATAAATACTATATAAATATGATGATGTTGTCCCCATTACAACAAGTGAATCCATTCCTAAGTTCTTTGCTCTAATTGAATGATAAGTTCCAACAAAAAATCTTCTTCCTGCAACAAATAATACTGGCGTTGCCATAATCCACTGAAAGTAACCATTCATTAAAATACTAGGTACATCAAAGATATTTAAGTGGGCAAACATTGTTAAAAGTAATGGAATTGAAAAGATAATAGCGATTAACAAATCAATTTTATCACGTCTTTTTGCAGCCTTTTGATTTTCATCTGTCTTTATCCCATAATAACCAATGCTTAATAACTCATCAAATAAATAGTCTTCATTATATTTTTCTTCATTATAATTAAATATAACACTAGAACCCGCTACATTTACTTTAGCATCAATATCGGTTTGATCACCAAAATGATTTTCTATTGATCTTGCACAGTTTGAACATGTTATGTTACTTACCTTTACTGTTTTTCTCATATATAATACCTCACTTTAATAAAACTTTAATTATTTTATTAATTTCTTCTAATTTTTCTGTCGCATTTTGATTTTCAATTGATTCAATTACACAACTATTAAGATGATTACTTAATATTTCTGATTGAGCTTTTTTTAATAAAGCAATAGTTGCTTGAATTTGATTAGATATATCAACACAATATCTATCATCTTCAATCATTTTTATTACACTTTGAATTTGACCGTTTGCTATTTTTACTGATTTTAGTGCACTGTTATGTTTACTCATTTTTATTACCTCTTTTTTTCATATTCAATGTCAATGCATTTAGGGCAACTATCACTGTTGATAGTGACATTAAGATTGCTCCAAGGGCTGGAGTAATTATTATTCCAATGGATGATAAAACTCCAGCTGCTAGTGGGATTGCTATAAAGTTATAACCAGCTCCCCAAAGTAGATTCTCATTCATTTTACGGTTAGTTCTAACTGATAGTTCAATAAATGATTCAATATCACCTGGCTCAGAATTTGTTAATACAACATCAGCGGAGTCAATCGCTACTTGTGTTCCTGCACCAATCGCAACCCCAACATCAGCGAGTGCTAGTGATGGTGAATCATTTATTCCATCACCCATCATAATTACTGTTTTATTGTCATTTTTATATTTTTTAACTAATTTATATTTATCATTAGGACTCATGTTAGAGTAATAATCAATATCTAAGATTTCAGCAACAACTTTTGCAGAAGTCTCATTATCACCTGTTGCCATTATAGGTTTAATATTTCTTTTTTTAAGATTATTCATTAAACTTTTACTTGACTCTTTTAAACTATCTCCTAGTTTAACAACAGCAAGTAAATCATTGTTTTTAAGCAAGATACTAATTGTATATCCTAAATCATTTTCAATCTTTATTTTTTCATTGTATCCTTTTTCGCTTATGAATTTATATTGATCGTTTTTAATGTTTCCCTTTAGTCCTATGCCTGATAAGATATTAATATTATCAAATTTTAACGGTTTAACATTTTTTTCATTAGCATAATTAATAATTGAGTTAGCAATCGGATGACTTGAGCCTGTTTCAATTCCCGCTAAAATTGAAACAATATCTTCTTCTTTATAATCATTACTTAAAATATCTATACTTTGTACACTAAATTCACCGGTAGTTAATGTTCCCGTTTTATCTAAAATTATTACATCAGCCTTTGATGTTAAATTGTATGATTCTCTATTTTTAACTAAAATACCATTTATACTACCAAGACTTGTACTTCTTGATATTACAAGAGGTATTGCAAGGCCTAAAGCATGAGGACATGCAATAACAAGGGTTGTTACTGCATACATGATTGCACTGTTAAGATCTTTAATAATAAACCAAACAATAAAAGAAATTATTGCTGTAGAAAGTGCTATATAAAATAAATTGCTCGCAACTTTTTTCGCTCGATCTTCAGCCCTTGAAGGCATATTTTCAGCATCATTAATCAAATTTTCTACTTGAGATAAAAACGAGTCTTTTCCAAGTTTAGTAACTTTTACTTCAAGTTTACCAAACTCATTTGTCGTTCCACCAATAACTTCATCACCAATATTTTTTTGAATTGGTTTCGACTCACCTGTTAAGAGTGATTCATTAACTCTAGATTCTCCTTTTATAATAATTCCATCAGCAGCTATGTTTTCACCAGCTTGAATAATTATAATATCGTTAATTTTTAATTCATTAATTGGTTTTTCAATTAGTTCGTTGTTATGATTTTTAACAAAAGCATTTTTAGGTAATAACTTTGCAAGTGATTCTTTTGCATCTCCTGCTTTTGTTAATGCTACCATTTCAATCCAGTGGCCAAGTAACATTATTAAGATTAATGATGAAAACTCAAATAAAAAATCCATATATACAGCATTATTAATATATCTAAAAATAATTGCAAAAAAGCTATAGATAAATGAAACTAATAGTCCCATTGAAACAAGCGCCATCATCCCTGGCGACTTTTGTTTAAATTCATCAATTGCGCCTAATATGAAAGGTTTACCTCCATATATTAATATCCCAACTGATAAAATAAGTGCTATTACATCAGAATACTTAAACGAATAATGAAAAGGGAATGGAATATTAATTCCCATTAGTGGTGATAACCACATTACTAATAGTCCAAATGGAAGTGTTATAAAAAACACTTTCTTAAAATCACCATGATGATGGTGATGATCGTGACCATCGTGGTGATGGTGGTGATCATGTTCATCGTGATGATGATGTTCGTGACTACTATGATTATGTTTATGCAAATGATTTTCTTTCATATTACTATCTCCATTCACCCCCCTAGTAGGGGGTATGTTTCTATAATATAATATTAGTTTAAAGTTGTCAAGAATTGTTTCTCTTAAAATAAAAGAGCTCACTCCGATTGAATATCGAAATGAAGCTCTCTCTGTTCTTTTTATTTATGTGTCCGTATTAATCAAATACTTTCAGGACTTACGGTTTATTTATTTTAATCTACTTCGTGCATAATTGGTTTTAATACTTTATCTTCTTCAATTAATGTATTCCAAGGAAGTATTAATTCCTCATGTTGATCTAACCAACCAATAGATTCCATACCATCTAAATTTAAATAAAGGAAATCAGCTTCGGTTAAAAACGAACCTTCTAAGATAGAAAGGCGTTTATATAACTCATCATTATATGTAAAATCAACAGTTAACATTAATAGTGGTCTCACATATAATGTTAAATCATTAGTTAGTATACCATCTAAGTCTATTGGTATTGTTAATTCTTGATCCATAAATATTTTAGCATATGTCACATCATCTTTTTCAATTGGAAAATTAAAGAAATTATAACTTGTTCCTTCATTAACTCCTAATCTTTCAGAAACAATTATTTCATCATTAGTAATAGGGTCATTATAAATATATGTCACATTATGAAAGACTGCAAACCAAACTGATTCTAAGATCATATCTTCAGTTACTGGCGTTCCTTCATTAAATACTTGACCATTATGTAACCAATGACCAAAGGTGAAACCAAGATTAGTTGGTTCAGGATAAGTAAATAGTTCTCCTTCTTCAAAAACAACTGTATCAGTTATTGTTTGTTCGAAGTCTATAATTAATGTCACATTATAAATTGGAACAATAAACCACTCCCAAACAGCAACAAATGTAGAGTCATGATCAACTGCTTCACCAAAATAATCTTGACCTAAATATTTCCATCCAATAATTATTCCTTCATCTGTTTCCATTGTTGGTAGTAAACCTGTTAAACTAGAACCACTTTCAACAATAAGTTCAGTTATCAAAATATCTTCAATATCTAAGTTAGGATTATTGTAATCAAAGGTTATAACAAGTAGTGCTTCCCATTCAGCAACTAAATGCATATCTTTAAAAATAACTGTCTCATTTGGAATAACGGCATTATTAATATCATTACTCCACCAACCTCTAAACTTAAAGCCTTCTTTTGTTGTTAGAGTTTCTGGCATTAAATTACCGTCTAAAACTAAAATATCATCTAAATTAGTTCCCCCTTCAGTATCAAAACTTATTGTCCAATAAACTAAGTCATCAAAGACCGCAAATAATGTTATGTCTGCTATTAAAAAGTCATTAAAAGTATTACCTGTAATATCTTCCCAATATAGAAAATCTAATCCTTCAATATTTGGTCTATCTAACTCATTTACATGAGTTCCATATTCAACTTGCTCGCTACTTAAAACACCTTCAATATCAAAACTAATTGTAAGCATCTTTATTTCCCAAATGGCTGTAATAACAATATTTTTAGTAATTGGCATATTAAAATCAAACTCATTACTTTGATATTGCCAACTAACAAAGTTATAGCCAACTTTTGTTGGATTATGGGGTAGTTCAAGTAAACTTCCATCATAAACTTCGTAAGTATTATCTAGTCCCAGACCACCATCTAAGTTAAGAATGACAGTATAAGTTTCTATTGGTTCAAATACTGCATCTAGAAGTAAGTTTCTAGTAACTAAATTATCTAAATCATATATTTCGTTATCAAATAACCAACCAACAAAAATAAAACCTTCTTTAACTGGATCATCTATTACATTACGAAGAGTTGTATTATGTAAGACTTCAAAAGTGTTAGACTCATCTTCAATATAAAAAATTACTTCATGATAAAGCGCCTCAATCCAATTAGCATATAAATCAATAGTACTACTTTCTTTAAATAAAGCAATTAGTTTCTCCTTACTGTAAGGATTTGTACTTTCCTGATCAAAATACCAACCATCAAATAAAAATCCTGCAATTTCTGGGATATCAGGCAAGTTAAAATCCTCGCTACTAGCGAGTTTAATCTTTTTAACTTGATGCTCTTCGTGATTAGAATAAACATTAACTACTAAACCTTTATTTTTACTAACAGAAATCACAATAACTAAAACAACTGTTAGTAAAATTAATGCTGAACCGATAATAATTAAGATTTTTTTCATTTTGAACCTCCAACTAATTTGTGAGTTCATTATACATTAATGATAGTTTTTATGGTGTAATGTGCTTAAATTAAACTAAAAGTGAAATAAATTTCACTCGGGGGCGATTAAATCGCCTCTTTTCTTTTTTTGATTTTTTTTGTATTATATAAGTATGAATACTAATACTTTTAAAAATAAGTATAAAGATTTACTTACTTGTGCCTTATTCAATGGTAAATCTTTAT
>Ga0209075_1000988_pt1 | contig 27318 bp, 28 predicted proteins | sample Stecom2011_FD_187523 | JGI IMG/M metagenome (GOLD analysis project Ga0209075, IMG submission 187523) | Agricultural soil microbial communities from Utah to study Nitrogen management - Steer compost 2011 (SPAdes) (version 2) | ecosystem: Environmental > Terrestrial > Soil > Agricultural land...
ATTCCTGAACAGCTACTGAGCATGGTTGGCTATTCGATTCATCCGCCTTTTATGGGCATGGTGAATGGAATGCATCCCAAGCGTACTTTGAGTGGTAAGACAAAAGGCAGCTAATACAGAGCTGTGTCTTATTCCTGCAACCGCCCCGTCATTTTCCTTCCGTATGCTGCCCTCTCGATTTGAGCAGCAACGGAGAGTGAAGCATGAGCAAGCAGTTCCTTTACGTGATGATGTTGGCGGCCATTGCCGGTCTCGCCGGGTGTAACAGCGGTTCCAACAGCGGCGGTGTTGATTCCCCAATAACCAAACCAGACCCGACGCCTGACTCGGAACCAGATCCGGAGCCGGAACCGGAACCGGAACCCAATCCTAAAGTGTTGTTGCAGGAAAACTTTGAAGCCGTGGCCGACGGCAAGCTGCCCGAAGGTTGGGTAGCCATGAGCGGCACGGAGGATATGTTTTACACCAACAATGGCAGCTTGTTTGTGGACGGCCGGGGAAATAACTACACCCCCGTCAGCTTGAAATTGCCCGATACACTTCAGGATAAAAGCAACTATCGCATTGATGTTGTCTTTACAATTCAGGAAGCAAACACCAACACTCGCTGGGTTGGTTTCCAGTATCGCGTAGGCATGGGTGTCGAGCCCTACTATCAAATGGCGATTCGCCAGAAAGCCACCGCTGAAAACGGTACAGAGCACGCGCTACGCAACCAGGGCGAGTGGGCGATTGTAGACAAACAACGGTATTCAGAAAACATTGCGTCGGACCAGATGTACACCGCCACAATCGTTGCCCATGGCGATCGGGTTCAGCACTTCCTGAATGGGCAGTTGATGCAGGATTCTGAATTGGACAGCCAGTTTGCCCAAGGGGGTGTGGCTTTCCAGGCGGCCGGTAGTCTTCTTCGGGTTGATGAAGTGACCGTGACCGAGCAATTAACAGCACTGCCGCCATTGTCGCCGATGGCTGAAGTAGCAGAGCTGGATACTGGCGCTTCCATGGCTCCGAGCATTGCTACCGCAGTGCCGACCCTGGCTGAACTGGCGCTAGAGCCGTCCCTCCCGATTTTCTTGAAGCTCGACGACCAGTTGATGCTGACGACCGAAGACGGCGGCAGTTTGGGATATTTGGACAGCCTTCTTGAAGGTGAGCAGTTCAACGCGCTGCCGATGTTTTATGTGACCTCTCAGACCGCCGTGGATGCGCTGGTTCCTGTGGTAGAGAAGCATCAGCTGTTCGACATCACCTTGGTATCAAACAGTGCAGAGCTTTTGCGGGATGCACGGGTAAAAATGCCGATGATTCGCGCGGCGATGGATTTCACGGGTGCGGGCCTGACAACGGCTCCGGCAGATCTTTTGAGCATCACGCAGGAAACCAATCGGGCTAAAGCCAAGATTGCGATACTGCCGGCGCCTCTGCTGGATAAAGCCTCTGTGATATACCTTCAGAACCGTCTGGTATCTGTTTGGGGCAGTCTGGTAGCGCCAACCAACGAGCAAACCACTGACGTGCTATTGGCCGGTGTGAATGGCTTGGTGACGGATACACCCGAGCAGGCCCAAGAGTTCCTGGCCAAACTGCCGGAAAACACCCTGTTGAGAAAGCCGCTGATCGTGGGTCACCGAGGTGTGCCATCACTGGTGGCAGAAAACACCGTGGCTGGCGCTGTGAAAGCCGCCGAGTTGGGAGCGGATGCGGTTGAATCCGATATCTACCTCACCAAGGACAACCACATTGTCGTGATACACGATGGCACCGTGGATAGGACCACCGACGGCACAGGGCCGGTTGAGGAAAAAACGCTGGATGAACTGAAAGCGCTGACGGTGGAAGGCGCACACGATGTGCCGACAATGGACGAGTTCTTTACTGCCTTGAAAGGTAAAGAGGTGGTTCACTTCATCGAGATAAAGAGCGGCAAGCTTGAGATAGTGGAGTACCTGAAGCAGGCAATCGATCGCAATGACGTTTGGGACCAGGTTATCGTAATTTCATTCAACTCCGATCAGTTGCTGAAGTTGCAAGAAGTGATGCCCGGCGTCTCCGGTGGTTTCCTGACCGGCTTTGCTACCGACAGCAATATGACGAAAAACCTGCGCCAGATCCTGAAAGCGACGCAGCTGTATTCGTCTACGTTCAACCCTTCCTATAAAAACCTGTCGCCGTCGGTTATGGAGGCTTCCAGGCACCGTGGCACAACTTTCTGGCCCTGGACGTTCCGGGACCAAACCGAGGCAGAAAGCTACTACCTTGCGGGCACCCATGGCATGACGACGGATTACGCCCAGTGGTTTAGTGATTACCCCGTAAGCGTTGATCCGGTGGTGGGTAACATTAATGTAGCAGCCAATGTTGGCGTGGCAGTGGATGTGACCCTGACCACGCAGCTGGGTGAAACTCAGGCGGCTGAAGCAAATCGCTTCATTGTGCTGACCAGCTCGGTGGACTACACCAACGATGGTGCTTCGCTTATGTTTACAGCGCCCGGCACGGCGACCCTTCTTCCCGTGTATGAATACACGCTGGGCAACGGAGCGGCTTATCGCGTGATTGGCGCGCGTGTGGCAGTAACCATCAACTAAAATGAGTCTTGGGTAGCACCAAGCGATTTTTACTACCTTAAAGGCACGGGGCATACTCCCCGTGCCTTTTTTGTTGGCTTGAGCAAGGCTTGTCAGGCAACCGGCCGCTTTCTCTTTAGTTCCCGGGTCGATTGGCGTTACGCTATTCCTGTGTGGCAAGAAAAAGGCAGCTAACCAATGGTGAAATTAAAGTATGAGCAATGAACAACCGAATAACCCTCTGCACGGCATTACGCTGGAGCAAGTCGTAACACGGCTGCAAGAACATTATGGCTGGGACGGGCTGGCTCAGCGGATCAACATCAATTGCTTCAAAAGCGATCCTTCGATTAAGTCATCGCTGAAGTTTTTGCGCAAAACCCAGTGGGCCAGGGATAAGGTTGAGGGTTTGTATATTTCAACGTTTGCTTGAGGCTGGCGCCGCGAAGGCATACGTTATTCGTTATCAGGTATATGTCATGTCGAAAAAAGTAGTCATGTTTGAGTACGAGAAAGAAACGAAAAACAGTGTGCGCTACAAGGAGGTTCCTGATGAAGGCACGGCTCCTGTTGTGGGCTCTTTGTATGTACAGAAGTGGTTTGCGGGTAGCAGTAAAACCATTGAGATAACGATTGATAAAAAGGACTAGTACGGCACAGATTCAGGCCAACCAAGGTTCTTTGCAATAGGCATAAGGGGGCAAGCCGTGAAAGAGACCGGTAAAATCAACTATGTGGAAATGCCGTCACGAGACCTTGACGCCACAAAGAAATTTTTTGGTGATGCATTCGGGTGGGCGTTTATCGACTATGGCCCTGAGTACGTTGCAATTCAGAACGCGGGTCTGGATGGCGGATTCTTTAAATCAGACCATGTGGCGACGACCAGCAACGGAAGTGTGTTGGTGGTTCTTTATAGTAGCGATCTGGAAGCTACGCTCGAAAAAGTGAAGCAGGCTGGAGGGAAGGTTGTTCTGGATATTTTCACTTTCCCCGGTGGTCGCCGTTTTCATTTTAGTGATCCGAGTGGCAATGAATATGCGGTTTGGTCAGAAGGGAGCAGAGAGTAAGCATTGAAAAACACAGCTAAATTATCCGAGTGCAGGAAATACCGTTTCGCCCTGTGGCGAACCTGGGATGAATCGAAACCCTATGTAATGTTTGTTGGGCTCAACCCATCCACTGCGGATGAGACAACTGACGACCCAACACTAATCCGATGCATCAACTATGCGAAAGCATGGGGTTTTGGTGGTGTGTGCATGGCCAATATTTTTGCGTTTCGTGCCACTGCGCCAAATGATATGAAGGCAGCAAAGGATCCGATAGGCTCTGAGAATAACGAGTGGCTAATAAAGCTGTCTGGCGATGCGGGTTTGGTTGTGGCTGCATGGGGAAATGATGGTTCATTTCTGGGCCGTTCTGATCAGGTGAAGGGGCTTCTGCCGAACCTGCACTGTTTGAAGTTGAACAAGTCAGGTGAGCCGGCGCACCCGCTGTATCAAAAAGCGGATAGAAAGCCTGTACCAATGAGTGTTTAAACACCGCGATTTATAGCGGTTCTCCATGGAGATGTGATTTTGCGCTTGCGAATACTGTCGGATTTGCACGTTGAGTGTTTTCAGGAAAGCCGTGAGCTGCCCGAAGTGGCCGCAGATGTGGTTATCCTGGCCGGTGATATCCACCGCACAACGGAAGGCCTGGCTTGGGCGGCAGAGCGGTTTGGTGGGCAGGAGATTATCTACGTTGCGGGTAATCATGAGTTCTACGGAACCAGCATGCCCGAGGCCCGTGCAGCATTGCGTGCCGAAGCCCGGCGGCTGGGTATTCACCTGCTAGATAACGATACGGTCGATATTGATGGCGTGCGGTTTCACGGCACCACACTATGGACAGATTTTGCTTTGTATTCTGGTCAACCTAACGATGATCCGGTGGGCACCCGTCAGCGCGCCCAGGCGTTCATGCCGGATTTTCGAATTATCCAGCAGCCAGCAGGTGAGGTGTTTACGGTTGATGAGAGCCAGAAATTGCATGGCGAAGCCATCGCCTGGCTTGAGGCAGAATTAAGCGAGCCTGTGCCCGGGCCGCGAGTGGTGGTTAGCCACCATGCACCCTTGCCAGAGTGTATTCCGCCCAAGTACCAGGGCGACTCCTTGTCGCCAGCTTTTGCGTCGAACTTGCGGGCGCTGATGGGGAGGATGGATCTGTGGGTTCACGGCCATGTTCATGAGCCCGTTGATTTGCAGGTTGCAGGTACCCGCGTATTCGCCAACCCGGGAGCTTATCCCAGAGAATATGACCCACCGCTGTTTGCTGCAGACAGAATTATCGAGGTGTGAGTGCATAACCGGTCTTATGGCATCACGGCTTTGATTTATGCCATTCAACTATTCCCATAAATCAGTATCATGAATGCTTCATTTAAAGGTTGAGTGAATATCATGACAGCAGATTTGAATAGTCGGCACGGATTGAACCCTGCGCACAGTGAATTGGTAGAGGCGTGCAAAGTTATTGAGCCATGCAAAGCCCTCGATATGGGCTGCTCCAACGGGCGTAACGCCTTATACCTGAGCCAGCTTGGTTTTGATGTGACGGCCGTGGACAACAACCCTGGCGCTATCAGCATGCTGCAGCAAATTGTCAGCAAAGAGGGGATCGCCAATGTTGAGGCGAGGGTATACGACATCAATAACGCCGAGCTTGGGGCGGATTATGGGCTGATTGCCTGCACTGTCACCTTGATGTTTCTCGATCCGGCCCGTGTGGGTGCAGTGATTGCTGACATGCAGAAGCGCACTCTGCCCGGTGGCTATAATCTGATTGTTTGCGCCATGAATACCCCGGAATACCCATGTCCCGTTCCCTTCCCGTTTACCCTTGAGTCGGGGCAGCTGAGAACAGCTTATGAGGGATGGGAGCTGGTTAAGTACAACGAGGATCTGGGCACCATGCATAATGGTGCCCAGTTGCAGTTTGCTACCATGTTGGCGCGGAAACCTGGTTAGATGCAGTGATCGCTTATCAAAAACAACTGCTCATGATAGTTGCCACTGGCTGGATCTCGGCCGCAGGCGCCAATGACGCTTGTCTGGCGTCTGCCCAGTCTGACCTGGAGCGTCTCTACTGCGAGGTTGTCGAACTTGGAGGCGGTGCAGGGCTTCCTTCTATGGTGGATTTCAAACGCAATGACCCAAAGGTGCAGGCGCTGTTGTTACGGCAGCCTGCCAAGCGTTTGAGCCTTACACTGCCTGAGGTTTCGGCCGGGCGTGAATCTGAATCCAAGCCCGCACGCAAGCCAGCGGCGGCCGAACCGCAGCGGGAACCGGCGAAGGAGTCCGTCTCTGAACCGTCGGTTGCCCAAGGCTTGGCGGATTGCCAATTGAGGGGAGAGTTGATTCAGTGCCCGAATACGGCCTTCAAGTTAGCAGGAAATCGCACGCTGGCATCACTGGAAGATGGTGTTCTGGAGCCGGGTAACCGCCTGGGAATCGTGCCTTTCAACGGCGCTCGTAGTGATGATGAGGCCGTGCGATCCTACCTTTCAACTGCTTATGATCGTTACATCCCCAAAATGCTGGCCATTGGTCTTGGCGCAAACACCATGAGCTTCACGGCATTTCATAACGCCTTTCACACCCTTGAAAGCGGCGGCGTGGATTTCTCCGAGCGTATGGAGAAAACCTACGAGTTGCTCAAGCAGGATCGAAAAACTTTGGGCGTGAAAGCCCGCTATCACGATGAACTGCCAGAAAACCTGGCTCAGTGTGTGACCATCGATCGCAGTATCATTGTGTGCGACAACGTCGGGACCAACTGGGTGTTTGTTCGCACAAAGTAGAGCGTGGTTTACAGCTTTTTGTAGCGCCGTTCTGGCCGGCCGATGCTGCCATAGCTGACTTCGGCCACAACGGTGCCTGTGCCTGTCATGTATTCCAGATAACGCCTGGCAGTTGTGCGGGATGCGCCCATGGCGTTGCCCACTTCTTCAGCGCTCCAGGGCTTGCCGCCGGCAATCAGTTCGCGAATCTTGTCCAGGGTTATAACATCAATGCCTTTTGGCAGGCGGTGATTGTGATCCTGGTTTGTGTCGCCGGAATTGCGTGGGAGTATGGCGTCTACTTCATCCTGCCCCAGGAGTTTTAGTGCCGACAGGCGCGCAAGATGGTCGCGAAACCGGTTGATGGCTTCTTCCAGGCGCTCGAATACCAGTGGCTTCAGAATGTAGTCAAATACGCCGCCGCGCAGGGCAGTGCGTAGTGTTTCCACTTCTTTGGCGGCGGTGATCAGAATTATGTCGGTGCTGTTGTCGCTGGCGCGCAGTTCGCGCAATAAATCCAGCCCGCTGCCGTCGGGAAAATACACGTCCAGCAATATCAGATCGGGTTGCAGTACCTCAGCCTGTTCCCGGGCATCGGCCAGGGTATGGGCTATGCCGCACAGTTCCACCTGGTCCAGGCGCTGCACAAAGCGGCGCTGGATTTCTGCAATCTGGCGGTCGTCTTCGGCGATCAGCAGTCGGATGGGGGGCACGATGGGCTCCTGCCTGTTGGCTTTTTGGGTAAGTATAGAGTGAAGCGACTGCCACCAGCCACGCTCAGGTTTTCCACCGTAATCGAGCCGCCCCAGCTATCCAGAAACTTGCGTACCAAATGTAGCCCAAATCCGTGCTCATGGCCGGCTTTGCTGGTTACGCCCTTCTCGAAAATCTGGTTTTGCAGTTCCGGTGCGACACCGGGGCCTTGATCCTCCACTTCAAAAATCAGCTCCTGGCCAAGATCTGTCATAGACAACTGTACTCTGCCGTTTGGGCCAGTGTGGCGGCGGGTGGCTTCCAGTGCGTTATCAATCAGGTTGCCAAGTACGCTGACCAGCTGATCGCGGGGCAGGTTGTCTGGCAGGTCGGTCATCTGGCTGTCCGGGTCTATGTCCAGATGCAGGCCCATTTCCCGCGCCCGGTTATGTTTGCCCAGCAGGCAGCCGGCAATGATGGGGTCTGGTACGGCCTCCAGCAGCAGGTGAATCAGAGCCTGATGACTACTCACTTCGCTGCCGATAAGCCCCAGCGCATCGTTGTAGGCGCCCAGTTGGATCAATCCGGCAATGGTGTGCAGTTTGTTGGAGTATTCGTGCGTCTGGCTACGCAGAGTGTCGGCGTATTGCTGGATGTGGGTGAGTTGCTGGCTAACGTGGTCCAGCTCGTTGCGCAGGCGGAAGCTGGCCACTACCCCGATAATGTCGTCGCCCTGGCGCATGGGCAGTCTGTTGACCACCATTTGCTTGTTGCGTAGCCATACCTCGCGATCGAAATCCGGTATGCCACTGCTCAATACTGACATCAGGTCGCTTTCTGGAAGTATTTCCAGAATGGGGCGGCCGGCTACGGGCGTGTCCTCATCCAAGCCCAGGGTGGTCAGCGCTGCCAGGTTAACCGTGGTTATAATGCCGTCGCGATTGATGGCAATAATGCCCTCACGCACCGATTGCAGTGTGGCGTCCCGCTCCTGGAACAGGCCGGCAATTTCTTCCGGCTCCAATCCAAAAATTGCACGTTTGAAGCGGCTGGCAATTACCACTGCCGCGAGAATACTCACCAGCAACACTACGCCCAGAACGCCGTACAGTATGAAGTTGTAGTGCTGCACGGTGGCCTCTACCTGGGCCACGCTGTACCCCACCGACACTATCCCGATTATGGCGCCATTAGCGGGGTCAAATACCGGGGCTTTACCGCGCATGGATTCGCCCAGGTTCCCCATGGCGCGGGCGATATAGCCTTCGCCCTCCACCAGGGCCTTGTGGCCGTAGTCGCCATCATCGTCGGCCATGGAGTGGCCAATGCGGGCGGGGGAAGGGTGGGCCAGGCGGATGGCCTCGTGGTCACCAATAACAATAAACAGGGCTTCGTTGGTGGTGGCAAGCGTGTGGGTGAGGGTGTTCAGGTCCTCAACGTTGCGTTGCTGAATGCCGTTGATAATCGCAGGGCTTGCGGCGATGGTTTTAGCCACCATCAAGGCGCGCTGGCCAATCTCGTTGTACAGGGATTCGCTGAGGTAGTAGCCGGCAAACAGGCCAATAAGCAGGGTTTGCAACACGCTCACCAGGCCGAGGGTGAGAATCATGCGGGTTTTGAGTTTTGTGCGTCGCTTTGCAGGCATAGGCTTTATTCAGAGTCGTCTATTGGCGGCAGGGTTCAGGGTAAAACACCCTAACGGGCTTTGCCCGTGAACTTTATGAACAAAAAGCACAGTAGTTTTTTTAAGTGAGTTACGCTCGCAAACTTCAGCAAATACGGATTGCCTTCTAGTCTGTTTATTGAAACAACAACGAGGTGATCAATATGTTTTTCAAAACAACAATAGCATTTGCAGCAGCGGCTGCGTTCAGTATGTCTGCCATGGCCTGGGAGCCCAGCGGAAAAGTTGAGTGTCTGGCACCGGCTGACCCCGGCGGCGGTTGGGATTTTACCTGCCGCAGTGTGGGTAAGGTTATGCAGGAGCTGGACCTGGTAAGTGGTTCAGTACAAACCGTGAACATGGCGGGCGCAGGTGGCGGTGTTGCTTATGCCCACACCGTAAGTAAGCGTAAAAACGACGACAAACTGATTGTTGCGGCCTCTACCGCTACTACCACCCGGCTGGCTCAAAAGCAGTTCCCGGGGATGGAAGCCTCCATGGTTAAGTGGGTTGGCGCTTTGGGCGCAGACTACGGCATTATCGCGGTAAGCAAAAACTCAAAATATGAAAACCTGAACCAGCTGATGGATGCGGTGAAAGAGAATCCGCGATCAGTCAAATTCGCTGGCGGCAGTGCTCGTGGTGGCTGGGATCACCTCAAGGTGCTCATAGCAGCAAAGGCTGCAGGTGCTGAGAAACTGCCTTCTATTCCTTACCTGTCGTACAACAACGGTGGCGAAGCCATGACACAAGTGGTTGGCGGCCAGGTGGACGCATTCACGGGTGACGTATCCGAAGCCACTGGCTTTATGGAATCCGGTGATTTGCGCGTGCTGGCGGTGCTGTCAGAAGAGCGCCTGCCGGGCAAGTTCGGCGACATTCCTACCGCTCGTGAGCAGGGCATTGATGCCCTCGGCCCTAACTGGCGCGGATTTTACATGCCAAAAGACACCTCCGCAGAAGCGCAGCAGTATTGGGTAGACGCAGTCGACACCCTTTACGCCAGCGATGAGTGGAAGGCGGTCATGAAAAATAACGGCTTGATTCCATTCCACCCGAAAGCCGGTGAGTTTGAAAGCTTTGTAACCAACCAGGTGCAGGACATTGAAACCCTGTCCCGGGAAATTGGTCTACTGAAATGACTGGCCTGGGCGACCGTATTCTGGGCTTGTGCCTGTTGGTGCTGGCGGTTGCCTATGGCTGGGTGGCGCAACAGTGGCCTGAACCCTTCGGTGGTACCGAGGGGGTAGGGCCGGAAACCTTCCCCACCATGCTGGCCCTTGTGCTGGTGGTGGGGAGCCTGTACCTGATGATCAAGCCGGATGCCGACACCCAGTGGCCTGTTGGGAAAACAGCCCTGGAGTTGGTGGTTTCGATCATTGTGCTGGTGGTTTACGCGCTGCTGCTTGAGCCATTGGGCTTTGTTATCTCCACTACCCTGGCGGTTGGCGCTTTGAGCTGGCGCATGGGGGCACCTGCTAAATCAGCGTTTGCAATTGGGCTGCTCAGTGCCGTTGTGGTGTTCGGGTTGTTTAACTATGGCTTGTCTCTGAGCCTGCCCACTGGCCTGCTGGGGGGCTTTTAACCATGGAAACACTTGGCTTTCTGATGGACGGGTTTGCGGTGGCGTTAACGCCGTACAACCTGATGTTTGCGCTGTTTGGTGCCTTCGTGGGCACCCTGATTGGCTGCCTGCCAGGCCTGGGCCCGGCGAATGGTGTGGCCATTCTGATACCTCTTGCCTTTACCTTGGGCTTGCCGCCTGAAACGGCAATGATTCTGCTCACATCGGTTTATGCGGGTGCCATGTACGGCGGCCGGATTTCATCGATCCTGCTGAATATCCCGGGCGATGAGCCAGCCATGATGACCTGCCTTGATGGCTACCCCATGGCGAAAAAAAGCCGTGCGGCAGATGCCTTGGCAATCTCGGCGATTGCCTCCTTTGCGGGCAGTCTGATCGGGACCTTGGGGCTGATCATGCTGGCGCCAGTGCTGGCGCGCTTTGCGCTGACCTTTGGGCCGGCGGAATACTTCGCGCTGTTCTTGCTCGCCTTCGCTACGCTGGGAGGCATAACCGGCAAGAACCCGATGAAGACGGTGATTGCAGCTGCGCTGGGCATCATGATTTCCACAGTGGGAATCGATATCTCTACCGGTACCCAGAGATACACCGGAGGCGTGCTGGAGCTGTATGAGGGCATCGATTTCATTTTGGCGATTGTGGGTCTGTTTGCCATATCCGAGCTTCTGTTTTTTGTAGAAGCACGCATGGGCAAAGGCCGTAGCAAAGTGAATATGGGCAAGCTGACGCTGACCTTCAAAGAGATTGTATCGACAATTCCCACTCAGCTGCGTGGTGGTGTGCTCGGCTTTATTGCCGGAGTTCTGCCAGGCGCGGGGGCCTCATTGGGAAGCTTTATAAGCTACACCCTTGAGAAGTCGGTGCTCGGCAAAAAAGGCCGCTTTGGAGAAGGTGATATTCGTGGTGTAGTGGCGCCGGAAGCCGGTAACAATGGTGCCGCGTCGGGTGCCTTGGTACCCATGCTAACCTTGGGTGTACCCGGAAGTGGTACTACAGCAGTATTGCTGGCGATGTTGATTTCCCTCAATATTACGCCTGGGCCTCTGATGTTCACCCAGAATGCGGATATTGTGTGGGGTGTAATCGCCGCACTGCTGATTGGTAACGTATTGCTGCTGATACTGAACATTCCGATGATCGGAGTGTTTGTAAGGCTGCTGTCTGTACCGCCTATGTACCTGCTGCCAATCGTCACCATGGTGGCGTTTGTAGGTATCTACTCCATCAGCCACAGCACCTTTGATCTGTACTTCATGATTCTGTTTGGTGTTGGCGGTTATATTCTGCGAAAGCTGGAAATTCCTTTGGTTCCCATTATTCTGGGCCTGTTGTTAGGGCCCGAAATGGAAAAGAACCTGGGCCATGCGCTGATTCTGTCTGACGGTGATTGGACCACACTCTGGTCGAGCCCCCTGTCGATAGGATTGTGGCTGGTAGCCGGACTTGGATTGGTGTTGCCGACATTGGTTGGGCCAATTCTGCGCCGCCGCATGCGCAATGCGATAAAGGAAGGGCCTGTTAGCGATTAAGCGCCAAGGTCAGCCGTTTCGGCGGGTATTATGAAAGATGTGCACCGGGCTTTGCCCGGTGTTTTTATTTATCGAAGCACAGGAAGTTATGTCAGACTTTTCTCTAATCCAGTATGCCCTGGTCGCACTGATTTTTATCTGGAGCGGGTTCGTGCGCTCTGGCCTGGGCTTTGGCGGAGCGGTGCTGTCGCTGCCGTTCCTGTTGCTGGTGAAAGACGACCCGCTAATCTTCCTGCCCATCATTGCGGTGCACCTGCTGTTTTTCTCATCTTTGACCATCTGGATGAACAATCGCAAAAGTCGCACCGGCAAAACCGGTGATAGTAGCCAAAAGCTGACCGGGTTCGGGCCAGATGCAGCCGCAAAAGCACCCGAAGGCACGGTTGATTGGTCCTACCTCTGGCGGATGCTGGGCATCATGCTGGTGCCCAAATTGATTGGCGTGTTCGGCCTGTTTACGCTGCCCCCACATGTACTGAGCGCGATTATTTTCGTCATTGTCGCGATCTACTCTGTGTCTTACATCATCAACCGACCTTTCCGCAGCAGAAGTAAAACCGTGGATGTGATCTTGCTGATGGCTGGTGGTTATATCAGCGGCACCTCGCTGATCGGCGCACCGCTGATTATTGCAGTTGCGTCCCAGCACGTGGCGCGGGAGAAGCTGCGCGATACCTTGTTTGGCCTGTGGTTTATTCTGGTGTTGATCAAGCTGGCGGCATTCATCTGGGTTGGGCTTGATCTTCAGTTGATCCACCACCTTTGGTTACTGCCGTGTGCTGCGGTGGGGCATGTGATCGGGCTACGTTTTCACGAGCGTATTCTGAAGGCGGAAACACCGGTGTTTTTCCGCATGCTGGGGGTGGTGCTGTTGGTGGTCAGTAGTGTGGGTATGGTTAGCGCGTTTTTGTGATGCCCAAGGCGTCAACGTTAATCAGGCCATTGCCAGGCTGGTGCGTCCAATAACCCCTGGCCCACAACAACCGTTTCACCCAGTTCCTTGTTCAGGGCAATCGAGTTGCAGTCACCATCCCTTTCCAGCGTTGCCACTAACCGTGGTGCGTGGGAAACCACCCAAACCTGAGTCTCCCGCGAGGCGCGGATAATCAATCTGCCCAGTGCGGGAAGCAGGTCCGGGTGCAGGCTGGTTTCCGGCTCGTTCAGCACCAACAGGGAAGGGGGCCGGGGTGTAAGTAATGCAGCTACCAACAGAAGGTAGCGCAGCGTTCCGTCAGAAAGTTCTGCCTGGTTCAGCGGCCGCAACAGACCATCCTGCAGGAACTCCAGAACAAAGCGATTACCTGAGTCTGCAGAAAAGTTTATCGTGGCTCCGGGAAACGCATCCTCAATCGCGTGATACAACGCCTGGCGGTCGCCTATCTCATGGATGGTTCGCAGGGCGGCAACCAGGCTATGGCCATCATGGTCGAGCACGGGGGTTCGCGTGCCTATCTGTGGCTTACGAATGGCGGACTGGGGATCAGTTCTGAACTGATCGTAGAAGCGCCAGTTGCGGATAGTTTGTCGCACCGCGTGCACTTCTGGCACAGCCACCGGGTCGCTGATTTCGTTGAGGATGCTTTCATAAGAATTGAGGTGGGCGTTATACACCTCCCATTTTCGACCGGAGCGTACTTTTACTACAGGCCCAACGCGGTCGATCAGGCAGCTGCTGGGCCGGCACACATCGCCCACCCAAATGCATTCACGCTTTATTTCCGGGTCGAACTGAAACATGCAGGGGTCCTGGTAGCCGGCAAAACCCTGTGGTGCTGGCATTCCCAATGATATGGCATAACTGAACTCTTCACCCGCAAAGCCCAGTCTCAGGCGTGAGTTGTGTTTTCGTGCAGAGCCTTGAACAGGTGCGGAGCCTTCTCTCATGCCGCTGGTAAAGTTGTCAGGCCCGGCCCAGAAGGTGTAATCCAGCCCGCCTTCCTGTGCGATCGACGAAATCAGGTTTCCTTTCGCTGCTTCTGCAAGCAAACGCAGCGATTTGTACAGGTTGGATTTGCCGCAACCGTTTGCGCCCGTAACCACATTCAGGCCCGCCAAAGGCGCAACAATGCCCTTCAGGCTGCGGTAGTTCGATACTGCGAATGCATTGATCATGCTCACGAGCTCATCCCCTTTCGCCCCAGTTTTTCCAGCGCCATTAGCGTATCTGTGTATTTCACCAGCCGGTTCAAATAGTCCGGTGACAGCCTCTGCATTTCGGCCATTGCCAAGCTCACCAAGCGGTGGGCATTCATGGGGCCGGCATCTTCAGGAGCCTGTTCGATGGCGTTGCGAACACGGTCCTGGAGGGCTTGCTCGCCACGGTCCGCCGATGCTCTGGTCATGGCTTTTAGTGGCTGACGGGGATTGGCGGCTGCAGCGCGCTGGAGAGATTCTGAGCCTTCTTCGGGCGCTCCAAACACCAGCTGTTCCAGCGTCGACCGGGGTTGTGTTTGAGGTGCACTCTGGGTTTGATTCAGCCTGTTCAGCAGAGCTGAGAGCGGCGAAGGAGCACTGGTTTCAATGGCTTGTGATGACGGCTGCGGTGCTTCGAATCGTGTCTTGTAGTCTGCAACCGCCTGCTCCAGCTTGTCCCAGTGCCGGGTGTGCTGTAGGCCTTTTGCTTCCAGACGCATCGCCAGTTCTTCCAGATAGCGAAAGCGAGCCGGGTCCATCTGGACTGCTCCGGAGTTTCGGAGGTCTTCCAGTTGCGGATGCATGGCAGTGGCTTCAGCTATCGGATTCATCCGTTGCCAGCCTCCGCTTCAGCGTTTGCAGGTGCTTGAGGCGCGAGAGGTACGGTACTGATTTCTACCCGCCTATTCTGAGCCCGGGATTCCGCATCAATATTGGGCACCGCCGGATGGTGCGGGCCAAAGGCGGCGGCGAATACCCGGTCGTTGGGCAGGCCAAGTTCTATTAATGTTCGGGTGACTGTGAGTGCCCTTTGTGCAGACAGCCCCCAGTTGTCCTGATACCGGTTGCCGCTGTGCATGGGCAGGTCATCGGTGAAGCCGCTGATCATCAGCAGTTCCTGGTGCTGGGTCAGATAGGTTTGCAGCGGGGTAATTAGGGCTTCCAATACCTCCACGCCGTCGGCTTGCAGCTGATCCGAGTTCAGCTCAAACAGCACGTTGCCACTGATGCCAATGCGGCCATTGTGAAAGGTCACCAGGCCTTTGGTGAGCGGATCTTCCAGTGCTTGCTCCAGGGCAATGCGTCGCTGTTCTTCGGCTTCCCGCTTGGCTTTTTCTTCCTCAAGGGATTGGCTGAGTTCCAGTTGAACGCCAATCACCCACACCAGTATCAGCACCAGAATACCCACCAGCGCGGCCATCAGGTCTGAGAATATTGCCCAGATTGGGGTGGACTGCTGTTCACCGTCTTCCAGATATTCCATCAACTGGCTCCGCTGGTCTCGGTGTGATTGGCGATCAGAGCCGAAGCCGCATCAATCACATCTTTCTGGGAACTCACAGAGAGGTCGATAACTTCTCGGGCCTGGGCAACGTAATAGGCCAGTTGTTCATCGTGGCGGCTGCCGGCTTTATCCAGTGCTTTCTGGATCTTGGCAAGGTTTTCCTGCAGCTGAGTGTTGGATGCGCTGAACAGCTCCACTGCGGCGAGGAAGGATTCGCTGAGGGCGCCGACTTCCTGGCTGCTGCCGGTGATGTCTTCGCCCAGCTTGCCGAGTTGCTGGCTTTGTTCTTGAATCAGAACATTGAAGCGTTCGCTGATGCCTGTGAGGGTCTCACCTGCGCCGCTGATAAGAGAATCCACCGCCTCGCGCTGGCTATCTGCATTGTTGCGCTGGGATTCCAGGAGGCTGTCCAGCTCCTGAACAAGCCGCTGGCGCTCTTCCAGCAGTTGGTTTTCCCGCTCGCTGTTGCGGGCCATCTCGCTTTGCAGTTGCGAGATCACCTGTGCGGCGGCTTTGGGGGTTTCCGACGCGGTTTCTATCAGGCGGGTCATGGGGGCTTCCAGGCCTGCGCCCAATTCGGTCAGGTGTTTGGTGACGGTTGCTTCCAGCTGGGCCAGGCGTTCATTGGCCGCGTCGCCTCGGGTTGCTTCTTGCTCATGCAGTTGAGAAAGCTGCTCGCTGATACGGGTGATGAGAGCATCCAGGCCTTGTTGCTGATTGGTGGCAAGCTTGGCGCTTTCTTCACGGAAGTGGGATTGGTATTCCTGCAAGGTATTCTGCAGAGCTTTGCTGTGTTCAGCCGAGGCCTGTTGCTGAGCCAGAAGATTTTGCTGCCAGTTATTACCTGCTTCCTGTGTGGTTTTCTGGAAGCTATCTGTGAGTTCCGCAAGCTGCTGCTTGGTGGTGGCAGCCCAGTCTTCCTGGAGCTTTCCGGCGCTGGACTGCAGAGTTGTCATGGCTTCGGTAACGACCGGCTCTATGCGTTCAGCGGCCAGGCGGCTGCTGGATTCCAGAGATTTCTCAAGAGATTCCGCCACAGACGTTGCCAGGGTCTGGTAGTGGCCGCCAACGGTGGTGTGGAACTCTTGCTGATTTCGGGTAAGGGATTGCTCAAGCTGCAGGCCTAGCTGCTCCATGCGGGCGGTCATGGATTCCATGGCAGTTGCCATTTGGGGCAGGGCTTCTGCTTGGGATTCCAGTGCTTTGAAAGCCTGTTGGCGCTGATAGTCTGTCGACAGGTGGTGTAACCGCTGGCGCAGAGTCTTATCCAGCTGGCGGGATACCTGTAAGAGTTCCCGGCGGCTGAGGGTGGAGGCCAGCCCCAGCATGGCGGACGCTGCCACACCGGCAATGGAGGTGCCGAAGGCCAGGCTCAGCCCGGCAATCGGGGCGGCCAGAGCGCTGCGAATCACACTGAGTTCGGTGCTGCCATCCAATGCAGATGCCGCGCCGCTCAAGGTCACAATCATGCCGGCAAAGGTGCCTAGCAGGCCAAGCATAACCAATAGGCCAACCAGGTAGGGCGTAAACTGCGGGCTTGGCAGTGCAGCAAAATGCCCATCAATGCGCCTCTGTACTGCAAACTGAACTTGCTCCGGCAGGCCGGAGAGCCAGCTTGTCAGTTGCTCGCGGCTTTCCGGTGTGGTGCTCAGCTTCTGTTGCAGTTTTCGGGTTGTGCTCCGGAACCCCATCAACTCAACAAAACCCAGCGTGTAGACCGCCGCAATGATGACCGTTACGGACAGCGCCAGCAGGTCAGAGCCTAAAAAGCGCTGGCCAATCCAGGCCGTTACCGCCAGGCCTATGGCAAAAGCGAAAAAGAAGAAAAGTCTGCTCATGGAGAATCCATTACCTCGTTGTGGCAGGCCTCAAGTAATCCCAGTACTGGCTCCAGCCGAACATCCAGTTCAGCGAGTAAAAGATTCTGCGCTTCTTCGCAGTAACGGTGGAGCCAATCATCCGGCGCAATGCCGGTTTCGTGGGAGGGATCAGAGGTTGTTTGTTCTGCGGGAGACAGCGCGTGAAATCGCTGCTCCAATACTTTGGAAATATGAGAGAAACACTGGCTGGTGTACCCGGTCATTGCCTGGTCGAAGGTTGAATCCAGCTCTGCCAGCCTGGCCAGGTTCTGGTTGTGATCCTTCATCGCTTTTCGGGTTTTGTCGCGAAGCTGCCGGCTTGCGGCGACCACTCTGCGTTGCAGGGTGAGCCAGGTGTTCAGATAGGGCTCGAAAGCCAGATTGTCTGTCGATTCAATATCCTCGCCGTAGCTGTTGATCTTCCCTATCAGTGCCGTGCGAGTGGTGGCCAGTTCCTTGATTATTCGTTCAAAGGTTGCCCCTTGATCCATGCCCGGATGGTGGGTTCGAAAAGCAATTGCGGAATCCAGAACAAGGGTGTCTGAAAGACCAAACAGTCGCCCCAGGCGTTCGCCGCAACAGGGCAGCGGGCCGTCGGCAAGCGGCGCCCCGGATTGGGCCAGCAGTTGCAGCAGCCTTGGCGGTGAAACCCCGGCAGAATGTGAGGGTGATTGAGTCATCAAATAATCGCGCACAGGTTTGGGGAACCGAAAAATACCGGGCTTTCCGGGGCGACTATTCTAAAGGGTATGGGAGGTGATTGATAATGACTGAATTGCCAGAAATATACGCCCGAACAGGCTATGCCCGGGCATATATACATTACTAACCGATCAGCGCTTGGCCATCAGTGCTTCAAGTTCATCGGCGCCGCCAACCAGCTGGCCGTCGATAAATACTTGCGGGGTTGTGCCTTTGCCGGTCACTGCCTGCAGGGTGCTGTAAGACAAGCCGCCACTGCCCAGTGCGATCTCCTCATACTTGTAACCCTTGTTCTGCAACAGCGATTTGGCACGCGTGCAGTGCGGGCATCCGGGCTTCGTGAATACTGTTACCCGTGCCGGCAGGGTTGCGTCCGGCTTGATGTAGTTGAGCATTGTGTCGGCATCAGACACTTCAAACGGGTCGCCAGGCCTGTCTGGCTCGATGAACATCTTTTCAATGGTGCCGTCTTTCACCAGCATGGAATAGCGCCAGCTGCGGTCACCAAACCCGATGGCGCTTTTGCTGACCAGCATGCCCATCTCACGGGAGAAGTCGCCGTTGCCGTCTGGAATGAATTCGATGTTGTCGGCGTGCTGGTCTTCAGCCCATGCCTGCATGACGAATGGATCGTTCACCGACAGGCAAATTACACGATCGACGCCCAGCGTTTTGAATACCGGCGCCAGTTCGTTGTACCGCGGCAAATGAGTGCTTGAACAGGTTGGTGTAAACGCGCCCGGCAAGGCGAACACAATCACCGTTTGTCCGTTGAATAACTCGTCGCTGGTTACCGATGTCCACTCGTTATCACGACGAATGGGAAACGTAACCTGAGGGACTTTTTTACCTTCCGATGAACTTAACATTTAAAACTCCTTGGAGTTCGTGGGTTATTTGTTCGAAAGGGAAACTGTATCGCAATCAAACCTTTCTGGACACAGGAGATTGTCAGAGCCAAGTATAAAGTCGAGAGCCCCTTCGTAAGTCAGTTCAGCCCATACTGCCGGGGCCGTTCAAACCGGTAAAATCCTTCCTCTTCTTCCCGGGCGATGGTCGGCGCAGCCATTCCGAAGTGCTTCTCGCGCAATTCGTTGAGTGCTGTTTTGAGCGCTTCCCCAGACAGGCGCTGGTTTAGAGCGTCCCGTTCGGTGGTGTAGACTTCGCCCTTCTGCCATTTGTCTTCCCGGACCTGATCCTGTTCGGCCATCCGTGCCACGGCGCCTTCGGAAAAGCCTAGTTGGAGCCTGAGGCTGTTAATGGCTTGCTGGCGTTGGTTCGGGGGCAAGTTTTTGAGTTTGGTTTGCACGCTTTCCAGGCTGAAAAGAGCATGCCCCAAGGCGCCAGAACCTGCGAACTGGAAACCCAGATCTCCGCCGTAAACCTCTTCTGCATTGGTTTTCAACTGGTGTGCCAGCTCTGTTAGCTGCAGTTCACTGGCTTCATTCAGGTGTGTCATTTTTTGCTGGAAGACCTGTGACTTCTCTTCCAGATAGGACTTTTCTTCCCCCCATATCTGGCTTGCTATAGCCCCGAAGAGGGCTTCCCGCTGTTGCCAGAGCTCCATTTCCTGTTGAAAAACAGGGAGTGCATGCAGGCGCAGCTCGTTGTTATCCAGCCACGTGTTATAGCGGTCGAGGTTGGCCATGAGGGCTATGATTTGGTTATGTAGTTCTGGAAATGCCGTTTCTATCGCACGCTCAAACAGTTGGGCGCCAGCGTTGGGGTACTGTTCCAGCAAGGCTCGTCGTTCGTTATACAAACGAGCTTGAGTTGCGGGCTCGGCTATGGAGTCTCCATAACTTTCCAGATATTGCACAGCCAACTTTATAGCCAACTGTGATGAATCTTTTGCCGCGGGATCTTCAAGTGAGTGTTCTGAGTTGGCGCTGTGTCCGGTTCCATTCGTTATCTGATGCACCTGTTTATCTGATTGATGAAGGAGCATATAGCCACCGATTGCACCAACGGCGACGATGACGGTAAAAAGGCCATAGCGTGTCTTTGAGCTCATTGTTTTGCCTTTGAAGCATGGTGGCCGCGAATGCGGCCACCAAATTCCAGTTACTGATTAGAGCAGAGGTTGAAGCTTGGGCCAGATCAGATCTGCAATTTTTGTTGAACCGCTGTCTGCGGGATGAATGCCGTCGAAAATGATGTCTTTGTCACTGATGACCGGGCGGGTATCAACAAAGGTGCAGTCGAGCACGGAGTTCTTGCACGCACGGGCCAGAGTGGCATTGCCGTAATCGATGGCTTCTTTCATGTCTTTCAGGCGGAATAGCCCGTTTTTGGTGTAGTAGTACCCTACAAAAATGCCCTTCCGGACACCGGCTGCCGCCATTTCATTTAGGAAATCTACGCCTTCAACGTAAGTGTTATCAATAATGTCGATACACTTTTGGCTCAGTCTTCCGAAGCGGTACCACGGCGTTTTGCAGCTGTTCGAGTTGAACATGATCGCGGGGATCAGAAGGTCGTTACCGCCGCCATCACCTACCACTATGTCGATGTTCGGGTCGTCAGAGACCGCCTCGCGAAACTGGTTAGGAATGGAAGGTGCAATCAGCTCTCCGCTAAGCTCGGCACCGGATACGGTGTAGCGCCGGAAGGTTTCACCTGCTTTTGATTCAAGCTGATTCTGTATCTCGCCAGACAGGGCGAAGATTGAGTCACCAACAAAAACCACCTGGTTGTTGTCTGCATCCGTCACCTTGTCGTTGCTGAGCAGGTAGCCCAACTCACTGCAGCCGGTGAATAGAAACGCGGCACAGACCACAACGGCAGCCCGAAGATGGGCGGCGCGGCTTGGTACCGAGACTGCGGCTCGTTTTTTAATATTGTTATCCATTATTGCAACTCCGTTTGTAAGGGAAGTACTTTTTTCTTTTGGTACTGCAATATGGATAGTGGCTTGTAGTGGGGGTTTATAGAAACGGAAAAACGCGGTTTGGCTTGTCCTAAGCGGCCAGTTGCAAGCCACTGTGAGCGGGGTCACATTGGATTCCAAACGGGCTATTAACCTTTGTGTAAAAGGCGGTGGTGGTCAGCCTGCAATTGAGCCGGGGTGACCACCACTTCAAGGCTTTTTAAGACAATATAACCAAATGATTTGGCAGTTCATCTTTCTGGTGGGTGGCAGGTACCTTGGCTTTCAGGTGCTTTCCACAGTCTTCAATGCAGGAAATGAAGCCCGTCAGTGTCTCGCCCTGTTTTACTTGCTTGGTGAATGCCGCAATGATGTCTTCCCAGGCGTCGTTGCCTATTCTTTCCGATATGCCCCGGTCTACCAGAATCTCAACGTAGCGCTCGGCTTCAGAGACGAAAATCAGCATGCCAGTGGCGCCTGCGGTGTGGTGCAGGTTCTGTTCCAGAAACTGACGCCGGGCCAGGTTTGACGCACGCCAATAGCCTACGGATCGGGGGATCAGCCGCCTGTTGATGCCGGGTATCCGGAACACCAGACTGAGCAGGGCAAACACGCCCCATTGGCTGAGGAGGAGTACATCTGCCGACAGCCAGTTGGTAAGGTAGTTAATAATACCGGGCACCAAAAGCGCAATGATCCCGGCCCAGAGCAGGGGGATGTATGCGTAATTGTCGGCCTGGGCGGTTAGTACCGTTACCACTTCTGCGTCGGTTTCCCGCTCAACTGCGGTGATAGCGGCCGCAACTTGTTCCTGTTCCTGCTTGCTTAGTAATGTCATGGGGTATCACTGTTTGTTGGGTTGAAGGTTGCCTTTCCGATGCGTGCTTGATCGCTACCAGCCACCAGATGCCCCTCCGCCGCCGAAGCCTCCGCCCCCGCCGCCAAAACCACCCCCACCGAAGCCGCCACCACGGCCACCCATGCTGGCGCCTAGCAGTGCACCACCTACCAGAGCTGCGCCTGAACGGCCGCCTTGGCCGCGGCCACCACCCATGAAGAAAATGACAGCCATAATGAATAGGAAAAACATCAACACCGTTTTCGGGTTGGGTTTTTCCTGGGGGCCGCTTCCGGTTCTGGCCGGCGCAGCCAGGGGCTCGCCGCCAAGAACTTGCACCATGGCGGCAGCGCCATTGGCAATGCCTTGTTCGAACTGACCTTGCTTGAAATCGGGGGCGATTATCCGGTTGATAATGGTGGCTGAAGCCGCATCAGTAAGTCGTCCTTCAAGGCCATAGCCCACTTCTATCCGAATCCTGCGTTCCTGCTTGGCAACGATCAGAAGAGCGCCATTGTCCTCACCTTGCTGGCCTATGCCCCAGTGACGGCCTAGCTGGTAGCCATAGTCTTCTATGCCATAACCCTGAAGATCCGGCACGGTGACGACCACAACCTGCTCTGTGGTGCTTTGCTCGTGGGCCTCAAGCATTTGGGCTATCCGGCTTTCGGTAGCCGGGCTCAGCAGTTCCGCCTTATCCACCACTCGGCCTGTCAGTTCCGGGAATTCTGGTGCAGATTGTGCCAGAGCCGCTGATATCGGCAATATGATCAGGGCCAGTATGACCACAACGTGGCGGATAAAGGCGTAAGGCAAAGAGTGCCGCGAAGAGAATTGCATTTAAAACGTCACCTTGGGCGCTTCGTCGGCATTGTCGGCCGTAGCCTTGAAGTTTTCACGCACCTCCATTTCGCTATAGAGAATGCTGTGCCAGATTTTACCGGGGAAGGTCCGAATCTCGGTGTTGTAGCGCTCTACCGATTGGATGAAATCACGCCGGGCTACAGCGATGCGGTTTTCGGTGCCTTCAAGCTGCGACTGCAGCGCGAGAAAGTTCTGGTTCGATTTCAAATCCGGATAACGCTCAGAAACCGCCATTAACCGGCTCAGTGCGCTGCTAAGCTCGCCTTGTGCTTGTTGAAATTGCTGAAGCTTTTGAGGGTCGTTCAGGATGCTTTCATCAACTTGAATGGATGTTGCCTTGGAGCGCGCCTCAATAACCGCCGTGAGCGTTTCCTTCTCCTGAGCAGCAAAGCCTTTCACTGTTTCCACCAGGTTAGGTACCAGATCTGCCCGGCGTTGATACTGGTTTTCAACCTGCGACCAGGCGGACTTAACTTTTTCATCGTAGGTGGGAATGTTGTTGATGCCGCAGCCGGTTAGCAGAAACGCCAGCATGAGCAAGGTTATGAGTTGCCGCATGGAACGCATGGGTGTGTATGTTGGCTGTGTTTGCATGGTGTAAGAGTTCCCTGATGATGACCAATGCCCCCGAACCAAGGGCTGTTAATGGTAGAAAGGGTCTCACACTCAGCCATTTCAAAACAGCCTGCTAGACTATCAATACTGATATCCGGTTGGCTGTTTAAGATCATACTGGTTGAGAGCTGGGTAGCCATTGAGCCATCTTCCTTCTTTCGTTTGTTCCGCGTATGTTGGAGCGAAATGTATCTGCCGGTCAGCTGGCCGGTAAAGGCGCACCGGGTTCATCCCAGGCATTGATATAAGGAAGGGTGCCATGCAAGGGGTAAGCTGCCCGCATAAAGTTATAACTCCGGGCTTGCAGGAAATTTACAAACGCACCGTTAACCAGATTGGCTGGGTGGTCATCGCCATCGCTGCTTTGGTTGTGGTGTCGTGGGTTTTCGATATTGAGGCAGGAAAACGCATACTGCCGGCCTTTGAGTCCATGAAGTTTAATACCGCACTTTGCTTTCTCGCTGGATGTGCTCAAAGGATTGGGCTGTGACCTCTTTCAAGGATACTATTTCAGTCATCCTGTCCCGGTTTCAGAGTTCGTTGCTCTTGTTGATGGTAAGCCCTGGACCCATAGCATCGACTGGTCGCAGTAGTTGCTGGAGTCGGTGCTTATGCTGGTTATAATGGCGTACTTTTAACCATTGCAGAGAACCCTATGCCAATTGAAAAGAACCAGGTGGTCTTGTTTCACTACAGTGTTAGTGATGAGCAGGGCAATATTGTAGAAAGCTCCCGTGACGGTCAGCCAAACGCCTACCTGCATGGCCACGGTGGAATTATCCAAGGCTTGGAAGAGGCTTTGGAAGGCCGCGAGGCTGGCGATACCTTCAGCGTTACCATCCCTCCTGAAAAAGCCTATGGGCCGCGTAAGGCCGATGCCATTCAGCGGGTACCGGTCAAGCATTTGATCGGAGCCAAGCGCTGGAAAAAGGGCATGGTTGCCCAGGTGCAAACCGAGCAGGGCCGGCGCTATGTGGTTGTCGCCAAGGTCGGCCTCAAGTTTGCCGATGTGGACACAAACCATCCGATGGCGGGTAAAACCCTTACCTTTGATATCGAAATCATCGAGGTACGCGCTGCTGATCCGGAAGAGTTAGCGCACGGCCACGCCCATGGCCCCGGCGGCCATCACTGACGGGTTCGGCCAGTCGCTTTGCCTGGAGCGGGAAATGATTAAGCCTAGCTGTTACAGCTGCCGGAAGAGGTTTGAGCCAGCTGCGCTCAGGGTTTCATACTCGAAAAACTACTGCGAGAGTTGCGGCGTGGGCCTTTTTGGTGGGGATTACTTCACGTTTACCGAAAAACCTGCCCCAACTACCCGGAAAAGTATGGAAGTGCATACTATCGTGCTTCTTTTGGTGGTTGCAGGTTTGTGCGCGTGGTTTTGGGGGCGCTGAATCTGTCCCGTTTTTTTAGATTTTCAGTCTCACCAGTCGGTAACGTGTAGTGTTTAAAAGGTTAAGGCAAGCCGTGTATCCAGTCTTCGTGTTTTTCCTCTTTGTACTTGTTGCGAGCCCCGGTTATGCACAAATCTATAAATGGGTGGATGAAAACGGGAAGGTTCATTTCAGCGATCGAAAAGACCACCGCATTGAGCAGGAAGAGGTTAGGGTTAAGCCTGGCGTGTCGAAATGGTCGCGCTTTGATATCGACATTAAGACCGTAAATGTTGAACTGACTGACGAGGAGAATCAGCAGATTGTTGATGGTGTAAACAATGTTTACGAGTTTTTTGATCGAGTTATGTCCTTTGATATGTACAGGACAGTGCCGGTCAATATCCTGATTTTCAAAGGTAAGGCTGAATACCAGAACTACCTGATTCAAAACAACAGGGGCAACTCGATTGCCTCGTATGGCCTGTATATACCCTCTGAACACCAGATTGTAGTCTATATACGGGAAGACAGGATTTTCACCTTCAAGACCATCAAACACGAGGTGAGTCATGCGGTTGTCGACACCATCATTCCCTATGCGCCAGCCTGGTTAAATGAGGGGCTCGCTGAGCAGATGGAAATGCTGGAGAGGGATGGCTCAGGTTTGTATTTTGAGCGTCACCCGGAAAACCAGTGGGTTGTTGCCCGAGCCCGTGAACAGGGCCGCCTGGCAGATATTGAGCAGTTTTTGAAACTGCCCAGCGACAAGTGGCGGCATTCAGATGCGTCTGGAAGCGGCAGTCTCAGGGCTCAGTCGGGCCAGTTTGTCTACTTCCTGCTCTCGACACCTACCAGGCGTAACTTTGTAGTGCGGCTGATGCACAACTTCAACAGGGGGGATCGCACCCTTTCCTACTACCTTGTGGATGACAATTACCTCGGTGGTGTAAACATGCTGAGTTCGGATTGGAACCGGTGGTTGTTTGACCAGGGTGAATGGAATATCAGGCTTTAGTCTTCTGCTGTTATTGCTGAGTTTTAGGCATTATTCGGGTCTGGTTGCGGCTTTTTGCCGCTTTAGCTCGTAGTTTTTTGAAGGAGTCTTTGATTATGAGCAGTATTCCTACTGCCTTACAGGATATGGCGGCCCCGGACGGGGTTTGCTACGGCTGCGGGAGTGCCCACCCTGACGGCCTCAAGCTTAAGAGCTATTGGCACGAGGATGGCGTTCACGTGGTGTGCACGCACACGCCGGACCCGAAATTCAACGGTTGGCCGGAACTTGTTTATGGTGGTTTTCTGGCCATGCTTGTGGACTGTCATTCCAACTGGACGGCTATGGCCCATCACTATCGTGCCGAGGGCCGTGAGCCGGGCAGCCTGCCCCGCGTTGATTGCGTTACTGGCAAACTCGGTCTTACCTTTATCAAACCAACTCCAATGGGCGTGGAGTTAACCCTCAAAGCGAGAGTGGAGGGCGAGGTGGGCCGCAAGAGCCGAGTGATTTGTGAGATCTGGGCAGGTGACACCCTTACGGTGAGTGCGGATTCGATTTTTGTTCGGGTAGACTCTGAACAGTTGCAATCTCAGGCTCACGGCCGCGCTTAAAGATATTGGGGGCAGGTTAAAGTGAATGCTCCTTTTCAGCTGCGGCCGTACCAGCAGGAAGCCGTTGATGCCACCTTGAGGCATTTTCGGAAGTCTGATGAATCTGCCGTTATTGTGCTGCCAACCGGTGCGGGTAAAAGCCTGGTTATCGCCGAGTTGGCCCGCCTTGCCCGACGTAGAATTCTGGTTTTGACTCATGTGAAAGAGCTTGTTGAGCAGAATCACGCCAAATACCAGAGTTACGGGTTAACGGGCGGTATCTTCTCCGCCGGGCTGAAGCGCAAGGAAAACCTGCACCAAGTCACCTTTGCCAGTGTACAGTCCGTGTCTGCTAATCTGGAGCAGTTCAAGGATGAGTACTCGCTGGTCATTATCGATGAATGTCATCGGGTTAGTGATGATGACACCAGCCAGTATCAAATGATCATTGATCTGCTAAGACAACAGAACACGTCCCTTAAAGTACTTGGGCTGACCGCCACACCCTATCGCTTGGCCATGGGCTGGATCTATCGCTATCACTACCGGGGCTTTGTTCGCAGTGAGCAGGATAAGCCTTTTGTGCATTGCATCTACGAACTGCCGTTGAGCTATATGATTAACCGTGGGTATCTCACCAAACCCGAGTTGGTTGATGCGGCGGTAACCCAATACGATTTCTCCACCTTGTCTCAGAACCGCTTCGGCGAGTACGCAGAGAAAGACGTTAATCAACTGTTGAGCAAACATCAGCGCGTAACCCGCGCCATTATCGAACAGGTAATGGAGCTGGCCGCTGAGCGCAAGGCAGTGATGATCTTTGCGGCAACGGTGGATCATGCAAAGGAAATCACCGGCTATCTCCCGGAGCAGCAAACGGCTTTGATTACAGGCGCTACCGATCAGAATGAGCGGGACGCTCTGATTCAGCACTTCAAACAGCAGCAGTTAAAGTATCTGGTGAATGTCTCCGTTCTCACCACCGGCTTTGATGCGCCCCATGTGGACTTTATTGCCATTCTTCGTCCTACCCAGTCGGTGAGTTTGTATCAGCAGATCGTAGGTCGTGGTCTTCGCTTGGACGAGGGTAAGCAGGATTGCCTGGTGATTGATTACGCCGGCAATAATATGAATCTCCATCATCCGGAAGTGGGGGAGAAGAAGCCGAACCCCGATAGCGAACCGGTGCAGGTATTCTGCCCTGGCTGCGGGTTTGCCAATGTTTTCTGGGGTAAAACAGACAGTGACGGCCATGTGATCGAGCACTACGGCCGCCGTTGTCAGGGGTTGCTGGAGCCAGCAGAAGAGGATGAGCCTGGAGTGC
>Ga0209075_1000989_pt1 | contig 27302 bp, 22 predicted proteins | sample Stecom2011_FD_187523 | JGI IMG/M metagenome (GOLD analysis project Ga0209075, IMG submission 187523) | Agricultural soil microbial communities from Utah to study Nitrogen management - Steer compost 2011 (SPAdes) (version 2) | ecosystem: Environmental > Terrestrial > Soil > Agricultural land...
CCCGACTCTCCACATTCAGCCGTATCACCGGTTCGGTATTGGAGGCGCGCAGGTTGAACCGCCAGTCCGCGTAGCAGATGCTCAGGCCATCAGTGTAATCCACATCCAGCGCGGCGGGGGCATATTGATCTTCGATGGCCCGCAACACGGTTGGCGCATCACTGACGGTCAGATTGATCTCGCCGGAGGACGGATAGGCAGCGATGCGCTCATCCACCAGCTCGGACAGCGGCTTGCCCTTGCGGCACATCAGCTCGGCCACCAGCAACCAGGGGATCATGCCGCTGTCGCAATAGGCGAAGTCGCGGAAGTAATGGTGCGCGCTCATCTCGCCGCCGTAGATCGCATCCTCGGCGCGCATGCGCTCCTTGATGAAGGCATGGCCGGCCTTGGTCTGAATCGCCACCCCGCCGTTCTGCTCGATCTGCTCCACTGTGTTCCACACCAGCCGCGGGTCGTGAATGATGCGCGCGCCGCGCTCCTTCTGCAGGAAAGCCTCGGCCAGCAGCCCGACGATGTAGTAGCCCTCGATGAAGCGCCCCTGCTCGTCGAACAGGAAGCAGCGGTCAAAATCCCCATCCCAGGCGATGCCCATATCCGCCTGATATTTGAGCACCGCATCCCGGGTCACGCCGCGGTTTTCGGTGAGGATCGGGTTGGGGATACCGTTGGGGAAAGTGCCGTCCGGCTTGTGGCAGATCTTCACCAGCTCGACCGGCATATGCTGCTCGGCGAAGGCCTTCTCCAGCGCATCGATCACCGGGCCCGCCGCACCGTTACCGGCGTTGACCACCAGCCGCATCGGGGTGAAGGAGACCGGGTCAATATAGGTCAGCAGATGCTCGATATAGTCGGCGCGGGTATCGATCAGCTCATAACTGCCGCGATCTTGCTCGTCCACGCTGGGATCGCAACCATCGACCAGCTCGTAATGCTGCGCCTCGGCCAGCGCACGGATCTCGGCCAGACCGGTATCCGCCGAAATCGGCCGCGATCCCTCGCGCACCAGCTTGAAGCCGTTGTAATCGATCGGGTTGTGCGAGGCAGTGACCTCGATACCGCCGTCCACTTCGAGGTGGAAGGTGGCAAAGTAGACCTCTTCGGTGCCGACCATACCGAGGTCGAGCACATCCACACCCTCATCGCGCAGCCCATTGGCCAGCGCAGCCTTGAGCGCGGCGGAGCTCTCGCGGATATCTCCACCAAGCACGATACGCCTGGGTTTGAGCCACTGGGCAAAGGCCCGGGCGATGCGGTAAGCGATATCTTCGTTCAACTGAGTGCCCAGCTGACCGCGGATGTCGTAGGCTTTGAAGCAGGTGATTTGGGACATGCAGGTTCCTTGTTTCTGAATTGGTTTGGGAGTGGACGGGTTCTTGAAAATCCCCCCTCTCCCCAGCCCTCTCCCCTCGCGGGAGAGGGCTGGGGAGAGGGGGCAGGCGACTAGCCCACTATCCTCCCCAACAACCCCGCCGTAGACGAATCCACCCCATTCACCTCGCCCTCCCCGCGTATCCACTTCAGCGTATCCACGGCAAGCTTCTTGCCCATTTCCACGCCCCACTGGTCGAACGGGTTGATCTCCCAGATCACCGATTGCACAAACACCTTGTGCTCATACAGCGCAATCAGTGCGCCGAGGCTGCGGGGCGTCAACTCATCCAGCAACAGCGTCGAGCTGGGTTGATTGCCTCGGTAGCGTTGGTAGATCGGCATATCTTCGGCGTTTTTCAGCGCGGCGTCACCCAGTGCCAGCAGGCGGGACTGGGCCAGGCAGTTGGCCAGGGCCAGTTCGTGCTGTGAGATCAGCTCCTCGGTTACTTCGTCGTGGGTTTCGTGGTAGCGGCGGGCCGGCATGATGAAGTCGCAGGTGACCGCTTCGGTGCCCTGGTGCAGCAGTTGATAGAAAGCATGCTGCGCGTTCGGCCCGACGTCGCCCCAGATGATCGGACAGGTATTCTGCGCCACCGGCTGGCCGTCACGGGTGATACTCTTGCCGTTGGACTCCATCTCCAGCTGCTCCAGATACAGCGGCAGCAGCTTCAACCGCCCGTCATAGGGCAGGATCGCCTGGGCGTTGATGCCCAGCACATTGGTATTCCACACCCCGACCAGCGCCATCAGCACCGGCAGGTTGGACTCCCAGGGCGCATTGCGGAAATGCTCGTCCATCTGATGCGCCCCGGCCAGCATCTGGCGGAAGCCGTGCATGCCCACAGTCAGCGCAATCGGCAGACCGATCGCCGACCACAGCGAATAACGCCCGCCCACCCAGTCCCAGATCCGCAACTGATGCTGCTCACTGATGCCCCAGTCACTCATCTTCTGCGCCGCCGACGACACCCCCAGAAAGTGACAGTGCAGCACCCCCGGCTTGTCGCCCAGGGTGTGCTGCAGCCAGCGCCGCGCGGTGTCGGCGTTGCTCAGAGTATCGATGGTGGTGAAGGACTTGGACGAGATGATGAACAGCGTCGAATGCGGATTCAGGCTGCGCAGCAACTGGGACAGCTGACTGCCGTCCATGGTCGAAGCGAAATGCACGGTCAGACGCGACGCGGTAGAAGTGGCGCTGTCGCACAACGCATCGACCATCATCTGCGGCCCGAGATCCGAGCCACCGACGCCGATGTTCACCACATCCGTCACCACCTCCCCGGTCACCCCGCGCCACTGGCCGGAATGCAGCTTGTTGACCACCTGCTCCATGCGCGCCAGTTGCTGGTGAACCTGGGCGGTGATATCCACGCCATCCACAGTGCAGGTCGCATCGGCAGGCAGACGCAACGCCCAATGCATCGCCGCCCGCCCCTCGGTGCAGTTGACCTCGTCACCGCTGAACAACCGGTCAATCCACTCCGGCAGCTGCTGCTGACGGGCCAGATCGAACAACCGCTCCAGCGTCTGCCCGGTCAGACGCTGCTTGGAATAATCAAACAACAACGGGCCGCACTCAGCGTGCAACCGCTCGAAACGCTGCGGATCAGCCGCAAACAGCTGCGCCAGATGCGTATCCTTGATGCTCTTGGCATGGTCTGCAAGAACGCGCCACATATATCTTTTTCTCCCCTACCGCCGCCCAATCCCGTAATACACAAACCCGCTCCCCTTCACAAAGGCCGGGTCCCAGACGTTGCGCCCATCCAGCAGCAGCGGCTCTTTCATCTCCGCATGCAGCCGTTTGAAATCGGGGCTCCAGTAAGGCTTCCACTCAGTCACCAGCATCAGCGCATCAGCACCTGCTGCCGCCTCATAGGGATCATCATGCAGGATCAGGTCGTCGCGCTCGCCCGCCCACTCCTGCAATGCCGGCAGCGCACGGGGGTCGTGGACGTGGACTTCGACGCCCTGGGCCCACAGCGCGGTGATCAGTTTCAGCGCCGGGGCGTTGTCGATGCGCGAGGACTCGGGTTTGAAGGCGGCGCCCCAGATGGCCACCTTGCGGCCGGTCAGCTGGTTATCGTAGTGCTGCCACAGCTTGCGGAACAGCGACTCCTTCTGCCGCTCGTTGATCTGCAATACCTCCTCGATCAACTGCGCCTGCAGACCACTGTGCTGCAGGGTGCTGGCCAGGCTCATCACGTCGCGGGAGAAGCTCAGGCCACCGAAACCGCAGCCGGGGTACAGATAAGCCTCACCGATCCGGCCATCCGCGCCCATGCCCTGACGCACCCGCTCGATGTCCACATCCAGGCTGTCGGCCAGATTGGCCATGTCATTCATGAAGCTCAGACGGGTCGCCAGCATGCCGTTGATCGCCAGCTTGGTGAACTCCGCCTCACGCGGGCGCATCTGCATGATGGCATCGCGGCGGCGGTTGAAGGGCCGCAGAATCTCACCGACCAGACGTATCGCCCAGGGTAGATCCGCGCCCACCAGCCAATGCTCGGCACGGGTAAAACCGCTCAGCGCCGCACCCTCGGTCAACAGATCAGGAATGCTTACCACCGCGCCATGCCGGGCATCAGCGCCGGGACGGTTCCACAGTGTCTGCTGCAGTGCCTCGGTACTACCGACCGAAAAGGTCGACTGGTTGACCACCAGAAACTGCGCGTCGATAGTCTTCGGCAGCGAGCCGAGCAGCCTGTGCGCCCGCTCCAGTCCATCCGGCGACAGCGCCAACCACAGCACGGTACAGCGCTCACCCGGCAGTTCATCCAGGCCGGCCAGTAACAACCGCCCCGCCCGCTTCTGCTCAGCCATCAGATCCGCCAGCCCCGGCTCACGCAGGGTGAAGGAGTCCTCATTCAGGCTGTTGGCCACCCCGCGCTCGGACACATGCAGCACCACCTGGTGCCCGGTCGAGGCCAGCGCCGCAGCACTCACCATCGCGCACAGCGTATCGCCATACACATCAATAAACATGGGCCAGTTCCTCAGCCTTGATAACGCGCCAGCATCGCCCGGAAGTCCGCGCCCAGTTGCGGATGCTCCACCCCGTAGGCAATAGTCGCCTCCAGGTAGCCCAGCTTACTGCCGCAATCATGGGAGCGGGCAGAAATATGCCAGGCTTCCACGCCCTCGCCCCGCATCAGCTCGGCAATCGCATCGGTCAGCTGAATCTCGCCACCAGCGCCGGGCTGGGTAGTCTCCAGCAACTCGAAGATCCGGGCCGGCAATACATACCGACCGACCACCGCCAGGTTCGAAGGAGCCTCCTCACGCGGCGGCTTCTCCACCATCCGACTCATCAGCGCATGCTGACCGGCCTGCAGATCCACACCGTTCACATCCACCACCCCGTACTGGCTGACCAGCTCCTCAGGCACCGGCTCAACCATGATCTGGGCATGTCCGCCGGTCTCGACAAAGCGCTGGGTCATCAGCTTCAGGTCATTGTCCGCAGCGCGCTGCTCCACCAGCACATCCGGCAGCAACACCGCAAAGGGCTCATTACCCACCACCGGCTTCGCGCAGTACACCGCATGGCCCAGGCCCAGAGCGCGGCCCTGGCGTACCGCCGTGACCTTCAACTGCGGCGGCGCAATATCCCGCAGCACCTGCAGCAACTCATTCTTGCCGCGCCGCTCCAGCTCCGCCTCCAGCTCGTAGTTCACATCAAAGTGATCCTCGATGGCCTTCTTGCTCGAATGCGTCACCAGCACAATCTCATTGATCCCGGCCGCCAGCGCTTCCTCTACCACATACTGAATCACCGGCTTGTCGACAACCGTCACCATCTCCTTGGGAATCGCCTTGCTCGCCGGCAAGAACCGCGTCCCCAGCCCCGCCACCGGTAAAACAGCCTTGGTAACCTTCACAGAAACTCCTGAATATCCAATGAATCAACAACCAATAGAAAACCCAGCCGCGCCACAGTTCACAGATTTCGCTTTAAAAAAGGGCCTTTAAGTTCAGTGAACCTGAACCCTTCTGGTCAGATCCATAAAATAGGATGCCGACCAAATATCCAACTGCGGTGACGTACGGATAAATGGCAACACATCCTGCCTCGCGGAAGATAAATCCAGCGAATCAATACGCTCCACCAGCAAGTGCTGCAAAGCAGCCGCATCAAGCTTTCCGCCTTCCCAATCGCCGCTCTGCCTGGCCCGCGCCTCCAAGTGTGCGAGATTTAACGGCACCCCCATACGTACATACCATTCAAAGTCGAACCAGTCTCTGCCTTTGACACGATTACCCCAGCGACGAAATAGCAAGGCGTGCATCTTGCCTGCATACAGATCAGGCAGGGCATAGCACTTTACATAAAAGGAGTAAGGTTGGAGCAGCAGCTTCTCCTCCGTATCAAAACCACCCGGCGGATCCGTATCCACCTCGAACTTGATCTTCAAAACCCGCTCACCAGCTACCCTCACGTCATAAATGCTGGTGTTCTTCTTCAAAAGGCTGATACCACTCCAGTGCTACTGGTCTTTTTACGCGCCGAAATGTCAACCTCAAATCCAAACGCAGAAAACTCCTGACGCAAGCCATCGAAGTAAGGATCAAGAGAAAAATCTGGATCTGCCCGCAGGAGAGAAAAGTCCAGATCTTCAGAGAATCGAGGCAAATTATGGAAAATCCGTATACAGGTTCCGCCATAAAACGCAGCCCGCTCAAAGAATCCGGCGCGCTGCAGTCCGGCCAGCGCCAGCTCCTGCATAACCTCACGAATAGCATGAGTGCGCTCCGCCTCGGGGTAGCGGGACAGCATATGATCGACAACCTTCATCGTAACGACTCCAACGCAGCCAGCAACAGCTCCAGCTGCCGAACCTTTCGCCCCCCCAGGATATATTGTTGCACCGTCGCCAGATCCATCTCAGCCAGCCCATCCTCGTCCATACGCAAATCATCCAGAAGAAAATGCAGCATGTCGCTCTGATTCGCAACTCGCCAGTTGCGCAACAACAGGATCTTGTCACACAGCGTCTTCTCCGGTCCCGCGATGAGAAAAGCAACGCGCGCCGAGACCTCCACCTGCTGTAACCCCACAGCAAAGAGCTCATGAGGGATAGTCAGATAAGAAAAGCGCCCGAGAGCATTCTCAAAATGTCGACTTCGCCTGACACACACAGACGTAAGCTCGTGCACCCGCTCCGGAATCAAGCCATGCCATGCCAGGGCGTAATCAAGAGACACGCATGAGGGTCCGTACAGCCGGTTGGCAATGAGTGGAAGAGATAGCTCCTCATCGCGCCAGCTCGGACCCAGCACATACAGACCACGCTTCAACGAGATCAGTACGCCCTCTCGCAACCACTCAGCGATTTTGTCATTGGGGCGTTGATAACTCTTCAGCAGTGGCAGAAGCGCCCCATGAGTGAAGGGCACCGCACCAAACTGCGCAAGACGTCGTTCCAGCATCGTTCACCAGATTTGAATGGATAATCGGAAAATATCCGATTATCCGCGCAAAAAAACAAAATCTAAGCGAGATCAAGCCGCGCCACAGTTCACAGATTTCATTCTTAAATGAAGTCAGCTCAACATTATCGAGCTAATGTTGAGCTGACCCCACTTAAAGGACACCATCATGACCAAGCGGCGTCTGGTTCTCTGCCTGGACGGCACCTGGAACTCCAACGACAAAAGTGACAAGGTTACCAATGTCGTCAAACTCCTGCGAGCCATTCCGCCGGTGGATTCCCAGGGCGTGAGCCAGATCCTGTATTACGGGCGCGGTGTCGGTACCGGTTCTGGCGAGAAAGTTCGTGGCGGGTTCAGCGGCGCCGGGCTGGATGACAATATCATCGACGGCTATCGCTTCCTCGGAAACAACTACCACCCCGGCGACGAAATCTTCCTGTTCGGCTTCTCCCGTGGCGCCTACACCGCCCGCAGTCTCGGCGGACTGATCAACCTCGCGGGCATCCTGCAACCCACCTGCCTCGGCAGCGTGCTGGATGAAGTGGTAAAAATCTACCGCTCCGACCGGCCCGACAAGCAAGCCGCCATCGCCAGTCTCGACGGCCTCCAGCGCCACGGTCAGGTCAGCATCAAATGCATCGGCGTCTGGGATACCGTCGGCTCACTGGGCATCCCCGGGGACTGGGCCAAACAGCTGTCCTTCGCCTCGCGCTGGTACTTTCATGACGTCCACCTCGGCCCCCATGTCGAAGTCGCCCTGCACGCCCTGGCCATCGACGAAAAGCGCGGCGCGTTCCCGCCGACCCTGTGGGAGCGCCCGATCAATCAGCCACCACGGCCACATCAGCATGTCGAACAGGTCTGGTTCCCCGGCGTACACTCCAATATCGGCGGCTCCTACAGCGACGACCGACTCTCCGACATCAGCCTCGACTGGATGATAAAACGCCTGCGCGCACTGACCGGGCTGGCGGTCAACAACGTCGCGCTCAACCCCGAGCACCCGCATATAGAAGACTGCATAGAAGGCAAAGGCATCGAAAGCCGCACCGCCCTCTACGTCACCAGCTACGTCTACCCCTACCTGCGCACCCTGTGCAACGTACTGACACCACCCACCGGCAAACTCGACGGACTCATCCGCAACCGCTTCAAACCGGAAAACAGCCGCCGCAACCTGCCGCCGAAGAACGACGAAACCGTCAATGAATACCTGCACATCTCGGCGCTGCTGCGTTGGCAGCTGCCCGAGGTAGCGCACGATCTGGCCGAAGATAAGGATGCTCCCCTGCAACCCTACCGACCGGCCAATCTCAGCGCGCTGATCCAGTATGCGCAGGACAACCCGGGGGCGATGCCGGTTATTGGCTGGGATGGAGAGCCGATGATACCCCCACCATCCATTCGCCCCGTGGGCGGGGCTCCTGCAAATAGAGAGTCCCACAGGAGTTAGGGGCTGGGCTCAGATGAGCACTTCAGCCCAGAGGAACTGCGGTCAACCCCTGATGCGCAGGCTGATGCACCTGCTCATCATGGCGGGTATAAAGCAGGTCTAGGATTCCCCCGGAGGGTTTGTAACCCTGGACGGTGGCCAGCAGGGTTTCCCTGATCGCCTGATGATCGTCATCCCACACCGCCTGACGCAGATCATCCAGAATCGGCAGCAACACATTCCAGGGCAGGCAGGCCTCATTGGCCCGGAAGATCTTGGGATGCACAGTCGCCTCCGGATCATCACCGATCAGCAGCTCCTCATAGAGTTTCTCGCCCGGGCGCAGGCCGGTGAAGGTAATGGCGATATCCCCGTGGGGACTCTCACGGTCACGCACCGTCAGTCCGGACAACTTGATCATGTTGCGAGCCAGCTCACTGATGGTGACCGGCTCCCCCATATCCAGCACGAACACATCACCGCCCTTGCCCATGGCCCCCGCCTGAATCACCAACTGGGCCGCCTCGGGGATGGTCATGAAATAGCGGGTGATATTCGGGTGAGTCACTGTCACCGGCCCACCCCGGCGAATCTGCTCGCGGAACCGGGGGATCACCGAGCCCGAAGAGCCGAGTACATTACCGAAGCGCACCATGGTAAAACGGGTCCGGTTGACCTGATTGACCGTCTGGCTCCCATCCCACAGACGGGGTGCCTGCTCCCGGCTCAGAGCCTGCAGCACCATCTCCGCCAGACGCTTGGTTGAACCCATGACATTGGTAGGCCGCACCGCCTTATCGGTGGAGATGAGCACGAAGTTCTCCACATTGCATTTGATCGCCGCCTGCGCCGCATTGGCAGTACCGAACACATTGTTCAGAATGCCCTCAGCCACGTTGTACTCGACCATGGGCACATGCTTGTATGCCGCCGCGTGGTAGACAGTATTGACCCGCCAGGCCCGCATCACTTCCTGCAACCGCTCGAAGTTACGGATCGAGCCCAGTATCGGCACCAGGGTGATCGGATAACGGCGGTTGCGGATCACGCCTTCCAGTTCGGCATGAATGCTGTAGAGCGCAAACTCGCTGTGCTCGTAAAGTACCAACGTGGTCGGGCCGGACTGGACAATCTGCCGGCACAGCTCACTGCCGATGGAGCCACCGGCACCGGTGACCATGACCACCTTGTCCCTGATGCAGCGCTGGAACAGGGACATCTGCGGAGGCACCGGGTCACGCCCCAGCAGATCGGCAATATCCACCTCCTGCAGATCCTCATGCTTCACCTTGCCACAGGCCAGATCCATGATGCCGGGGATGCTGCGCACACGCACAGCATGCCCCTGCAACGCCGCCAGAATCTCCTGACGTCGGGCGCGACTGGTCGACGGCATGGCCAGCAGAATCTCGGCCACCGCAGTATCTATGATCATGCGCCCCACATCCCGGCCGGAATACACCGGCAACCCGGCCACGGTACGCCCGATCAGCAACGGATCATCATCCACAAAGGCCATTACCCGATAGAGGCGTCCCACCTGCAGCGATGCCAGCAGTTGCTGGCCTGCGTCACCAGCACCATAGATAGCCACCGGCAAGCCGCCCGGCTCGCTATCCCGGCCGTCCCGGCCAGGCACCAGCACAGGCAGACCTTCAGCCAGCGAATCCCGGCGGAAGTATTCCCGCGCCAGCAGGCGCACGCCACCCACCAGAATCAGACTCATGCACCAGAAGGAAAACAGCGCTGAACGGGGTATAAGAACATTCCAGCCCAGCCACCGGCCCAGCCACACCGCCAGCACAAAGCCCAGAAAGCCCAGGGTCACCGGCTTGGCAATGCAATAGAACTCCCGGCTGCCCAGATGCCGCATCACCATGCGATACAGCCCCAAGCGCCAATACAGAGCTATGATCAGCACAGGCGCCAGCAGGAACAGCCACCCCTGCCCCTGCTGCGGCCAGACCCACCCCCGCTCTCCCAGGCTCAGAAAGAGCGCCAGCCACAAGGCAACTGACAGCAGCCCCACATCCACCAACATCTGGATGCTGCGCTTCTGACCTGAATTCAGTTCAATCAGCTTGTCTTTAAACACCGTCATTTCCTCACTTCACAGCCGCTACCGGCTCCGGCAATGAACAGGCAGGCATGACCTCGTCTATCACCGCACAGGTCCTGCTGACCTCGGACTCCGTCAGAGTCGGGTGCACCAGGAACATGAGGCTGGTCTCACCCAGCTCACGGGCAACCGGCAGCCGCCGGGCCGGGCGCCAGTTGGTGCCATCGAAGGCCTTCTCCAGATACACCTCGGAACAGGAACCCTGAAAACAGGGCACGCCCCGCTCGACAATGGCTGAAATGATCCGGTCCCGCTGCCAACCAGCAGCCAGCCGTTCCGGACGCACCTGCACATAGCACTTGTAATACCCATGCAGCATGTCCGGAGGGCAACTGGGCACCCGCAGAGCGGGATGCCTGCGGCAGGTCTCCAGAATGCGTTCGGCATTACGGGTACGGGCCGCAGTCCACTCCGTCATGCGAGCAAGCTGGATGCGTCCGAGCGCCGCCTGCATCTCGGTCATGCGCCAATTGGTCCCGAAGCTCTCGTGCAACCAGCGAAACCCCGGCGGATGCTCACGCTCATGCACAGCCGCCCAGCTCTTGCCGTGGTCCTTGTAGGACCACATCCGCGACCACAGCTCTCGATCACTGGTGGTTACCATGCCGCCCTCACCACCCGTGGTCATGATCTTGTCCTGACAGAAGGACCAGGCCCCCACATGACCGATGGAACCCACAGAGCGCCCCCGGTAGCGAGCCCCATGGGCCTGGGCGCAGTCCTCGATCACATACAGGCCCCGCTCCCCAGCCAGCTGCATGATGGGGTCCATATCACAGGGCCAGCCAGCCAGATGAACGCAGATGACCGCCCTGGTGCGCTCGCTCAGCACAGCCCTGATGCTGTCCGCCGTGATGTTCTGGGAATCCGCATCCACATCGGCAAATACCGGCACCGCCCCGACCGTGACAATACTGGACGCGGAAGCCAGGAAGGTTCGCGGCGTCACCACCACCTCATCCCCCGGCCCGATGTCCAGCGCCTTCAGCGCCAGATCCAGAGCCAGGGTGCCATTGGCCACGGCAATGGCATACTCGGAGCCCGCCCAGGCAGCAAACTCCTTCTCGAACTGACGCCCCTCCTGTCCGGTCCAGTAATTGACCCGGTTGGAGAGCAGCACCTCACGCACCGTCTCGGCCTCCTCCTCGGTGAAGCGCGGCCAGGGGCTGAAAGAAGAATCAAGCATGGGAAACACCTCGCGCCGGGACGCCGGTAACTACACAGTGGTCGGGAACATCGTTGACTACCGCAGCGCCCGCCCCCACCAGAACATCGCAGCCGATCCGGACCAGTTGACGGGTGGAACTGCCGATACCTATCCAGCAGCGGTCACCCACGGTCACCCCGCCAGCCACATGAGCCCCGGGGCTCACATGCACCGCATCACCCAATACACAGTCGTGGTCCACCGTAGCCCCGGTATTGATGATGGCTCCTGTGCCAATCCGGCAATCGGTATTCACCACGGCACCGGAAAACACCACCGAACCAGCCCCAAGCTCCGCATAACGACTGACAGTCGCAGCAGGGCTGACCAGCACCGGCAACTCGGCACCCTGCTCCGCGAGCAAACGCAGCTTGGCCTCACGCACACTGTTATTGCCGATGGCCACCAGCACCCCATCGAAACTGGACAGACTGCCCAGCAGCGAAGCCGTATTGCCCACCACCGGCCACACGCCGTTGGTCTGCTTGCCGGGCCAGGCATCATCGAAGAACTCGACCACATTCCAGCCGCACAGCTCAGCGCAGTCAGCCACCACCTTACCGTGCCCACTGGCACCCAGAATCGCCAGCCTGATCATTGCTGCCCACTCCCGGTGAAGCGGGCCATGGTCGCCTCCCCTTCGGCACTGATGCCGTCCCGCAGCAACACCCTGCGCACGGTCAGCGCCAGAATCCGCAGATCCAGCCACAGGGAGCGGTGATCGACATACCACACATCCAACTCGAACTTCTCATTCCAACCGAGCGCATTGCGACCGTTCACCTGAGCCCACCCGGTCACCCCCGGTCTCACCTCGTGGCGGCGGGACTGTTGCGGCGTGTACAGCGGTAGGTAATCCATCAGCAGCGGACGGGGCCCAACCAGACTCATATCCCCCTTGAGCACATTCCACAGCTCCGGCAGCTCATCCAGACTGGTCGCCCGCAGGAACTGGCCGAAGGGCGTCAGACGCTGCGCATCCGGCAGGGGATTGCCTTCCGCATCCTCGGCATCACGCATGGTTCTGAACTTGATCATCTGAAAAGGCCGACCATGCAGCCCGGGGCGCGTCTGGCGAAAGAATACCGGCGCGCCCAACCTGCGGCGGACCTGCCAGGCAATGATTGCCAGCAGCGGTGACAGGACAACCAGCAGTAGTGCGCTGGCAACAATATCAAGGAAACGTTTCATCGGACTCCACCATGAAGCAGGAGAAATATCCGAGGGCACCCAGCCCGGTAAGTTCAAACTATTTCATCAACTATCGAAGAGCACTGATTGCAGTCTGCCAGCCAATATACCGTACTCATAATGGCTCAATGATGCCTCATGGCCACGCCTTCCCATCGCCTCTCTCTGTGCAACCGGAGTGTTATATAACTGCAATATAGCCTCGGCCAGTTTCTGCGGATTTTCCGCTTCAACCCGAACTCCAGCACCAAATCTTTCAATCGGATCACAGGCCCCTGAGTAAGCATGTATTACAGGCTTTCCGGAATACATATATTCCGGAATCTTATTGGCACCGATGCCATATTGATACAACTCTTCCTTCAACCAGCCGATATAACAGATATCAAAATGCCGCAGCATGGGTTGTATCTGGATCTTGGGAATACGACCGATGAAGTGCACATTATCCAGCCCTCTATCCCTTGCCAACTGCTGCAGGGCCGCCTTGCCGTCCCCTTCCCCCACCAGCACGAAAGCGATATCCGGATAGTCGCGCAACAGCGCCGCAGCCTCCAGCAGATGATCCATGGCATTGGCCAGCCCCAGAGTACCCGTGTAGCCCACGATAAAGCTGTTCTTCGGCAACCGCGCCTCGATATCCGGCTCCAGCCTGGCACAGGTATTGACCTCATCCAGTGACAGCCCGTTGGGCACCCAGCGGAACTTGTCAACGGGCATCCCCCGTCCCACCATATGCTCAACTGCATTTTCCAGGTTGGACACCACCCGCCAGGACTCCCGGTAGGTACTGTCCTCCAGACGCTGCATGAGGCGTATCAGCGGATGACTGGCCTTCTTGCCCCCCAGCAACATCAGGGTAAGCGGCCAGATATCCCGCACCTCGGATACCAACCGTGCATTCAGCTTGCTGGCCAGCACCCGAGCGCCCCAGAACACAATGGGCGACGGTGACGAAGCCAGAATGGCATCGGGCGCAGGCAGAACACCGGCCAGTCGCCGTATCCTCCAGGAAAAGAGGAACCAGTTGGCCACCCGCTGTCGGCTGTGCGCCCCTGAGTACCTCGGCACCCGCACCCGGACCAGATTCACCCCATCCACCACATCCTGCTGAAACCGCCCATCGAACCGGGCCGGCTTGCGCAACAGATGATGGAACCCCGCAGAGATCAGGTACACCCTGAAGCCGCGCCTGGCCAGCTCTCTGGCCATGTAGAAATGCCGCCCCCCCATCCCCGTATCCGGAGTGGATGCATACTGGTTGATGATCCAGACCGTGCCCGTCATGCCAGCGCCGCTCATCCTGCCGCATCCAGCACAGCGGCTCGATTGTCGTTATCCATGGCCGCATAGAACTCCAGCAGCTTCCGCTCCTCGATATCCCAGTTATACCGTTCGTGCACCGCCCGGCGGCCATTGCGCCCCATGCGCTCGGCATCCTGCGGGTTGTCCACCAGAAAGCGGATCGCCGCCGCAATGGACTCCGGGTCCAGAGGATCGACACAGACACCGCAGTCACTCTCGCTGATGATGCTGCGCCACAATGGAAAATCGGAAGCAATCACCGGAATGCCCGCCGCCATGTACTCGAACATCTTCACCGGCAGCGCATCCAGATAATTGATGATCGGATGCAGGGTCACCAGCCCAGCCACCGACTCGGACATCACAGCCCCCACCCCATCCCGGCTCAACCAGCCCAGCTCACGCACCTGGCTCCAGCCCCGCTCACTCTTCACCTCCAGGGCAAAGTCCACAGACGAAAAACTGCCGCCCATCGCCAGCCGGGTACCCTCACCGGTAAACTCCATCGCCTGCACTATTTCCCTTATTCCCCTGACCCTGGCCATACCGCCCACATAGCAGACCTGGCGCTGCTTCTGCGCCCAGTCCACGGCGCAGGCGGTCAACTCATCGGCCAGTGGGTAATTGTTCACATCCACCGTGGGAATACCCATGGCCCGATACCTGTCGCGGATATAAGGTGTAGCCGCCACTACCCCATCCAGCTTGCGGCAGGCCCAGCGCTCGTAACTCTCGAAGCTCCTGGCCAGAATCAGACGCCCCACCCGGTTGAGATACGGCTTGCCCAGCATCTGTCTGGGCACATCCTCATGGGCATCAAAGATCACCTTCGCCCCTATTCTCTTGAGTTTCAGCCCGATCGGGATCAGCTCCGGGTCATGCAGGTGATAGAGATCAGCCTCCAGCTCCAGCGCCCGGCGCAGTACCCTGGTCGGCGCATTGCGAATCCGGTCCAGACGTCCGCGCGAGGCCCCCACATCGAGAACCGCCACACCATTGGTCCGCTCGTCGCCACGTCCATCGGCCACCACCAGAGACACGTCATAACCAGCCCCAGCCAGAGAAGTACATTGTTTATGGAAGATACGAACATCAAACCGCGGATGTGCCGATGTCAGATGAGCTACTCTTTTCATATTTCACCAAACAGGATTCATGGCTCGAAAGCCTCTTCATACCCCATACGATAAGCAACATACCGGGCAGCGAAACCAACAATGAGTACCATCAACAACCAACTTGAACTGACAGCCCCACTTTTAAGACCGAGAAGAAAGGTATAAAGAAATACCAGCGAGATAAACCGGATGCCATTTGACCGCACATCCTCCCACACACCTCTGAAGCACAGATACAACAACAGCATCGCCAGCGGCAGACCAACTATCACCACAAGCTCCGCAACTATATTGTGTGGATAAAGCCCCATCGGATAATTGAAGTAATGCTGGAAAAAGCCGAACCCGCAGCCGATCAACAGACAATCCACCCGCTCAACCAGAAGTTGCCCCACCTGCAACAGCAGAACATCCCGGTAGCCGTAACCACTGTCCGCACCCTGCATGCGCTGGACCAGTACCAGATCATTCATGAAACCGGCATTGGACAGCGCCAGCATCAACACCCCGGCAATCAGCGCCAGTGGCCATATCACCCGTAGCCCGAAGACCAGAGCGAAGTACAGGAGCACCGCCAGCACGGCAAAGAAGCTGTCCCCCCGGGCACCCCCCAGCAGACTCAACCCCAGGAACAGGATAATGACCAGCCCCAGCAGCCAGCGCCGCAGTCGCCCCGGGGATTGCACCAGCAGATAGGCCGCCGCCAACGCACCATAGCCGAAGAACTTGGAAACCCCCTGGCTGTAGCTCACATCCTTGGCCATACGCTCGGACACGTAATCGAACACGAACCGAGGCGGCGCACCGAACACCAGCCCACCGACCACAATGGTGATCCCCAGCATGAGCAGACAATAGAGCAAGAAGGACCTGGCCACCCGATGGTCCAGCCCCTCCCCCGCGTAACCCAGGTAGGCAAATATGAACAGCCCCGCCAGAATCACCACCACATCCGTCAGATAGCGGGCATGATCCTGCTCCACCGCGTTGACCTCCGCCGTGACAAAGCCGAACACCAGCAACAGCAGGTAGATCAGCACCGACATCAGGTGCACTACATTCATGCGGATGCTCGCCACCAGCCCCGCACTGATCAGCAACACCAGCGCAATGGCCGCCGCCCGGGACAGCTCAACGACAACCCGGGAAGCACCCGTGGTAGTCATCAGACCTATGGTCGCCATCACCAGATAGGCCATCAGCCCAAGCAGAATGACCATCTCCCGCATATTGAAAGCAGTCCTGATACTCATGGCAGGACATACCCCAGCCCCAGCTGCAGGGCAAAGGCCAGCAGCAGGGCAACGACCACCACAACCAGGAACAGCCTGAGCAGCCCGCCAAGCGCCACCGCAGACACCCCGGCCACCCGCAGGATCACCGCCAGATAGAGCATATAGAAGACAAACCCCGACAGCAGGAACAGCTCGACAATCCACTCCTGCCACCAGACGGCCGCAGCAGCCACACAACCGACCCGCAGCACCAGCCCGCACAACTGCAGCACGAAGGCCGTCCGCTCGTTACGGGTAATCTGCAGCGCAGGGGCCACCGGAGTGGACAGAAACTGCATCAGAATCCAGGGCGTCATCAGGGTGACGATCTCCCCCGCCCGGTACCACGGCTCACCGAACAGGTGATGGAACACCAGCGGCGCAACCGCCCCCAGTATCACCAGCGGCGCCACCGCCGTCCTGATCAGCCCGCGCAGAGTCCGGGCCGTGATCTCCCCCAGGCCGTCCGCACGCCAGGCTTGCGGAGCGCGGGACACATACACCTGGGACACCGCACTGCCGACCAAGGCAATAGGCGCCGACATCACCCGGGTCGCCAGAATCAGAAACCCCGCCTCCGGGCCCAGGGCAAAGGCCGCAATCATCAGCACCGGCACATGGCTGGCCGAACTGTTGGACAACGCCCCCAGGGATGAATAGAAGGAAAACCCCCGATACTCCCTCAATACCCGCCCCATGCCAGCCACGCTCACACGGCGCAGAGTTGCACCGTCCCGCGCAGCGATATTGAATACCTGCCGCAGCCCACCAGCCCCGCTGATGACGATCTGCCCCAGCAGCAACCCCAGAGTGCCAACTCCAAACCAACCCGTACCAATCTGGATCAGACTACCGCTGGCCGAGCGGCTCATCCGCGCCTGGGATACCACCGCAAAGCGCCGCATGCGGGTCAGCCAATACTGCAGGGCCAGAGACGAACTCATGAACCACACTGCCAGCGGCACCAGCAGCACATGACCACCGATAGTGGAGTTACCCCCCAGCCCCGAGAACAGCTCCCGGCTGAACAGCAGCACCACGAACAGCAGCAGCGAAAACACCGCGGATAGCAGCAGCGCCAGCACCAGCAGCGCGGCACTGTCCTGATCCCGCTCCGGAATGGGGATGGCCATTTCCAGCCGGGCACAACCAATGACCGACAGAATCCCCGCCAGCGAGGTGAATACCGCCAGCACGGCAAAATCCTCCGGCGAATAGAGCCTGGTCAATATCGGCAGCGCCGCCAGGGTGATCAGCTGCGCCATTGCCGTACCGCCCGCCAGCACGGCAATCGAGCGGACGCCCCTGCTTTGCAGCAGACCTCTTACTCGGTTCCTGATCAAGACACCCACCCCTCCCGGGCTGCCGAGTCGCGACGCTGGTGGCGGCACCGGACGCCTCACGCCCTGGCCAGGTGCTTGACGCCGCCTATCCCATACTTCACATGGGACGCCAGAAAATACAGATAGGAATTGCGCCGCAACCAATCGATGCGATTGTCCGGGTTGCAGGGGAAGTCCAGCAGATCCGGAGCAATGGCCTCCAGCATCCCCGAATGAATCCGGTGGTGCACCCGCACCGTCGGCGGCACCCCCAGCCACATGCGGATCAGCGCTGCACAGTTGAAGATATTCAACATATTGATGCCACAGGCGCTGTACACCTCGGCACTCTGCGCAGCCCAGCGACCACATCGGTTCTCCCAGGAGAACAGATCGAACATCATGCCGTTGCGGCAGGACTGCTTGATCTCCCGGGTATGGGCACCAGTCAGCTTCCAGGCCGCAGCAGAATAGTTGTGGGTCTTGGTCACGAAATAGCTGTTGGGCGACAGCCAGGCAGGCACGGCATTGAACAGGGAGCTCTTGCCGATCTGCCCCATGATGTCGCCATTGATCAGCGCACTGTCACCAAAGCTGCGGCGGTAGGTATAGGCCAGATTGACCTTGCTGCGATCATGGAAGCCGCCAATGATCTCCTTCAGATCATTGCAGAACGCCTCCGGCGCCTGCTCCACCTCCAGCGCCTGGTACGGGCTGGCGTTGGCGCTGCATATGGCCCTGGGCACAGCCAGCTCCCCCGCATCGGCAGCAAACCGGGAGTGCCTGAAGGTATAGCAGCGCACATCCCCCTCGCGGCGCAGAAAGGCATAGACAACACGGCTGTCCCACCCAGCGGTAAGCGGACACACCAGCTCGTGATAGCGGGAGTACTCACGCACCACATTACCGATCAGCTCGATGCTCCGCTGCACCACCTCATCCAGGGATCTTTCCGGCTCCGCCAGCTCCGGGGTCGGGAAGTAACGCACGGCCCTCTGCCCCTGCACATCCAGATAGTAATTGGGCAGAAGACTGAACACCTGATCATAGAGAGTGATGTTGTACGGCAGCGCCTGATCCAGGCCCGATCCCCGACGTGCCCGAATCGCCAGTTCGGACAGCCCGCTGTCTGCACAGCTGGCGGTAAGCCCGGCGGACGAGGAAGCACACAACCCATTCTTCTCGAAGGAGTAGTACACCGGCAGCGAACTGGTCGCATCCCCCACCAGATAGAGCTGCCCATCCGCCTGATAGATGAGCACATACTTGCCCGCCAGACGGGTCATGGCCACCAGCAACTCCTTCAGGGTGCCAGCCTCCTTCAGCAACCAGGGCGCAATATCCTCCCGGCCCAGCTCACCGAAGGCATCTATGCAGAGCCCGACAATACTGAGGCGACGTCCCTCCCACTGCCGGGACAGCACATCCGTACTGGAAGTGTGGTTGAGCAGATAGCCATCATCCAGCTCCAGATTCCGGTCAAAGCGCGTATCAAGCTCCCGCGACAGCAGGTACTGGAACTTGCCATCATTGAAACCCAATCCAAGTGTTGCCATGTCAATTCACCCGCCAAAGAAAGTTACTCAGCAAACCAGCCCCCATCACGCCAGGGCCTCCCTGGAAACAAGATTCATCAGACAATTCACGATACGCTCGGCATCCTCTGCACTCAGATAAGGATGCATCGGCAGACTCATCACCTCGGCAGCAGCCCTGTCACCCACCGGCAGCAGCGCCGCAGCATCTGCCACCGCAGGCTGCTGGTTCAGGGGAATGGGATAGTGCACCGCGGTGGGTATGCCCGCCTGCTTCAACTCGGCCTGCAGCCGATCGCGCTCCCTCACCCGGATGGTGTACTGGGCCCAGGCACTGGTATTACCCGGTTGCAACCAGGGCGTAGTCACCAGCCCCGCCTGGTTCAGTAACTCGGTGTAACGCTCGGCCACCTGCTGCCGCAGCGCCAGCTCCTCCGGAAAGATCGCCAGCTTGGGCAGCAGAATGGCAGCCTGCAGGGTATCCAGCCGACTGTTTACCCCCACCCGCACATGGTGGTAACGCCGATCCTGGCCATGCCGAGCAACCTGGCGCATCACAGTGGCCAACTCCTGATCATTGGTGAAGATCGCCCCGCCGTCCCCATAGCAACCCAGCGGCTTGCTCGGAAAAAAGCTGGTGCAGGCAATGGTCGTCAGGCTGCATGAGCGCCTGCCCCTGAACGTGGCACCGAAGCTCTGCGCGGCATCCTCAATCACCGGAATGCCATGCTTCAGCGCAATGGCGTTAATGGCGTCCATATCAGCGCACTGGCCATACAGGGAAACAGGAATGATCGCCCTGGTGCGGGGCGTGATGGCCGCCTCCAGCAACTGCGGGTCCAGATTGCAGGTACGCGGATCAATATCCACATACACCGGCCTGGCTCCCAGCAACGCCACCGTCTCAGCGGTTGCTATATAGGTAAAGCCCGGGGTAATCACCTCATCCCCCGGCCCTATACCCAGAGCCATCTGTGCAATCTGCAGGGCATCGGTGCCGTTGGCGCAGGTAATGCAGTAGCGAGCACCGGTGTAGTCCGCCAGCCGTTCCTCCAGCTCACTGACCTCCGGCCCGAGAATGTACTGGCCATGCTCCAGCACCCGCCGGATGCCCGCATCTATCTGCTCCCTGATGCGCGCCTGCTGGGCCTGCAGGTCGATGAAGTCGATCATGCCAGCGCCTCCACCCGGCTCACCCGGTCACCCTGGAGAATGTAGGTGGCATCGGTATGCGCGCAGCGCACCTGCCCCTCTCCCGCCAGCGGCAGATCCAGCTGCTCACCGAACTCGCTCATCCAGCCGATCTGCCGTGCCGGCACTCCCACCATCAGGGCAAAGGCCGGCACATCCCGGTTGATTACCGCCCCCGCCCCGATAAAGGCGTATTCGCCGATGGTGACCCCACACACAATGGTGCAGTTCGCCCCCAGGGTCGCCCCCTGACGAACCAGGGTGTCCCGGTACTCCTCCTTGCGCTCGATCAGTGAACGGGGGTTGTAGACATTGGTAAACACCATGCTCGGCCCGCAGAACACCCCCTCCTCCAGGGTCACGTTGTCATACACGGACACGTTGTTCTGCACCTTGCAGTGATCGCCGATAACCACCCGGTTACCGACAAAAACGTTCTGTCCCAGAGACACTCCCTTGCCGATACGTGCCCCCGAGCACACATGCACGAAGTGCCAGACCCGGGAACCCTCACCGATCCTCGCCCCCTCATCGACAATGGCACTGGGGTGTTGATAGAAATCAGCCATGCAGCACCTTCCTCAGCAGCGGGTGAGGGTATTCGGGGTTGGCAACCAGAGGAGCATTGCGCATGCCCTCCACCGTCTCGATGGCGGCCCGGTTGTCCTCCACGCCATAGCCCTCTCCAGCCAGGATGCGCTGATAGCTCTGGGTATGCAGATCGGTGAAGCCGCCGGAAAACTCCAGCGCCTCACCCTCGATATCAATGCTGCGGTAGGTCAGCTTCTCACCCTGCACGGCATTCTCCGGCAGATGATCCGCATCAATGGACAGGAACCAGCGCACATTGGCGCGCTCGTATTTCAGAAAGCCGGAGGAGGTCTTCTCATCCCGGTAATGCACCTCGTTATGGGTGATCCGGCCGAAGATGAAGTGCAGCATGTCGTAGAAGTGCACCCCGATATTGGTCGCGACCCCACCGGACTTCTCATCAAAACCCTTCCAGGACTTCAGGTACCACTTACCCCGGGACGTCAGATAGGTCAGATCCACATTGAACACCTTGTCCGCCGGAGCCGAGCGCACCTTGTCCCGCAGCGCCAGAATCGAGGGGTGCAACCGCAGCTGCAGGATGGAATTGACCCGCGCACCGTATTCCCGCTCGTAGCGCGTCAAGGTCTCCAGATCCGCCGTATGCAGCACCAGAGGCTTCTCGCAGATCACATCAATACCGTGCTGCAAGGCGAACTTCATATGCGCCAGGTGCAGATAGTTGGGCGAGCAGATGGCGACATAATCCAGCCGCTGGCCGGACTGCCTGAAGTCCTGCACGAAAGCGGAGAACTGCTCGAACTCGGTAAAGAACTCGGCCTCGGGAAAATGACCGTCCATGATCCCCACCGAGTCATTCACATCCATCGCCACCACCAGATTGTTCCCCGTTTCCCGGATGGCCTTGAGGTGGCGCGGAGCTATGTAGCCAGCGGCACCGATCAACGCAAAATTCTTCATGTCCACTCCGCCTCAGGCCTTGATCAGGTTGTCAGCCGGCGTGCGGTACTTGCCGCGGCTGTCGATGATCAGCTGCGCATGGCAACTGATCAGGTCGTAGTCGAAGCGGTCATGATCGGTAGCCAGCACCACCGCATCGAAGCCGGCAATATTGTCCGGCGTCATCGGCTCGCTGCTCAGCTCGAAGTGGTACTCACGCATCGTCGGGAACACCGGCACATGGGGGTCGGCGTAGGCCACCCTGCCACCCTTGGACTCGATCAGCTCCATCAGCTCCACCGAAGGGGACTCGCGCATGTCATCCACGTTCTTCTTGTAGGCAATGCCCAGCACCAGCACACGGCTGCCCTTCAGCGCCTTGCCCCGGTTGTTCAGGCCATCCATCAGTTTGCTCAGCACATACTCGGGCATCGCCCGATTCACCTCACCGGACAGCTCGATAAAGCGCGTATGCAGCCCGTATTCACGGGCCTTCCAGGTCAGATAGAAAGGGTCGATGGGAATGCAGTGCCCACCCAGCCCCGGCCCCGGGTAATAGGCGGTAAAGCCGAAGGGCTTGGTGGCAGCGGCATCCACCACCTCGAAGATATCGATGCCCATGCGGTCAGCCACTATCTTCATCTCGTTGACCAGGCCGATATTCACCGCACGGTGGATGTTCTCCAGCAGCTTGGTCATCTCCGCCGCCCTCGGCGAACTGACCGGCACCACCTGATCAATGGCCTGCTCATACAGCGCCATGCCCACCTCAAGGCAGGCCGGGGTATGGCCGCCGATGATCTTGGGAATGGTGCGGGTCTCGAAGTCCGGATTGCCCGGGTCCTCCCGCTCCGGGGAATAGACCAGAAAGATGTCCTCCCCGGCCACCAACCCGCCGTGCTGCACCCGTGGCAACAGCTCCTCCTCGGTGGTGCCCGGATAAGTGGTGCTTTCCAGGGACACCACCTGACCGGCACGCAGGTAGGGCCTGAGCGCCTCAGTGGTATTGATCACGAAGCTCATGTCCGGCTCCCGGTACCGGTTCAGCGGCGTAGGCACACAGAGAATCAGCGCATCGCACTCACTGGCGCGACTGAAATCCGTGGTCGCCTCGAAGCCGCTGCGGGTCGCCTCGGCAATCTTCCCGGCGGGGATATGCTCGATATAGCTCTGCCCCGCATTCAGCCGGGCAACCTTGCCCTCGTCGATATCAATCCCCAGCACCCGAAAGCCGATCGCGTTATAGCGCAGCACCAGCGGCAGCCCCACATAACCCAGCCCCACCACCCCGATCAGGGCTTCCTTCTGCTTGAGTCGTTCAATTGTCGCTTGCTGTAGAGATGTCATATCGATACCCAATGGTCGTGTATGTTCAGAAAGGAAAGTCATTCAACCGTCACCGATTTAGCGAGGTTTCTCGGCTTGTCCACGTCAGTGCCCTTCACCAGCGCGACGTGATAGCTGAGCAGTTGCAGGGGCAGTGTGTAGATGATCGGAGCCACGGTTTCGTAGGCCCACGGCAGTGCCAGATGGGTAATCCCATCCCCGTCGTCCAGCTCCGCCCGCTCACAGGCAAAGTTGAGCAACTGGCCACCCCTGGCGCGTACCTCCTGCAGATTGGATTTGAGTTTTTCCAGCAGGCCATCGTTGGGCGCCACACTGACCACCGGCATGTTCTCGTCCACCAGCGCCAGCGGGCCGTGCTTGAGTTCACCGGCGGCGTAGGCCTCGGCATGGATGTAGGAAATTTCCTTGAGCTTGAGCGCCCCCTCCATGGCAATCGGATAGTGGGGCCCACGGCCGAGAAAGAGCGCGTGCTGCCGATTGGCAAAACCGGCCGCCAGCCGCTCGATCTCGCCATCCAGCTCCAGGGTTCGGGCAACCAGTTCCGGCAGGCCACGCAAGGCCCGCACATTGGCCGCCACCAGCTCGTTGGCGCAGCCCTGCTCCTGAGCCAGAGCGGTGGTCAGCCACAGCAGCGCCACCAGTTGGGTAGTGAAAGCCTTGGTCGAAGCCACCCCGATTTCCGGGCCGGCCCGGGTCATCAACCGCCACTGCGCCTCGCGCACCAGAGAACTGCCGGGCACATTGCAGATGGCCAGCGTGCCCAGATATCCCCGCTGCCCGGCATGGCGCAGGGCAGCCAAGGTGTCAGCGGTTTCACCGGACTGGGAAATGACAATCAGCAGGGTGCTGTCGGGCACCGCTACCGTGCGGTAACGGAACTCACTGGCCACCTCCACCTGACAGGGCAGCCCGGCCAGCTCCTCGATCCAGTAGCGCGCCACCAGACCGGCGTGATAACTGGTACCGCAGGCAACAATATGAATATGCTGGATATCCCGCAGACGGGCCTCGGCATCCGGTCCGAGCCGCGCAGTCAGTACCCGGTCATCATCCAGAAGGTCGGCCAGGGTATTGGCAATAGCCTGCGGCTGCTCGTAGATCTCCTTGAGCATGTAGTGGCGGTAACCGCCCTTGTCCAGGCTCTGCTCCGAGTGCTGGTAACGGGTTACCCCGTACTCCACCCGCTCATTACTGCGGTTCCAGATCTCGCAGCTGTCCACGCTCAGTCGGGCATGATCACCCTCGCCCAGATAGATGAATCCATCGGTTACCTGCAACAGAGCCAGCGGATCGGAGGCGATAAAACGCTCCTCGCTGCCCTCGCCAATCACCAGCGGACTGCCCATGCGCGCGCAGTACAAGGTGCCAGGCTCGTCCTGATGCATCACGGCCAGGGCGTAGGCCCCGTGCAGCTCAGCCAGGGTCGCCCGCAATGCACAGAGCAGATTCCCCCGCTGCCGGTAATGGTGCGCCAGCAGATGGGCCACCACCTCGGTGTCGGTATCCGAGGTGAACTGGTAATCCAGCTCCATGAGTCTGCGCCGCAGCGCAGCGTGGTTTTCGATGATGCCGTTGTGCACCAGCGCCAGCCGCTCGGATACGTGCGGATGGGCATTGTGCTCGCTCGGCCTGCCGTGGGTTGCCCAGCGTGTGTGGGCAATTCCCGTATGTCCATGAACGGGGGCAGCCTCAAGCACCCCCTCCAGCTCGGCCACCCTGCCTGTGGCCCTGACCCGCGTTATCCCGTTACCACTGGCCAGAACAGCCACCCCCGCAGAGTCATATCCACGGTACTCAAGTCGGCGAAGCCCCTCGATCAGAATAGGGGTGATGTTGCGTCTGGCAACCGCGCCTACGATTCCGCACATACTGATAACTCCTGGGTTACTGCGATCTCACACAAGCACGCTACTGCCCCAGAATTGACGCTGAACCTGAGAAACATGCCCCAAAGCCTCCTGGCGCCGATTTTCTGACGCCCCGGAGGAATCTTGTGACTGGGGGAGTTTCCAAATGTTCAGGAAAAATTTTTCTCGAAAAACGGGGAATGAATTACAGACGAAGCGGGTCTGAAGGCCTCAGACCCGTTCACTTGACACAGCATCCGCAGGTAACAAAACCATGTTCCAATCCATCCTGGTTGTCTGCGTAGGCAACATCTGCCGCTCCCCTACGGGTGAGGCACTGCTGAAGAAAAAGCTTTCAGATAGAAACATCCAGATCAGCTCCGCCGGGCTCGGCGCACTGGTCGGCAAACCCGTGGATACAACCGCTGCCAGGGTCATGGCGGCAGCGGGCTACGCCCTGCCCGACCACCAGGCCCGCCAGCTGACCCCGGACATGCTGCGCCAAGCCGATCTGGTACTGGCGATGGAACTAAAACACCTCCAGTCCATCCATTCATTGGCACCGGAAGCCAGAGGCAAGACCTTCCTGTTTGGAAAATGGTCCGATAATCGTGAGGTTCCAGACCCTTACCGTCAGGAACTTCCCGCCTTTGAGCATGTGTTCAGAATTCTTGATGAGGCAGCAGGCGCCTGGCTTCCGTACCTATGATCCGCCCAGACAGAGAGACCCCTGATGCAGAACACCGCCGCCCCTGCTCCGCAGAAGAACCGAGATGACATCGACCTCCTGGCACTGCTGGGCGCGCTGCTGGACAACAAATACATCATCCTTGCATGCACCTTCGTCTTCGCCAGCGCCGGGGTAGCCTATGCCCTGCTGAGCACCCCGGTATACCGAGCCAACGCCATGATCCAGATCGAGGAGAAATCCTCCGGCGTGGCCAGCCTGCTGGGCGACAGTGAACTCTTTGCCACCACCTCCGCCGCAGTCACCGAGATAGAGCTGCTCAAATCCCGTCAGGTGATAGGCCAGGCGGTGGACAACCTCAAGCTCACCATAGTCGCCGAGCCCGACTTCTTCCCGGTGCTGGGCCCCTTCCTGCACCGGCGTTTCCAGCCCACTCCGGAGCAGCCCGTTGCCGCGCCGCTGTTCGGTCTCTCCAGCTTTGCCTGGGGCGGGGAACGGCTGGATCTCTTTCAGCTGGAAGTACCTGACGCCTATCTGGGCAAACCCCTGACCCTCAGAGCCGCGGAGGCCGGTCAGTACAGTCTGCTCAATGACAACGGCGATCTGCTGGTCAGTGGTCAGGTGGGGCAATCCATTGACGAGGCGGGCTTCAAGGTACAGGTGGCCGAACTCCAGGCCAGGCCGGGTACCGAGTTCAATGTGCTCAAACGCAGCCGCCTGAGCACCATCATCCGCCTGCAGGGCAGCATCGGAGCCAGCGAAAAGGGCAAGGACTCCGGCATACTCAACGTCTCCCTGCTGCATATCCGCCCGGCCTTCGCCACCCAGGTGCTGAACGAGGTCACCCAGCTCTATGTCCGCCAGAACGTCGAGCGCAAATCCGCAGAAGCCCAACAGAGTCTGGAGTTCCTTACCGAACAGCTGCCCAAGGTCCGCAAGGAACTGGAACAGGCAGAGGATGCACTGAACGCCTACCAGGCCAGTGCCGGCTCGGTGGACATCACCATAGAAACCCAGTCCGTGCTCAACCAGGTGGTGGAGCTGGAAGCCGCCATCTCCGAACTGACCCTGAAACGGGAAGAGCTGCAGCGCCGCTTCACCCGCGACCACCCCAGCTACCAGGCGCTGATCAGCCAGATGCAGCAACTTGAGAACCGCCGCAATCGCCTGCTGGAAGAAGTGGGCAACCTGCCGGAAACCCAGCAGGAACTGCTGCGCCTGACCCGGGACGTACAGGTCAGCACGGAGATCTACACCCAGATGCTGAACAAATCCCAGGAACTGGACGTGATGCGCGCCGGCACGGTCGGCAACGTACGCATCATCGACGAAGCCGTGGTCGATACCAGCACCCCGGTCAAACCCAGAAAGCCCTTCATAGTGGTGCTCGCCACCCTGCTCGGCGGCATGCTCGGGGTCGCCATC